>Ga0228710_1005554_pt1 | contig 19548 bp, 8 predicted proteins | sample MedpolnodulmetaG_FD_177995 | JGI IMG/M metagenome (GOLD analysis project Ga0228710, IMG submission 177995) | Root nodule microbial communities from Medicago polymorpha collected in Santa Monica, California, United States - pink nodules | ecosystem: Host-associated > Plants > Roots > Nodule... | reverse complement strand
AGAACACAATGATCAGACAACACATCTAGAGGTCTTCTAAAGTTAAGCACACTAGAAGGGGTTCGATTAATCAAGTAAACGGCAGAGTTAATAGCCTCACCCCACAAATGAGATGGAACATTACCATCTATTAGGAGTGATCGTGTCCCTTCTAATATGTGTCTATTTTTCCTCTCAGCCACTCCGTTTTGTTGGGGTGAGTAAGGACATGTAGTTTGATGCAAAATGCCTTTAGAGTTCATGAACTTCATTAATTCCTTTTAAAAATATTCCCCGCCATTATCAGATCTAATCACTTTTATACATGTGTTAAATTGTGTAACTATCATTTGATGAAAGGAGTGAAACACATCATACACATCACTTTTATGTTTTAACAAATATACCCAAGTTACCCGAGTACAATCATCAACAAAACTGATAAACCATTTTTTCCCATTATGCGTAGATTGTGGGGCAGGACCCCAAACATCAGTGTGTACTAACGAAAAAGGAAAATCGGTTTTTTTTATTGCTTAAAGGATAAACAGCACGATGGCTTTTAGCCATTACACAAGTTTCACAAAGAAAATCTGAAATATTGCATTTATGAAATAACGATGGAAATAATTTCTTTAGATAACTAAAAGAAGGATGTCCTAATCGTCTATGCCATAGCCAAATTTCCTTTTTATTTTTATCTTGTATGTGATCACTTGCAAGATGAGTCAATGCTCCATTATGGGTTTGTTGTGAAACATTTTCAAGATAATACAGTCCTTCACTTTCTCTACCACTGCCAATCTTCTCCTTGGTATGTATATTCTGTAAAAGACAATGAGTTCGGTAAAACATAGCAACACAAGAACGTGATTTGATTAATTTGCTGACAGAGAGAAGGTTACAATTCAAAGTAGGAACAAATAAGACATCAAATATTGATAAGGAGGGTGAAAGGGATACAGTACCAACACCTTCAATAGGAGATGAGACTCCATTGGCATTAATAATAATAGTTTTAGAATTAGAACCACTAGAGAAAAAATTAGTAAATACATGACGCTCACAAGTCATATGGTCAGTAGCCCCTGTATCGATTATCCAATCTTTACCCCTAGTAACAACAGAAAGATTAAGAGCAGAGTTAGATATACCTGACTTGGTTACAAATCCTGCAGCCGTAGAATTATGGCTCTTCATATTTTCTGCCTTATTGCTGGAATTATTTTTTCCTTTTGGATGCCAATCCGGATATCCATGGAGTTTAAAACATGCTTCCACTACATGATTATCACCATTACAGTGGGTACACTTACGAACTCCTTTCTTGGGATACTTCTTCACAGAGAAAACAGACCCCTCAGTAGGCTCACTACCAAGCATAGCTTCTTGGCGATTTGCTTCAGCACAAACAGTTGCATACACTGATTGAACATTTGGGAGCGGAGTGGTAGCAAGGATACGACCACGAATTCCATCCAAATGTGAATCCAGCTCGGCCAAAAAAACATAAACTCGTTGGGAATTAACCATCTTGTTATACTTCTCAACATCTTTAGGGCATTATATGGTATAATCATTAATAACATCATACTCTTGCCATAACCTCTGCAATTTACTAAAGTATGTAATAACAAATCCACCATTTTGTTGAGTAGAGATTACCTCACGATACAATTGATATGCTCTTGATGCATCTTGGTTTACTGAGTACGTCTCCTTCACGGTTTCCCAAATTTCCTTTGCCGTAGTTAAGCGAATGAAGAGGGATCTGATTTCTTTGGTCATAGAATCCAGAAGCCAAGACTTGACCAAGCAGTTTTCATCTTCCCATGTTTCATATTCCTCTGATTCCTGGTCTTTTGGTGCAGCCTTTGTTCCGGTGATGTAACCCCAACGTTTTCTGCCTCTGATCTTGTTTTCTGCATTCAACGACCACTCGACATAGTTGCTGCCGTCAAGTCGTTCCGGGGTTAGTGCATCATGATAGTGGATCGTAGCGGAAGAATTGGGTAACGGTTTCTCCAGTTTATCATTCTCGGAAGAAGCCATAAGAAATTATTCAAAGAAACCAACAAACACTGATTCCTATATTGTAGAGAGAAAGTCAGTGTTGGCTCTGATACCATATAGAAAAGTTTCAGAGAATAATTTCATATATATTTTCATAGAGTAATGCAATGTTACATATATACACAAGACTCCCTATAATTCCTCCTCTATTAAGGGAATGACGGCTGCCAATTAACTACACACTGTACAATTGACTAATTTACATTTACTGCTATCATAATATCTTCCTGCCTAATTTAACTAATATAATATTTGACTTATCTTAACAGGAGGTAACTAATAGGGCCACTTCAATGCACAATGATTAATCTCACCACCGGGATTGACTAGTTGTCAAACGAAAACCAAGGAAATCCAAATACACAATAAATTATCTTAAACACGTGTGACACTCAAGCAGACACGTACAAGTTTATAGGGAAACAAAAAGAAAAATCCTCCCAACAAAAATCTAAATGTTGCATGTTATTATCATGCTACCGCCAAGGGTGACAAAGACAAGATTCTAAAGCTATTGTCAATTCATCATTTGTTGATCATATTCCTAATGTAGGAGTTAGGAGGTAACATTGTTATTCAAAACGTTCCTCCTCAGATCAACAAGAAATTTATAAGAACCGTGACGAATCATCTGATTCATGTGCATCGGGAAGCTAACCATGGTTGTAGATGGTCTTGAGAAGTTTGGTGGCTGGTTTACCGTAGGAGATGTCTAAAAAGCTTCTTTTTTTTTAACACTAAAATGACCATTCTTTAGAGGTTTGTATACTAGTAACCTATTATTTGAGGTAACTTATATTTAATTTATGAAAAATAATATTTGTATAATTATTTTATAATAATTTTTGTTACAACTTTCACTCTTATAGTTACGGGAAATACTTGAGTGTCATAGTTTTTTGGTGTCATTTGTGACATAGGTTCATTTTTTGTGAGAGAGAATGATGAATGAATGATTAAAATAAATTATTTAGATGAGAGAGAATGAGTTGTTAAGAGAGAGATAAACACAAAGGCATCAATGACACCAAAAATCAATGGCACCCAAGTGTTACCCCATAGTTACATTATGTTTTTACTTTTTTTCTCTATTGTTTTGGTTTTCGTGTCAATACATTTATAGTTGTCTAGAAAGTTGTCATATAAATGATTGTTCAAATAACATATTTATTCTTTTAAGTGAAGGGTAATGTTAGGTAACTTATATTTTGTGTATTCCACTTGACTGACAATGGGTAACGTAGTGTCTATATATAAATGACCAATTTTATATTTAATTGCATATTTGTTTTAAAAAATAGTACCATATTTAATTGCATAATAACCATGTAGCAACATAATTGAGAGATACTTTAAAACAAAAGTGACATTATTGTGAAAGAATATCCGTACAAAAGTGACTTTATTGTGAAAGAATATGTTGACAAATAATTATAATCAAGTAAAATATTTTTTAGGGTTGAATATGTTTTTTTGTCGCTATAAATATATCAACTTCTTGTTTAGTTCCACTAAAATTTTCTTTCACTTTTTGTATTTTTTTAATGATATTGTGCAAAAATGTATAAAATATTGTAAAATTATCTCCAAACATATTTTAATTCCCTGGATACTTTTGTTATTTTTTCGTCCAAACATAACACTTTTGTTTATAATATATATGTGAAGGTAAATAATGAATACACTACAAAAAAGGACAACATACTCCCTCTATCAAAAATTATAAATCAATTTATGGAGAAAAAAAAGTGTTTCAAATGTATGAATTTTAAATCATCTCGTCACAATTTTACTAAATGTTTGTATTACTTACTTACCCAAAATATTAGACCATTTATCAAAAGATTCTCGTGTAATTTTAATTAACCATTAAATGGATGCTTAATTTACTAAATTAACAGCCCATAATTCACAAACACAACAAAAAATCTACTGGAGCTTCTATGAGCTTTCTTCCAATTTTACCAACAATGTCAAAAACAACTTTTTTTCCAAATGAATATAGATGTTCAAATAATACAATTTTAGTGAGTTATATGACCTGTAAATCCTAGCCATTCAAAAAAATTCAACTACATCTAATGGTTGATATTCATTTTGCAAAAAAAAAAAATCAAGTCTTCTACGGTAGGAGACCTAAAGAGGTCTTCCACCGTAGCCTTTGCCGAAGTTTGGTATTAACATCCTGTCAGAAGTTACGATTTTCGGAAAATACTTAGGTGACATTGTGGTTGGTGACATTTGTGACATTGGTCAACCACAATGTCACAAGTGTACAACAAAACAAAAAAAATTATAAAAGAGAAAGAAAAAAGTCACCCGTGACATTGTGGTTGGCCAAGTGCGGCAATGTCACCAATCACAATGTCACCCAAGTGATGCCCACGATTTTCTACACAAAATAATCTTAATCATAAAATTGTTATCCAATGAAGTAGAGATCCTTTTTATTTAATGGACACTTTTATTTAACAAGTTTGATATTAGCCTCTTTCTCTATTGGATTAGTAAGTATTAGCTTTTATTTCAAACACTAAATTTTTAACATTTTGATCTTAGTCTTATAATTTGTGCTTCTATTTCCTAGCCTTTTTTTTTCGAGGAAGATTCCTATCATGTCATTTTTTATCCCTCGCATATATGATATATATAGTACAAAAGATTTTTCTTTTTTTTCTTTTGGGTAAAAATATCTTTTATTACGCTAATATTCTCCACTCTCTTGTCATGTACTTCCTCCGTTCCAAATTTTACGACGGTTTAGATATTTCACACATATTAAGAAATGTAATTAATATTGTATGGGAAAAAGATATTATGAGTTGTTTTACAAAATTGTCTTCAATAAATGATATGGGAAAAATAAATGAAAGAATTGAAAAGAAGAAAGAGTAATAAATAGTTAAGGATATAATAAAAAAAGTAATATTAATGTTTCATTGGTATTGTAAAGTGACATACAATTTAAGACAATTTTTTTCTAAAGTAACATACAATTTGGAACGGAGGGAGTGATAATGAAAAACTTAAATGTAAGCTATATGTGTGTATATATGTTCCACGTATGCTTTATCATCGAAAATTCGACCATTGCTCGCAAAGGATATCAAATTTTTCACATGTCTTGTCTGTTAAGAAAAAATGAATTGATTAAAATAACTAATACCTTGTACTTTAGATAGGGAAAATGGATTAATCTGCTATAAATGTTTCACTCTAGAATAGATATTTTACATACCAATAATTGAACTTCTTCTCCCTGTCGGAAATATTAATAGAAAAAAGATCTTGGATAATTAAGATTGATAGAAGAAAGTTGTTCTACCGTGATAAAATATTTTGAATGCAAATTTTCGATGGACCTACAATATAATTTACTCCCTCCGTTTTTAAATATAAGTAAATTTTACTTTTTAAATTTGCTTATATTTTAGGACGGATGAAGTAATATCCAGTTTTGTTCTTTAAGATTTACACAACTGCGTGTCAACTCGTGCACCCTAGATCAAACAAGATGGAACTTCACAAAAAAAAAAAAGATGGAACTTCACAAACAATACCCAAAATAAATGAATTTTTTCATTACCGTCGCCACATTCTCGTAGAGAAATCAATGATATTAATGGCCATGAAAGCCAAAAAAAAACGGTTGGACAACCTACAACAGTGCATTTAAACCAATTTGATTGTCATTATATTCTACACACCCTTCCTGCACTTTCCCTAGAAGGCACTACTACCGTGCTTGCTGAATAGTGAAGAAAAAAAATGGGTAGTGAATATCATTCTTTACACATTTTCTTCTTTCCTTTTCTTGCTCATGGTCATACCATACCAACTGTTGACATGGCCAAATTATTTGCATCAAAAGGTGTCAAAGCCACAATTATTACCACACCCCTCAACCAACCTTTTATCTCAAAATCAATAGAAAAATCCATAATTAGTGGCCACAATATTCATATCCAAACCATAGAGTTTCCTTGCATAAAGGCTGGTTTACCAAATGGCTGTGAAAGTGTTGAATCACTACCTTCACCAGACTTGTTTTCTATGTTTCTGAAAGCCACAAAGTTGTTGTTACAAGAACCACTTGAGAAACTACTACTTGAGCAGCATCCAGATTGTGTTGTTGCTGACATGTTTTACCCATGGACAACGGATTCAGCTGCTAAATTTGGAATTCCTAGACTTGTGTTTCATGGTATTTCTTTCTTCTCCTTGTGTGCTACCGAATGTATGAGACTCTATGAACCTTTCAAGAATGTTTCTTCTGATTCAGAACCCTTTGTTATTCCTAATCTTCCTGGTGAGATTCAAATGACAAGTTTGCAGTTACCACCTTATGACAACTCTTCCAAGGGATGCGAAGGAATGATCAAATTTATGCAGGAAGTAAAGGAATCAGAACTGAAGAGCTTTGGAGTGGTTGTAAACAGCTTCTATGAACTTGAAAATGTTTATGCAGATTATTACAGGAAAGTACTTGGAAGAAAAGCATGGCATATTGGTCCTTTATCTCTTTGCAACAAGGATATAGAGGAAAAAGCAAATAGAGGAAAAGAAGCTTCTATTGATCAGCATGTATGCCTAAAATGGCTTGACATGAAAAAACCTAATTCAGTTGTTTACATATGTTTTGGAAGTCTGTTAAACTGCTCTAGCTCCCAGCTTCAAGAAATTGCTATAGGACTTGAAGCATCAGGTAAGAATTTTATTTGGGTAGTAACGAAAAGCAGCGAAGATGGAGAAGAATGGCTTCCTGAAGGATTCGAGAAAAGAATGGAAGATAAGGGACTGATAATTAGAGGTTGGGCACCTCAAATGTTGATTCTTGAACATGAAGCAATTGGAGCTTTTGTAACTCATTGTGGTTGGAATTCAATTTTAGAAGGAGTGACTGCTGGGGTACCTTTTGTGACTTGGCCTGTTTCTGCTGAACAATTTTACAATGAGAAGTTGGTGAATGAGGTGCTTAAAATAGGTGTACCTATTGGAAATAAAAGATGGAGTAGATCGGTGGTATTGGGGGATAGTATTCAATGGAGTGTAGTGGAGAAGGTTGTGAAGCGGGTAATGAAAGGAGAAGAAGCTTTGGAAATGAGAAATAGGGTGAAAGTGTTCTCAAAGTTAGCCAAGAAGGCAGTGGAAAAAGAAGGATCATCTTTCTCAGATTTAAAGGCTTTAATTGAGGAGTTGAGTTTGCTTAGGCATTGAAATAGCACACAACAATACTATTGTTGTCTAATTGCAGTTGCTTGTTATTTAAATTTCAATGATTTGAACTAAACTAAAATATTTGATTTAAGTATATTTTATATTGGTGGTAGTGGCTAAAGGTGCCAACATAGATGTGATGTTTTGATTTGCTGCATTTGCACACTTTTTTTTCGATTGAAAATAAAATAAAATTAGCACAACCGTGCCAAACCCGTTGCCAATATAATGGTTAATGAAGCTTTAGGCTTTGTTTGGGATTATTGAGGAGAGGGAGAGACGAGATGATCAGTTTGGAGGTGTGAAAGATAGGGAAAAATGGAGATATTTTTTACATTTTTTGAAAGAGTGTTTTTTTTTAAAAGAATGATAAATTAACGCTTATAATTAATTTATTTAATTTTAAGAATATTATAACATCATACGTTAATTTAAAGAATTCATATAAAACATGAACCCCAAAACCTCCGCTCTCAAAGTCCTTTATTTCTTCTATTCACTCCTATTATTTTTTTCAAACTAATTGCAAACAACGCCTTAATAAATGAACCCATATGAGAAGGGAGCTTTACAAGTTTCTTTGAATGTTCTTTAGAACAAGATATTATAAATGCACAAATATAATTTTATCCAAAGAAAGATGAATTTGAACATCAAATGTGTTATGAAGGACTTAAAATTAATCAAAAGGATTTGAGATTGAGATAAGAAATATCTCATCAGCACATCATATTCAAGACAAGTTTGATCAAGGAACCAATGGATCAGATGCAATCTCATGTTAGAAAAAGAATGATCAAAATTCCTCAATCTTAAGTATTTATTATTTACACCTATAATTATAATTAAAATTTAATAAAAACTATCATTCATAATATATACACATTAGTGCAATAAGAAGAGTGGAGTGGTTGTCAAAAAAAAAAAGAGCGGAGTGCTTGTTTAAACGCTAGTCATTGATAATGTAACTAAACTTTGACGGTATTAGATAATAAAATGTTTAATTGAGTTCTAGTCCATGTGAAAATTTTCAAATTTAACTAGATATATTTCAAAGAAGTCAAATTTATTTATTTAATTTATAAACAATAAAGTGTTTCTATATTATAAATGAAAATAAAAACTTTCATAAATAAAACATGTAATGGAAATATATATAACTTGAGAGGAGAAAAAAATTACAAATTTGATTGAGCATTCAATTTGATTTAAAGAAGAAGAAGTGGATGGAGAAAGTAAATGGAAGAGAGTAACAGGATGAATATGAGATGTCTACGTGAGTTATTTTAATATTAAAATGTCACATATGTTTTTTTAAAAAACAAAACTTAATACATATGCCGACAATGCAAACATAATGTAACATAAATGATTTTTTTAGGAAAAATAACTTAAAGAATCAATATAAGAACAACTCGAACTTAAAGAAATGTAACAATTTTTTCTTATCAATAAGTCTTAATAGCAGTTTTGGCCCCCAATGTTTTAAGAAGTTGCGATTTTAACACCCTAACAAAATGACCGCCCAGATCAATTTTGTTTAGGGGACGTAATTTGGTTTAGGCCTTAACATATAATGGTAATTTTAGCCAACTTCACAACAAGTATTTACAATAGCAGTAGCAGCACAATATTTAAAAGTGGCCCATTATACTCTCTTAAAGGGGAATAAAAAAAACTTTGGAATATGATTCCCTATTATAATTGTAATACGACAAGAAAGCATATGGAAATTTGAACATTGTTCATCCGGAACATAAGTACTGTATGTGTTAATTGTGAAAATGTAAAAATATGCATCCGGAAGGTACATATCGGAGGTACAAATATTTAAGTGTAAAGGTTAATTTGGTAATTTTAGGGGGCCTAGAGAGATATTGGAGGGGGGCTAAGGAGCAATCTTCTTGTGTGTATCCTATCTTATCATATATTGAAATACTAGCAGACAACCTTTATTACACAAGTATTTCACTAAGAGTGACATATCCTAAGAATTTTGATTCCCTACAAAAAAATGACAAGATCAACAACAAACGAGAGAGAGAAAAATCATGGAGAACTGCATCTCACAAGTTCTATACCGAATGAGATTTTGTCTTCCATAATTTCTTATCTTCCCGTCGACGAGGCCGTGAGAAGCAGCATCCTTTCAAAGAGATGGGTGCCTTTATGGAAGCATGCATCACACCTTGACTTTGATGTGGCACGCATGCTAAAATCAATATTCATTCAAACCATTGAAGAAGACGCTGAAAATTATAATGCTATTGTTCATGTTGTATTATGTCATCATCATGGTGATTTGACTAGTTGTCGATTTGAACATTTCATTCAAAATCTTACCCATGGGGACGTGGGAGGATGGATTGATTATGCGAAGGAGAAAAGCAAAAGTTTGAATTCTTTAACCCTAGAATGCGTGAATCCAATTCAAGATCTTAACAATCAATATCGGGAACCTAATTTTCAGCCTGTGGTATTTTATACATTTTATTCACTAGAGTTGACCAATTATATATTAGAGAGTTCAATTTTATTCGCGTTTAAAAGCTGTGAAAATTTGAAGATTTTGAAACTGAAGAAGATAAATCCGAGTAATACTTCGTGAAAGGGTCTATAACCAGTGACGAAGTAGGCCTTACTTTTTTAGACGTCGTGAATATAAACCTTAGGTAGTATTTCATCTAGGAACATGTGCTAATCCAAGAAAGAAATAAAGGGAGTTATAAGTAAAAAAAAATTGGCTCAAGCTCTTTTAATATTTTGGCAATCAATCTTGTAAACTTCTCCCAATTTATTGTTTTTAATTATAAGTTTAGTTATTACCTAGTAAAAACAACAATCTTTATGGGGGTGATTACTTACTATTTTATTACTTAGAACAGTGTAATGCATTTGTTATCATATACCTAAATGAATGGATGAATTTACACTTGAGGGGCCGATTGTTGTGCATCAAGTGTAAGTTTGAAGTCCCACAATGAAAAAAAACAAATGTTAAGCAACATATAAGTAAGAGATGACTCATAATCCCAATGTTTGAAGCTTTTATGTTAGCATGTAGTGTTCAACTCAATTGTGAAATTGCTCTTGACCCAATATAATGATCCTTTAGTCTCTCCTCTAACCCCACATGATAATCGTATGACGAAAATGATAAAGAGTAGTGATATTTGAACAACCATTTCATACAATTTTTGGTGACAACTTCTTTTTTCTCTCTTTTCATTGGTTAAAAACAATGGAGAGAGAAAAAGGAAGAGAGAAAATAAGAGGATACTGTCAGTATAAGAGAGAAAGTTGTCACAGAGTGGATGTACAAATATCATTTCTCAATGATAAAATATCAACAATTTCAACTGAGGGATAATGACTTTCATGAAAGTGCACCAATGTACCAATGACTTTCATAAATATGAATATACACAAAAGTGTTCAGATTCTTAGCTTAGTAAAGTAGCACACCCATGTTCTTTCAACAAAAAAAAAAAGTAGCACACCCACGTTGTATCCCAAAAAATAGCGTACCAATGTACCAAAAAATGTAGCGTACCCATGAAAATGTCATTAGTATATACTTAGTATAGATTTCATTTAAAATAAATAAATAAATTGGTCATGCAAACTTCTGTCCAAGTTAAAGAGTTAAAAACTAAAAATAAATAAATAAATTGGTCATATAAAAGCATATTCGAAAGATAAAAACACTTAAATTCCTTTTTGTCACCCACTTAAGTTAGGGACATCACTTGGACGACATTATGGTGCCAATGTATATATAAATTGGTCATATAAAAGCATAATCGAAAGATAAAAACACTTAAATTCCTTTTTGGCCACCCACTTGGGTTAGGGATATCTCTCGGGTGACATTATGGTGTCAATGTCATACGACATTGGTCAACCACAATGTGTCATGTGTCATCCTTTACTTGAAAAATTAACAAAAAACAAAAATTTCTTATGAAAGATAGAAGAAAACCACTTGTCACACTATGGTTGACCAATGTCACATGATATTGGCACCACAAAGTTACAGAAGTGTTGTCTCTTTAATTAGTCTGATGATGTTGGCTTGTGACTTTGTCTCTCAAAGTCTTATGTTCGATTCTCTTCGGTACCAATTTTAGTGGGATAGTTTGCCTTCTAAAATAATTGAGTTTCAACTTAATTTTTTAACATTAAAATGAGTCACTTTAATCTTGTAAGTTATTTCGGTTAACACAAATTTTGCCTTGTTGGGAATTTTTTTTAAGCAAATGAGGTCCATATATTTTTGTAACATCCTAAGTAGATTCCCTCAAAACAAAAAAAAAACCTAATTAGATTAAAATAAACATAAAAAGAATGATAGAGTAGAGGGAGATTTAATGATAGAGTAGAGGGACATAAAATCTGATATGGTATAGATAAATGAGAAAACAACTTAAATGTGTAAAACAAAACAATCTTAGAGATATACGTAAGCCACAAATTTACACTATTAGCACAACTAATTGAACTTGCATACGAGTGCGAAACCGAATTTGCGAAATAAAAATGGGAGGTGTGCTATATGATGAGCATCGAATAACACCTACAGTCTACCGCCAAACAAATCAAACTCGCGGCGATTTCTAGCCACTACAACTTCTAGCATATCAGTCTAATACATCTGAGACGCATCAGATTTAGAAAAGGAACAGTTTGTGTTAAGAGTCTCACATTGGATAGAAGATAACCTTTCAATGTGTTTATAAGTGGGGACAATCCTCGCCTCAAAAGTCAATTTTGTAATGATTAGTTAGACCCAAAATTTCAACAGTTTGACTACCGACAAACCAGCAACACCTTTGTTTAAGACGCCCCCGGTGCGTTGAAGGCAAATTCAAAACCTGCAAACCTCAAGAGATTTAGAAACAATCAAAGAGTCTACAAACGAGAACACGAATCATACACGAAGCAAATAGGGTTGTGAAGGTTAGAAAGAAGGAGAGGAAAGATGGTTAGAGATCTTCTTGGGAAAATTGACTTGGGCGTTGTCAATCAGTACCGATGTGTTTTTCCCCAAATGTATTTAGGATTTATGCAAATCATATTCTTCCCCGAATGAATTTTGTTTGTTGGTATAGATTTGATTCAGGAAATAAGCCTTCCTTTACCATCTAAACACAATGGTTTAATTACGAATAATGAAATTTCTATGTCAAAATTGTTGAGCTAAAAGTGAATGACTATGGTACGGATTTCTGAAACCATCCACAATTTTAGATTTAACAGACATACTGAAAACCGACTTCAACTGTTATTAACTAACTATAAGTCTATAACTAATTCATCTTCCATAAGACATTCAGATCATCGTGTAATATAACGCTATAACTGTATATAATCCTCCCAGCTTTTTTTATTTCTCTTATTGAGTGTGTCCATAGAATAAAATAATCTCCACAAATCCTGCTGCATTATGTATATCATGTTCTAACTGCTGCCATACACCAGACTTGCATTAGCACCTCTTGCACAGCCGTGCACCCCATACAGCAGTGTCGCTCATTTTCATGTATTTTGAACGGAACGAGTACTTGAATTAACTATTTGATTTTAACTCAAATCATTGAAATTGAGATAACAAAGCAACTTCATGGCAGAAGATACACACAACATATATATGTATAGAAGAAATAACATTATTGTGTGGTATTTCAATGCCTAAGAAAACCCATCTCCTCTATTAAAGCATTCAAATCTGAGTAAGATGATCCTTCTTCTTCCACAGACCTCTTAGCTAACTTTGACAACACTTTCACTCTTTTCCTCATTTCCTCTACTTCTTCACCTTCCATAATCCTCTTCACAGCTTTTTCCACTGCATCCCATTGAACACTATCTCCTTCCAATCCAACCCATTTTTTAACTCCGACAGGTACACCAATTTGAAGTACCTCATTCACCAACTTCTCATTGTAAAATTGTTCAGCAGCAACAGGCCAAGTAACCATAGGTACCCCAGCAGCTACACCTTCTAAAACTGAATTCCATCCACAATGAGTCACAAATGCTCCAATTGCTTCGTGTTCAAGAATCAACGTTTGCGGGGACCAACCTCTTATAATTAGTCCCTTATCTTCCATTCTTTTCTCAAATCCTTCTGATAGCCAATCTTCTCCATCTTCTTTGCTTCTCCTCACCACCCAAATAAAAAAATTCCCGGATGCTTCAAGTCCCGTAGCAATTTCTTTAAGCTGAGAGTTTAAGAAATTTGCCATACTTCCAAAGCACATATAAACAACTGAATTAGGTTTCTTCATGTCAAGCCATTTTAGACACTCATGGTGATCAATAGAATCTTCTCTTCCTCTATTTGCTTTTTCCTCTATATCCTTATTGCAAAGAGATAAAGGACCAATATGCCATGCTTTTCTTCCAAGTACTTTCCTGTAATAATCTGCATAAACATTTTCAAGTTCATAGAAGCTGTTTACAACCACTCCAAAACTCTTCAGTTCTGCTTTCTTTGCTTCCTGTAATAACCTAGACATTCCTTCAAATTCCTTTGATATCTCAAAAGGCGGCATCTGCAGCCTTGTCATTTTAATCTCACCGGGAAGATTAGAAATAACAAAGGTTTCTGAATCAGAAGAAACATTCTTGAAAGGTTCATAGAGTCTCATACATTCGATAGCACACAAGGAGAAGAAACAAGTACCATGAAACACAAGTCTAGGAATTCCAAATTTAGTAGCTGAATCAGTTGTCCATGCGAAAAACGTGTCAGAAACAAGACAATCTGGATGTTGCTCAAGTAGTAGTTGCTCAAGTGGCTCTTGTAACAACTTTGTGGCCATACAAAACTTAGTAAAGAATTGTGGTGAAGGGATTGAGTCCATATTTTCACACCCATCTGGTAAACCAGCCTCTGAGGAAGGAAACTTTATAGTTTGGATATGAATATTGTGGCCACTAAGTTTGGATTTTTCTATAGATTTGGAGATACAAGGTTTACTGAGGGGTGTAGTAATAATTGTGGCTTTGACACCTTTTGCAGCAAATAATTTGGCCATGTCAACCATTGGTATCACATGACCACGAGCAAGAAAAGGAAAGAAAAAAATGTGTGAAGTATGATATTCACTACCCATCTTTGCCCCAAAGTGGAATCTAACAATATAACAATTATGTTTTGAAGGGAAAATGCAGGAAGGGAGATGAAGTTCGGTTTATTATATAACATCTATTCTAGAGTGAAACATTTATAAGAACAAGCTAATAGTTTTTTCTGTTTGTTGTCAATTAATAGGTGTAAATGTAATAAAAGTTAAAATATATTTATTTTGCACTATCATATATTTGAAGGGAAGAAAAACAAAAATGACATGATGGAGTAAAAACACAAAAAAATACAAGAGAACAACCGATCAACAAGGTACAATCATAGCAGCGCTAATGCACTGGATCTCGTTAAAACTCAACAATTAAGCTTGCTTTGCGAGAGTAGTACTAGGATGGGCGACCTTCTTAGAAGTCGTTGTGTTGCACCTCTCATCCCATTTAACCAAGTGATTAATGAGTTCCATTAAAAGACGAATTTTTCAAGAGAACCCGAGTTTGATTTCTGATTGAAACAATTTTTTGTTAAACTTTACTTACCTCATGCCGAACTCCGATAACTATCGCCTCCTTCCCCTAAAAACGGAGGATTAACACAAACAAAACAATAAAAAAATGACTGGTCAACAAAAATACAAGAGTTAAACAAAATAATTCAAGAATTAAATGCAATTTTGATCTGATTCACAATTTTGATAATTCAATTTCAACTTTTGAAAATATGGTTCCAAATATTTAATATTTTATAGGGTCATGCTAACCGGTGCCCCCGGAGCACTAGTTAAGCATACAAAAAAAGGAATTTATTACCATAAAAGGAAACTTTGTTGACTTATTTATGGATTAATTACACAGTTTTCAATGCAATAATTACTATATAATTTCCCTTTTTAGTATCCTTAACCAGTGCCCCGGGGGCACCGGTTAGCATTTCCCTATTTTATAAACCTTACATGTTAGTGAATTTTGATCATTACTTTAAGGGAAATGTTAACTTGTGTCATTAAAACACAAGATAAGGAACCCAACATAGTAACTTTATGTTGGAAAGTGTGCATTCAATTTAATTTTTGAATTTATAATAAATAGAACGCACAAAATTTGAGGAAATATTTTTACTTTTGTGTTCTTTATCTTTTGCCCTAAGGGCACAAGTTAACATAGCCCTTACTTTAATGATGACTATGTTGATAATGAGCATATTACCAAAAAGCAAAATTATATAATGAGCAAACAAGTCACTCTAATGTGATAGTGGATCCTTTTTAAGAAATCTATACATTTTTTTTATGGTTTTCCATTTTTTTAAAGCGAACGTGAGGGGAAATTTTTTTAAAATTTAAAAAGTTATGAAATTATCTATATATTTTTTATTTTAAAATGTGGGAGATAAACTGCAAATAAGCAAAAATAGAGATTTTTTGTCAAAAAGAAATAGAGAGATTTTATTTACGAGAAAGAAATACACAAAAAATTATATATTTGTCAAATCTATTTTTAAACTTTTTTAATGAGTTTTAAGAAAATGTTGAGAAAGGGATAATTTTTTATTAATTTAAGTGGCCATCAATTGTCATTTAACAACCATTTTTTAGGGATTTTAAACTTTATAACTTAAGGTAATAAAACTAATTCTTATCACTTACCTAACACCTAAAAATGATCGCACTAATTATTTTTTCAATAAATTCATCTCACTAATTTTTGAGTTAAATCATCTCTATTTAGAACAACACTTGTTTGGTCACAACAACAAAATAATTTGAGCACTCATATAAGTGAAAAAGATAAAATACATATTCATTCCATTAATTATATTTTTAAAATAATTAAATAAGTATTTTTATATGTGTGTACTTAGACCATTTTTATTTAAACAAACGATAAGACGGACTTCTGCTCTTTTATTGTGCTTAACTGTATGCTTATTTTATACTATTTGAATATTTTCTTTTTTGAATTTACCATGATAAAATAAAAATTTATCTTATATTGTTTCTATGGTAGTGAAATTGTTACTATTGTTACGTAATTTAACTAATGTTTTTAATTAAAATTTTAAATAATAATATAAAAAAGATTAAATTTGAATTAGAATAATTTAAATAAAAGGTCTAATTAAAAGATAAAAAAATTAAACAAAAATCATGTATCTCATTTTTTTTTTGACAAAAAAATCATGTATCTTGTTTTTTTTTGTCAAATAGTCAAGTGGTTAAAATTCATCTTTTAAAATAAATAAGTGATGAAACAAATTATGTACTATATCTTTATATATTAATATAGATTAAACTGTGACCAACCAATTTGGTCCTCTACTTAGTTGACACTTCGGCTGCTGGTGAAACTTTTTTTTTAAAGCGCTGCTGGTAAAAAAAAATATTAAGGGGGCGGCTGGTGAAACTTTGTAATTAATTTTGGGAGAAACACTTGCTTGGTCACAAGCATAAATATGTGTCATTTAGACACACACATAAAAAAGAAAAGTATGAAAGAGAAAGGAATTAAAAAATATATCTTTTTGAAATAATTAAATGATAAATATTTTAATGAGTGTGTGCCTAAATGATTTTGATTTGGTGTTGTGTTCATATAAGTATTTCTCTTAATTTTGGATGGGACATATGAATACAAGTTGTATTTTTGGCTATGCCCAATGCCCCAGACATGACATATTTTGTGTAGGGTCCATATAATTAGGTGTCATATTTTTGTGTATATGTCAAGGGATGTATTGCCAACTAAATTCTCAGTGTATCATAAATTCATAACTCAACCATACTGGTTTGATGTTTCTAGTCGCGAGTTGTCAGTTTGGATGCTGACTCACTCTAGTCACACAGCATTGAATTGACCCATTATTGGTTCCTTTTATTGAAGGGAAGTATTGAAGTTTAATGAATGAAATATCATTAGTGTGACAGTTGAGAGTTGGACCAAACCATAATGATCACCCCTAAAATATCTTCTTTTTTATTTTTGGTTACCCCTAAAATATCAAGTGTGCACATAATTATTTTATATTTTTCAAAAAATTCGTAAATAATAAGTATTTAATTTCTTCCCTCTTATAAAGAAACTTAGTTTTGTATATTGAATTGATCAAATGGAGAGTATACAACTGCAATTTACAAGTATTAATGCATAAATGCTTTGAGCCAATTCGACGGAAAGGAAAATAAAATAAAAAATTGAAAGTAGCATAACCGAAAACAAACTTCTAAATTGCTCACCAAAATGCTCTCAACACGAAGTCATAATCTCCCTTATGTGTTCTCGGTGAATTGAAAATATAACTAATTCATCTTCTAACTGATTAGTATATCTTAATACCCTTTGCAAATTGGAGCGTGTATATCAAATGTTGAATTCATTTAATGATTTTTTTCCGTTCCTTAATAATTCATTTTTCAATGATTTTCACTCTAGGATTCAATTGAGAAAAGCACGAATCCCTTCCTTAATGATTCATAATAACTTAAGGTGATTACAATGTGTTTTTCAACCCAAATTGCTCGTCAAAATGCTCTCAACACGAAGTCATAATCTCCCTTATGTGTTCTCTCGTTTCTGGCTCTCTACATAATTGATTTTGCGACTATATTTTTATAGAAAAATATGCATGATTCGAATCAACATATCACACCTACAATTGTGATTTGAATCACAACATCTAGAAACTAACATAAGGCATTTTTAGTAGAATGATTGTACATTTACACATATCAGCTCTGCATAGCATATTAGCAGTAATATTTGTTACACTAGTGCAAAAATACAACAGACCAAAAACCAACTTACAATTGTACCAAATAATGATTAACTAATATATAACATGAAAGTTCAGCATGCACAAGAGAGCATTGGACCGCCATAAAAGCCACCATATCGCTCCTACTTCTCCCACAATAGACCAAAAGACCTTCCTACATCAAAGAAGCAAGTAGTACCTGTTGGAAATTCCGCCTTTATTGCGGTCCGTCCCTAGTCGCCTAATTGCGACATTTGAGTTGTCTCGTGTTGGCTTTCAGGAGTGAATTTAGTCCCACATCGGAGAGATAGAACTCTTGATAAGAGTTTATAAAAGTGGAAACACTACAACCTGGTTTTGTAAGGATGAGTTAAGCCCAAATTTTCAACATTACCAAAATCATCGAGTATAAGCAATACAACCGAAGCAACCTTGTGAGTTATTAAGCCAGGAGGAAAACCTATTTTGCAGAATAATTTGCCAAAATTCCTTCAAAAATAATTGTTACGCCGCAGCCAAATACACCATATTGCAGCTAACCATAAGATATACCTTTCTTTTTTCAACGGTCCAAAATGCACGCAGATGTTCCTATTAAGCAGTCCTTGCGTTGCCAACCAGTCCAAAATGCCGCACCAGATCAAGTAAGAAGAAAGGGCACTCAGCAAAAAGATGTTAGACAGCTTTCTTTAGGTCTGAAGCAGAAAACACAACACCTGTCATGCACCTAATCCAGCAGACCTCTTCGAATCAGTGCGTCTTTAGTAGCTAATCTGTCATGCAATAACCTCCACGTGAATGCTCTAGCTTTTGAAGGTACAACACTACGCCAAACGCGCTTGATAACGACACCAAAATTGTTATCGCTGCCTGATTGATGCAAATCCTGCTGCATTAACATATAATTGTATTTGACTGAATATGCATGCTTTTGATTTGAATCTTCATGTCGCTTTCCCCTCATGGAGGAGCGATTCCTGCAATTAGATTAAGCAGATATGCAAAAATAAAACCCTCCCATACAAATAGAGGTCTGCGCCACCCCAATTTCCACTGCCACATGTCATTCTGCCACATTCAGCTACCGAAACATGCTTATTGGCAGCCACAGAGTAAAGTATGTGGAAGACATGCATAAGCGAGATTCTGTGCACAACCATTTTTCTCTCCAGAACTTGAATTTTTCACCACCTCCTGACCTTAATTTCACAACGCCCACAAACCAATTTGAGTTATTATTGGCTAATGATATAGATATTATATCTCTCCGCCATAAAAGATACTTGTTGTCGATACTTTCACCATCACCTATTGTTGTGAAATCAACCTTAATCGAATCACACCAATGAAATAAACAAAGATGTGTGGAGCAAAAGATAGTGGTAATCTTAGATCTAAGTGTCTTCAAGCAATGACACACACAAAGAAATGATACAAAG
>Ga0228710_1005553_pt1 | contig 19551 bp, 14 predicted proteins | sample MedpolnodulmetaG_FD_177995 | JGI IMG/M metagenome (GOLD analysis project Ga0228710, IMG submission 177995) | Root nodule microbial communities from Medicago polymorpha collected in Santa Monica, California, United States - pink nodules | ecosystem: Host-associated > Plants > Roots > Nodule... | reverse complement strand
AGTTCCTTGTCCATGCCTTTATTGTTGATGGAGCCATGCAGATGTACTTTACTGGACCTTTTATTCATGTCATGTGTACTTGCATGTTCTTCATGTTCTTGATGATTCTGGGTTTGCTTATGAACACTCTTCTGTACCACCATCAGAACAGTAATCAACAACTGAAGAGTGCTTCTGAAGTGTACTTCTGAAGCTTCTGAAGTAGTGCTTCTGAAGTAGAGCTTCTGAAGTAGTGCTTCTGAAGTAAAGCTTCTGAAGTAGTGCTTCTGAAGTGAAGCTTCTAAAGACAGATTCTGATGTGCAGATTCTGATGTCATCAGAACGTTCTGATCAACTCACTGATCAACATTCTGAACTAACTTTCTGATCTTCAGAGTTAGTTCATGAATTCAATGTCCTTTGATTTCTTATATCTTGGTATGATTTTAAACCTGTTCCTGTCTTAGTAAAACACTCAAGAGCACAAGTTAAATACCAAAGAATTAATCAAAGTCCATTTAATCCTTAATCATTAAAGTTTATTATCTTTAAAATTAATTTAGGATTTTGCCTCAACACCAATCTCTTCTCATGACCAAGAGACTCAATCCTAATAGTGTTTCTCCAAGGTGAATCAATCCCAACCCTAGTGTTTGTTGCTAAGAGCAAACTCTACAAACCCTAGTTTTAGTGTTGGCTTCTAAACCCTGTTTTCTGGCTCTGTACTCAATTTACATCTGATACAAGGTCTATATTTATAGTGAAAGTATCCCTCAAATAATTGGAACAAATCTGAGCCCATAAAATATGTTTCTGTTTTATTTGCTGCTGGCAAAATCGGGCACCGAAAAATGTCGTATGAAAAAGCAGAAAAAACCATTCAAAAATCGGCCACTGATTTGTCCAAATCGGGCCCCGATTTTGGCACTCTAAAACTCCAATTTTGAGTCATACTACGAGGGCTTAAATATTGCACTCGTCCCTGCAAATATGGCCCGTTTAAGTTTTGGTCCCTGTAAAAAAAAATTTGTTTTTGGTCCCTGCAAAATTTTTTGTTTTTAAAAATAGTCCCTGACCCCATTTTTGTGATGATTTGTATACGTGGCACATCATGATTGGACCCATTTTGTAGTTTTTGGTCCCTGCAAAATATTTTGTTTTTTAAAACAGGTCCCTGCAAAAAAATTTGTTTCTGAAAATAGTCCCTGGAGGGACTATTTTAAAAAACAAAAAATTTTGCAGGGACCAAAAACAAAAAAAAAATTTTACAAGGACCAAAACTTAAACAGACCATATTTGCAAGGACGAGTGCAATATTTAAGCCTACTACGAGCAATACTCAGTTGTGCCGAATCATGTCAATGGATTCACTTTCCAGTATTGGCAAAGTATAATCTTTGCTTGTTCAGCAAGAAAGACAAGTTGCATCCTATTAGATGAATCCAAGCTTCTGGCCATATCAGGAAATCATTTTTATTCCAATCAAACCTTTAGCTTCCTAAAAAACTCAGGCCATTCCCTCCAATATATGAGAGCACCGTATCATATCCATTTCATCATACTATCATCTCGATTCTCGTATGCCACATTTATGAATTAAGTGATCATATTGTTTCACTAGTTATTATTTGAAATGTTGAAGTCTTTCATACAATGTCTTTTAGGAGAGATTTAGTGTGGTTAACATTCTTAAAGAAATGAGTGTGTTTGTTATTCTTTGTAGCTAATCTTTAATATTATCAAAGTATTTTGGTAAACGTAAACGAGCCTCTGAACTACAAAAATTACTGTGTTATGTAATTTTCTCAGTGGTGTCTACATATAAAGATCATTTGATAAGTTCGACTTTCGCCAGCAAAACAACAAGCTCAAAATCAAGTGGAGCTTGTAATCTAAAGTACAAAATCAAAACATGGAACCAGTTACCGATCAGTGATATGAATGAATACTATAAGATGGGTAAAAACAAAAGATATGTTCTTAAGTGTAGTGCCAGCTTCGAACTAGATCTCATAATTGACTCGAGTCTCTGCCAAATATGAATCGCCTTCCCCAATCAGATACCACCAAAGCTCTTGTTCTCCAGCTGACTAGTTTGCTGCATGTTTTTAGGAATCGTTAGAGGATGAGATAAAAGCTTATATACCAAACATTTATCAAGACTCTAGAATAAAGTTTACATTTATTGAATGTAAATACCTTACATATACCGAATACCACAACCACTGACTGCTGTGTCCAATTGAAACCCAATCTCCCGGAAGCTGAGCTGCTGTTTGTTCTGCCCCAAGAGGAGCAAACTGTCCAAAATGCGAGTACCTTTTGTCCAAATATATCAAATTGATTTAAATCTCATTGCATCAATTGTACACACAATTCTTATTTCATATTAACTAATCAACGATTTTATTGTATTAATAAGTTTGCAGTAGCAACCTGGGCTGCGACATTATGATTTTTGATATCTCAACTACAATATAATGCAAACACAACCAACCAAGGCCGCACCAGTCATACATATTTTACCAAAATTTTCTGCGATATCAAATATTGCGATAGCGATTGTTTCCACAATAGAAACTCAAAAGTTTGATGCCAAAGTTAAAGATTAAAATGGGTATTCTCCATACCTGAAGGCATGAAACTGATGGCGTCCTGTTCCCCTAAACCTTAGAGGGCCTTCTGGATATTTCTCACACAATTCCATGCGGTTGAAACAGTCTGCAAGATAAGCTCCTTGTTGGGCAGCTACCTAGAATGATTCAAAGTTGGAAGCCACAACCGAAACATATATAAGTAAAATGACCCTCAAGCTTTTCAGTAGGAAATATATATAACATTTAATTCATATACAATGAGTTAATATTTTTTTAGCGTCAATCAACCATAATGTCAGATTATTAAAAATGTTTGACTTCAATGGTATTTACTTCTAAAGTCATACATATGATTGGTAGTGATTTGCCGATAAAATTAAACTTTTATTTGTGTGCGCGCGTGTGCATGTACCACGAATGTACCTGAGCAGTTGCCGGTAGATTTTTCATCTGAGAATCAACTTTGGAAAGAGCTTGTTTGAAGTATTCAATGTCCACTTCTGTAGTAGGGCTTTCCTGAGATTTACTTAGCAAGGTGGCCATGTCTTTCATTTGATTCTTCTTTAAATAAATGTCCACTTGTGGATACCTCTCAATAATGTCACCAACAACGTTTTGAAATTCTTTAAGATCTAACATTCCGGAATTGTCCTTGTCTGCCTTGTTAAATATCACAGCTATATCTTCCTGCAGGTAAATCAGTATAAGAAAAAGTGTTGACTCAATTAATAAATGGTATATATAGACAATTACACACGAATAGAAGGTAAGCGGGCAAAAACCTGCACCGCTAACCTTTTTTTTTTATGGCAAAACCGATTATCTTAAACACACATCCATAGACCTAGCGGACATAACATGCTATGTTATATTTGTCGTTCGAGTACAAAAAAACTAGTGAAATTAACATTACTCTAGTTCATAGCACGACTAAAAAGATAACAGCAGTATTATTTTTTCACCTTTAATTACTAAAATTAAGAGTATTGAATGCATATATAGATTATGCATACCATAATTCTACGCTGATTTATAGTCGCACAATCACCTAGAGCATAGATATTGTTACACCCTTCCACCCTTAGCCATTCATCGGTCACCAATGCACGCCGATTAATCTATCACATAAACAATTCAAAGCTAACAAAATTGAATTGTGTCTGATACTAATCAACTTTGGAAAATTTTGAAAAATTTAGAGGAACACAGACACTATAACAAACCTGGCCAAGTTGTTTCATAAAATCGAGTATTTCAGGACGAGCACCAATACCAGTTGACCAAACTACCATTCCATGAGGCATAGTAACAACCTGACCACTACCTCTTTCTTTGGATGAGATATCTTTTTCACCAACTTTGACAACCATTGATCCCAATTTCACATCAATTCCATCTCTTTTGAACTTTTCTTCAGCAAATTCTGTTATTCTCTTGTCAAACCTACAATGAATCAAGAAATTGTTAATCATATGTTAACATTAATTTCACATGCTCATCTTCACTCTAATAATCCAAGTTATTTCATTTTAATAGCCTTCGTGTTGTTCAAAATTACAGTCTGCAACGACAATTGCATTTTTAATATAAAAGTTTTAGAGCAGAGGTCTCAGAACATCGTTATCGCAATTGCAGTTGTATTTGCCGATATTTCTCCACGATGTATGTGCAACCGTAACTGCAACCACATTTTAAAGCCTTATTATCCGAATATAGCTAAAAAATATTACATGTTTAAGATATGATCGCCGGCCTCAAGGAGAGTAATCTTGACATGGTTTATAAGAGAAGGATATAATTTAGAGAGATCTTCATGCACAAAATCATGTAACTCTGCAGCAAACTCGACTCCAGTTGGACCGCCACCAACAATTACAAAACTAAGAAGTTTTTTCTTCTCTTCCACTGGTACAGAAGGGAGGCTTGCTCTTTCAAAAAGGTTAATCACTTTTGTGCGGATTCTCATAGCATCTTCCACTTCCTAATTCAGAGAAATATAACAGTAATTTCAGCATATTATAACCATAATACTAAACTGCAATATGAAACTGCAATTGCGGCAACATTATAACAGTTTTAGAAGATGTGACAAAGGCATCATAACTGCAATTGTGGTTGCATTGATCACATTTGTATGCATTTTACCACAATCTATGAAGCACTGAAACAGACACTGAACACGACACTGACATTGACACGTGGACACCAATAATAATTTGAGAAAATGAATTATTTGAATGTAATCACATGTGTAGTAGTTGGACACAGACACGTCTTTGATCAGAGGTATCAGTGCTACAGAGACGATAATATAAAGGTTTGCATGGTAACCGCAACGAAATTACAATTTCAACATCATAACTGCAATTGCAGCTGCATCGATGGACATTTTTTGCGACTGCTTACCTTCAAGAAGTAGGCATGCTCCTCAACACCAGGTGTGTTAAAAGTGTTAGAACGAGCTCCCATAGCTATTACTAAGTAATCATAATCAATGGAAAATTCTTCTACACCACCAAGCTTTTTGTCTTGATTAGATCTACAGTAAACTTTGTTATTCTTTGGATCAATCTTATAGCATTCAGCTTCACTGAATTGAACATCTAAACCACTCTGTTGCAGGGCATAAACACAATCATCCTCTTTATTTTATATTCAACAAATAAAAATAATGCATGATTTGAAAATGGCTATGATATATATAGTATATATACCTTTCTGCTGATTTTTCGAATTGGTTCAATGATGCTTCGTGCCTCCACCGTGCCGCAAGTAACACTTGGTAACAAAGGAGTGAATGCAAAATAATTACGTGGTGAAACAACATGAATATCATAAGATGAGTTTTTCATGCTTTTTACAAAACTAGTTCCAGCCCAACCAGTTCCAAGCACTACCACTTTCTTTCTTGCTCTTTGATCACCATTATCACTATATGCTGATCTGCTATCACCATATGCAGCTAAACCTCCACCGCTGCAGTTAAAAAAAAACCATCACTTTGTATAAGAAACATTTTTTAAAGGTTGTATAAGAAACACTAAACATAACTCTCCTTTTTCTTACTAATACTAAAAATAACTCGTTTTTATGATTTTTGGTACAAATATTTGAAAATAAGAAATGTAAAAATGAAAGACGAGACGATTATGCTATTATAAGTGAAAATGAAAAGCAAACTAATTTTCAAACCAAACAAACCTCAAATTTGTTTTAGAAAAGTATTTTTAGTATTCTTTTTCTGATTTTAGTATTAATTAAAAAAATGTCACATTAATGTCTTCATTTTATTTCATGTCTTCAAAATTTTAAATATTATTTTTCAACTAAATTGTTTGGTTCAAGAGGTTAATGAACTTCAATTGATAAGAAATCAATTGGGAGTATCTTGTTCAAATTCTAACTAAAATATTTGTTAGTTGATTTTACAATGATCAATAAATTTCAAAATTACTTGTACATCAAGTAAGATCAAGATTGAATCCTTCACACACAAAAAAGTAAGATCAAGATTGAAAATCCATTGCATGCATTCTCCTCAATAAAATTTCAGGTGAAGAGTAATACATAAAACATTTGAAAAATTACTATAACAACATCAAGTTTGAGAATATGTTATTACCTGATGATAGTGCATACAACAACAGACTTAGACCAGGATGGATACTCATGGAAAACCCTAGAGGCTGTGTGATAAAAGGAAGACCAACTCATAGTGAAATCCTATCTAGTAAATGTTTCTTCTTTAATGCTTATTTTTGTGTTATACTTTTTACCACCTTGTTGATCTTTCTTTTGCAAATAAGATAGAAGAAAACAATGAGTGCATGCATGCAAAATCGGAAGAGTAACATATTTTTAGATATATGTGGTTCATTTTGTTTGTCTAATTAACACTAATTCAAGAAATGTAATACACTTGCCTCTTTTACATAGATCTCCAATGTATACGGAGTTGAAAAATATTGTATGGCCAAGAAGGATAACATTGAGGTCAAGGATAAGCTGCTAATGTTGACGGCTTAATTCTCGGATCTAAAAAATTATATACCAGTAAAGATAATGTAAGAAATCATGCAACGATGTGCCAAATTTTTGTCAAGTTATTAAAAAAATTGTTTAACTTATAATGCTTAAATGTAAATGACTTGAATGTTGAAGGAGTGGAAGAAATTAGAGGACCTATATTTGATCACTTTCAGTCTCATTTCCAATCAAAGCATGATGGGAGGTCGAGATTGGAATATAAGAATTTAGTTTTGATGCATTCTCAATATAAAAAGAATAAAAATTAACATTGTCAATAAATCACAAAATTGATTTTAAAAGTAATTATATTAAAGTCAAATATTTTTTTAATCAAAAAGTCAAGCATTTTTCTTAGTTGGTGAGTGGAAGGTCTAATCATTTGTGTCAACTGAGTGTCAAATGTTTTAAACAATTTGACGATTATGATTAATATATTCACCGTATAAAAAAACTTGACATCGACCGTGAAAATATTTAAATTAATTATGCCCATTTTGTAAAAAAAAAAATGGATGTGATCAACCCCTGTATGTATTAATTTGGAATTTAATTTAATTTTTTTTTAATAAAATTTTGGATTTTCATTTTTGAAAGTAAGATTACCTCTAGGTATTTTTCTTTAATTAATCATTCATATTTTTATTTTGTACAATGTCATCAGTCAATATTTAAATATCTTAAATTGTGACATAGTGGATATTAAGAAATATTTTTGAACTAAACTAGTTTTAAAAGTTTATGAATTAAAACATTCTTTTCTTAAATATACTTCTACATTTACAATACACAAATTACTCGACAGTGAAGGTAAAAATTGACTTATAAATTAATAAAATGACATGAATTCATATACATCTTGTGCAAATAACAAGGCTGGTAATGGCTCTCAAAGAAAATAAACAATGCTTGTAATTCTCTCTTAAACTGTTTCCAATCACTATACATTAGGTATTAGGTACAAGAATTAACAGAGAAAATATCAGGACTACACAACAATTCACACTTTATTTGTTTGTTTGTCAAATTAAACCCGACTCGAATCCCTCCCAAATACGAATTTTCTAGCCCAATCAGACATGACCAAATACCTTGTGCGCCAGCTCACTTGCTTGCTGCACATTGAACAGCACGTCATTGCTAAATATCGGTAAATATTTTGTATCTATAATATCGATATGGTTAACAAAGAAAAACAAGTAAATCGAGCTTTGCGTCATATACATTACCTTGCATATACAGAATACCAAAGCCATTGAGTGCTGTGACCAATGGAAACCCAGTCTCCAGGTAGTTCTGCTGCTGCTTGCTCTCCACCCAGTGGAGCAAATTGCCCAAAATGCTTATACCTTTTCATAATAATCAACCATCCTCTCACTCATTAGTTAGTGATTAAAGCAAGCAAAGTGCATTAGATCAAAATATCATCCTAAATTAAGTATATGTTCAACCAAGTTCATGTCAGTTTTACTCAACAAAATATATTTTTCTTTTAATTGGTCAAAATCTTCGATATTCTCACAGATGTATAAAATAAAAACACAATTGTTACATCTTGCTTGAACTACAGGTCTGAATTCTGATGTGAGAGATGTTAAAGTCAAACTCATTGTAAAAATGGAGTTTCAAGTAAATTAAAAAATGTTTTATCTCAAGAAGTAAAAAAGATCCTCCGTATGGATGTTAAGGTGTTTTCACACGCTTCAGACTTCACCTAAATGGATAGCTTATAAATTTATGCTTTCAACTTTGAAACAATCACTAAATCATGGGATACGGGTTATACTGGTTTCCCTTATATCCATTCAGATACAGCTTTAAGAATTTAAGTTGAGCCTAACTCATCCTACAAAACCGGCTTGTAAGGTGAGGGATACTTCCCACTCATAAACTCAAATTTCGACCATATCTCGTCCAATGTGGGACTCTCAACAACAACAGACAATTCTGCAATTTCCGCTCCAAAGGTAGGAAATATAGAAAATAATATAAGACATACAAAGAATGGGGTTTACCGGAAGGGACGAAACCGATGATGTCCAGATCCTGAAAATCGTCGAGGTCCTTCTGGATGCTCTTCAGTATCATCAACGCGATTAAAGCAGCTTGCTAGGTATGCACCTTGTTGCGCAGCAACCTATATATACCGATACATTAAAAATTTAAGCTATATAATACCATTTGACAGAAAAGTAGTCTGCATAACCAAGCATTCACTTACTGATGAAATAATTCATACCTGTGCAGTTGCTGGAAGAGTCTTCACCTGGGAATCTGCAACAGAAAGGGCCAGCTTAAACCCTTCTATGTCTATTTCTTTTCTTTCATTTCCTTGTGGGTCGTTCCACAGAACCCTCAAATCAAGTATATGTTTCTTATTTAGATAGTATTCAACTTGAGGATATCTTAAGATTACATCATCCATCACTTCTTCGAATTCTTCTACAGTTAAGGTACCGGAGTTATTTTTGTCTGCAGCCTTAAATATGTCCAAGATATCATCCTAGAAGCAGAGATAATAGGTTAACCATCAGATAAATAAATTCAATAGTGATCTGCATAACTATTAATTATAGCAATTAAGTAAAACTATATGTTTCCTTCAAAGAAAAAAAAAGTAAAACTATACGTTGTTTAGTTATTTAAAATAAAATAAAAAAATCAAATAACAGGCAAAATGAGGTTAATTGCTTCATCGGAGATTCCTAGCAGGATGGTCAAGTCCGTATTAATTTTGAAAAGGTTGCATATTAAGTAAGCTTAGAAGTTTACAAAAGAGACTGTTAAAGGCTTAAGAGGTACCATGATTTTACGTTGATTTATTGATGAACAATCACCAATGGCAAACACATTTTCACATCCCTTTACCCTCAACCATTCATCAGTTGCCAGTACATGCCTTTTAGCCTGCACATAAAGCAATCTAAGCTTATATGGATGTAATTACCAACATCATATTTAATTGTTATTTTCAGTGAACAGAAAAAACAATTAAATGCATATTGGAACTAACATAATTACTGAAGGAAAGTATTGGTCATTTTCATCAATAATACGTATGCACAAAACATGAAAAACAGATTGGAAAAATGCTTTTAAAAAATGCATGGAATTAAACAGCACCTGACCAATTTCTTCCATAAAATCCCTTATAACTGGAAGAGTAGAAATGCCAGTGGACCAGATAACCAATCCATGGGGCACAGAGCAAACCGCTCCCGTTGATTTCACCTTCATTGTAATTTCCTTGTCATCAACACTCATAACGCGGCATCCCGTTTGAACTTCTATACCATCTCTAGTAAATTTCTTCTCAGCAAATGAACTTATTCTTTCATCAAACCTACAAGATTGAAGATGATATTTTCTCCGAAGGGTGAGTTTAACAAACGCAGGTTTGAGAATATGAAAGATTCAAACACTGTCCGGACTTGCATAATGATTGGTCTTATTTGAGATTAGCAATACCGAGGCGGTCACACTATAACTAAAATGAATAATAAAATAAAATATACGATTTAGAGAAGGCACCAGAGTTTCAATGTTATTTTTAAATTTTAAAAGCATCAGAAAATAATTGAGACAGTTAGCATCTCTCGTACATGTTCAAGATATGATCTCCAGATTGAATTAGTGTTATCTTGACTTTATCTTTAACGGTTGGATATAATTTCTTCAAATCTTCTTGGATAAAATCATGCAGTTCAGCTGCAAATTCAACACCAGTTGGACCTCCTCCAACGATTACAAAATGAAGATTTGACCTTTGCTCCTCTTCAGATTGACTAGGAAGAACAGCCTTCTCAAGACAATCTATTACAGACAGTCTGATCTTCTGAGCATCCTCGACATTCTATAAGTGATTATATACAACATATTGGATTAGTTGCAGGAAAAAGAGGGTGTTGATGATAACTCTTGTTCATCAACAAGTTCAATGACTTTCTGAACCTCTTGATTAACCAATAATCATAATCGTGCACATTAAAAACTTAACCATTAAACAATTTTACACACATAAAAAGTAACCACAACTAAAGCTTTTTCCCAATATGTGGCGTCGGTTAAATGGATTAAGTAACACATAATCTCATGAACCTTTAAATCCAAATATATTTTGATGATTATACACAACAAATGAACTTACCTTCAGAAAATGACAGTTCTCCTTAACACCAGGGGTATTAAAAGTATTTACTTGTGCTCCTACTGCTACAACCAAGAAGTCATAGTCCAGAGAAAATTCACCACTTCCCACTAAGTTTTCAATATTAGACCGACAAACAACCTTTTTGTCTGCAGCATCGATCTTGACACATTCAGCCTCCCAAAATTTTATTTCTCCATTTCTCTACAATGGGAAAAAACAAAATAAACTCCATTATTAAATGATTAGACAATATACACTTGAAAAACAACATAAACCAGATAAAACTTTCAGATACAATCACAAGGTGACCATCTCAAGACACAAAAAGTCATTCGTCTAATGATCATATTTATTAGCTAAAGATCAAAGAACATTTAATTTATCATTACATTACATTAATTGTACATATGTGATCAATGCAGTTTTTGTTTTGGTTAAAAAGCCTAGTGGCTAGAATTTCACCCCTTAAGATGAATAACTGGGGAATCTCTGGTTCGAACCCTAGCCCCTGCTTATTGCAATGTCCCTACCAACTGAGCTATGCTAACTAGGACGTGATCAATGCAATTTTAAAAAAATCATATACAGTAGTAATTCATAGAAATCTAATTTTGCTTCTTCCACCTTTTTAATGATGTTTCGGACTGGCTCTACGATGCTCCGTGCTTCAACTGACCCACAAGTGACACTCGGTAATAACGGAGTAAATGCAAAGTAGTTACGAGGCGAAACAACTTGAACATCATATAATGAACCATCCAAACCCTTAAGGAAACTGGTAGCACCCCATCCAGTTCCAAGGACCACGATTTTCTTTTTTTGGGGGTGATGATCTTCAATACTACGACGTTCAGCTTCTGATTGTGATTCTGAGAGTGCTACCACACCTCCACCACTGCAATTTCCAAGGACAAGTGGATCCAACGAAATAGAAATATTTGTTAACTAAAAACTATTAAATACACCATAAGTACAGAAAAGCTTAATGCAGTTTTAGTTCCTCTATTAAGGCCATTATGAAATTTTAGTCCCTGAAATTTTTTTTGCATCAATTGAATCTCCCAATGTTTTTAAGTGGAAAAAATATCAGGTCCTTTTGTCTGTCATCTAATTACTAATATAAAATAACAATATGGCAAAAAACTTTTTTGATAAAAGTCATATAACAAGTTTATATGTGGCATTGGCATGACACTTTGTAAGTAAAGTGTCTACTTTTAACCTCTTGTGACTTTAATCTATGTAAATACATTACTTTATTCTTGTGACTTTAATCTATATAAATAAATACATTTGCTTTAATGTATGCAACTACTCATTTTAACACACTGTTTCCAACACTCTCTTTCGCTTTCTTACTGAGTGAAATACATACGGGTTCCACCACTTTACGTGGAACTCATTCCCAATGTGGTGTGACCTGCATATATTTCACTCAATAAGAGAATGAGTGTTGCTAGAGTTACTCTTATATATAATTAATTTATATTTATATTTATATTTATGTTGAAGTTGAGGGATTTAAATAGATTAAGATCATCAATTGATCCATTAATTAGAACTAATTCGTTCCCATGAGCTTAGCTCAGTTGGTAAGGACAATGCATAATATGTGCAAGGTATGAGGTTCGAACCCCGGATACCAAAATAAAAAATTAGAACTAATTCAGTAAAGTGTTATATCACATATATTGGATTGATAACTGAACCACAAAATATCAAAGTGAACTGATTTCTTTTCGGGTATTTAATTGCAGCAAAAGTTGTTTCAGGACCACAGATAGCATTTGTGTGACAAGACACTTTATAACTAACTATTTTATCTTATCTCCACAGATCATTTCAATCTATTCATACAAGAAAAATAAAAATGAATCATTTAAATCTGTTCTCTTCACAGAAGAAAAAAGAAATGATTGATATGAATTAAAATTAGAAATGTCCAAAAAAGTAATGGAGATTTGGTTGATGAAAATCCAGTTGCATGTTCTATTTCTATTTATAGTATTTTAGGAGAAGGAAGAGAAAAGTTAAGGAGAGAAAAGAAAGCACCTGATAGTACAAAGAAGCAGAAAGTTGGAAGAGAAAGGGTGAGTGCTGAGGGCCCTGGAGGCTTTGTTGAAGAAGGAACCAATCGTCATATTCACACAAATTTAACAATCAAACATAGCAAACACAAACAACTCCTGATTGGATCTAAACTATGAGAACTATACTTATTTACTGATGTTTCTCTTTCAACTATGGCTGCTGCTAACTACCACATTCATTGACGCGTGTATGTTAGTCCGTGTTTCACTATTATTGTAGTTATTGTTATTATTATTTATTATTTCCAGTTTTTATTATTTGTTAACGTTTTAAAACTATGAACCGTGTTTTTTTTATTGATTTTGATTATAATTAAAAATATAATCTTTTCAACAATATAACAAAAAAATTAATCTAATTTCTTATTTTATTTAATACATCAATAACAATCTTTATTGTAGAAAAAATTGCTTACAAGTATAATTGTGATAATAAAAAAGATCGTGGAAGGGCTCTGACATATTGTCACGGTCGTCCATTTTCATGTTCATGTGAGGTTGTGGTTCGGCAGCAGCATGGCGATCCTACTGCTTCTCATGAAATGTCAGTCATTAGAGTAGGTAATGGTAGAATTAACAACATCAGGATCGTGAATGATAAGGTGCGAAGTAGTGGAAGCAACAGTAACATGATTCAGGTATCCGCGGTGTTCTATATTACTAATTTTTCTAATCGCCTATTGTTTGTTGATTTAAAGAAAGGACTGGAGGTGTGTGGTATATTATTGGATGTTTATCTGTCAAGGTTTCGCAATGTTCATGGTCAGCGGTTTGGTTTTGCTAAATTTTTTAAGGTACGTGATGTCGAAAAATAGAAGAAAAAAAAAAGGTGGTGTTGAGAGGGAGGTTTAGAGGAGGGTTGAGGGAGGAAAAAAATAAGAGGGAGGTGAAGGGAAAAGAGGTTGGGGGATAGTCGGAAGTTAGTGTTAGAGAAGGTGAAGGTGGCTGCTACGTAGTGAGTTGGAAAAGGGAGAGGGAGAGGGTGATCACGGTGGGGGGGATGTGGTGTGTTCGGGAAGGAAGAAGGGTGACGGTGAGGGGAAGGTTTTGGAAGTGGATGGGAAGGGGAGGCCGAGAGCTGTGGAGGGAGTGGGGAACGAGCATGTTTGTGGGGATGGTGAAGCAGTTATGTTGCTTAAATATTTACCATTTCATGAGGATTTAGAGTGGGCATCTAAGAGCATTATGGAAAAAATTAAGAATGGTACTTGCATCTCTATTATAAAACAATCTCTTATAGATGCAGGGTTCTTAGATTTTAAAGTAATATATTTGGGAGGTGATAATGTGTTGTTATATCCGTGTGTGGAAGGGGATGTTATGGTTTTATTTAACTCGGCGACAGATTTGATTGGTAATGAGTAAAACCGCAAGTGCACGGTTTACCGATATAGTAATAAAAGATATCGTTCCGACAGGGAGTTATGAATTCAATTAACTTTAAATAAGGATTAGAAGAAGATTAAATTATAAAGTTGTGATTTTTAACGGTTTAGAAAATAACAATAATAATAAAAGGCGTCTTGGGATTATTGGTTCATCTTGATGAAAAAACCTTCACAAACCAAACCCTAAACCTAAACTTTATATTGGACCTACTTTCTAAAGACAAGTTTCTCTTAAGCGTATCAAAGTTTCTCTCGAAATCATTGAGTGTGTTCCTCTAGCAACTACGTCTGTTCTCATGGTTGATTGCAATTAGAATCCTTGAAGAACGAGACTTTATTTGTCTCAAGGTTTGCTAGACTATTCTCATGTTTCGCAATCCTTGTCTAATTTCACTTGTTCCAATATCAATCATCCAATGTCGCTTTATGAGTTGATATTTGTGATGATAAATTAACAAATACTAACCTCCGTTGTCGCTTTATGAGTTTGGTATTTGTTAATTCATTGTAAAAATGGTGAAATTAGATTAGAAAGTAAATTTATATAAAATTAGGGTTCGAGGCTTGGTTTGATTAGGATTAGGTCTTTATACTCATTCAACAATCCCAAGACAAGAAGAGTCTACTCACTCACGTTCATTGTAGACATAGAAGAGAAGAAGAAGAATAAGAAGAACATAAAAGTAAATAACAATAAAATAAAGGTGAACTTTTATTTCATGGTTTTACAAACTAGATGGCTGCTCTATTTATAGTCTAACATTGACTTGATTCCCAAGAATTAAATCACTAAAGTGTTGCACAAGAAACCATGGACTCTAGGTCAGAAATACTAAAATAGGCAGCTTTGTCGAAGAAGCAAAAGGGCAAATGGGGCGCGCCACTTGTTATATTTTTGTACAAGATCTTCAAATTCTTTGCACAAGATATTTTTGTATGAGATCTTCATATTTTTGACATGAATCAACTTCAATTCTCCTTTGTTTTGCTCCAAGACTCCATCTTTCAAATATTTGTTCCTAAAATAAAATAACTTGCAATTGAAGTAAAATAGTTCTAGAAGGAAATAAAAACATATTAAATTTAATTAAAATAAACTTAAATATTAAATAAAAGACACTGATAAATGACTCATTTTTGACTCATCAATTGGTAACTTTTTTATGATTGTCGGCCTTGGACGAAGGATGTTGGTGTGTCATATGAGAGGGGAACTTAGGTGAGATGTTATGGGGGGTTACCTTTAAAGGTGAGAAAAACATAGGGGGGGGGGGTTGAATTGTGTTAGCTTTTTCTTCGATTTCTCTTACTGAAGTCACTGTTCAGAAGCATATAGAACTCAACTTCTGAAGTGATATTCAGAACTAAATGCAGCGGATAAAACAGACAGAGAGAGAGAGAACATCGTTGCAGGCACAGTTGTTGTTCTTGTAGTAGCAGACATAAAATCAGAGTAGTGGAGATAGTGGTTGTACACTTCGTACAAATGTCCTTTTTCAACGCTCTCCAAAGAATAAGCATCCAAAACCTTCAGTTCCTTTTGAATTAGTCGTTGCTTCATGTTTTTAGTCTTCACTGATGATAGGCGTGATTAAATCATCATTTGAACAACGTTGGAAAAGCTTCAGTCTTTTAGCTTCTGATGATCTTCAGAACTTCTGATGACGTTAGCTTCTGGTGAAATGCTTCTGAAGAGGTGCTTCTGATGACGTCAGCTTCTTTAGAACCGCTTGTCTTCAGAACCTCTTTCTTGCAGCACAAGCTTCCTTCTTGTTGATTCCATTGATCTCATTTGTTCTTCCAGAACCTTTACTTAATCCTAAGCATTGAAAAATTTATCTATAGTCCTGCACACTTGAACAAATATTAGCATATCCAATTGACACTTTTAATACCTTGTTATCATCAAAACTCAAAGGTTAATGTTAAACACATTTTGTTCCAACAATCTCCCCCTTTTTGATGATGACAAACACTAGTATTTAAAATGTTCAATTGTTGTTAATCTAATTAATAAGTTGACTTTAAGGGTATGAGGTTTGTAAGCTCCCCCTGAGTCTAATAGTACTTTAAGGTGAGCTTTGTAAGCTCCCCTGAGTTCTATCCATGTTAATTAAATTCATCATTAAAAACGTAATACTCTCAGAATAATCTCACATTAAATTAATAGACTAAGAGATGAGAAGAAGGTCCTATTAATTTAACTTGTTCAAATTAAATTAATGGGGCTCAGAGCCTATAAATAAATATTATACATCTACTCCCCCTTTTGTCACCAACAAAAAGACAAAATAAAGACAAAAAGAAGAGATGAGAAAAACATAGTGAGAAAAATTCAATATAAATAATAAGTTCAGAAGCAAAAATGTTATCAGAAGCAAAACAAGGTCAGAAGCAAAACAAAGTATACTTAATCAGGATAAAACATTAAAATTCAGAAGCACAAACAAGAGACAAAATAGAAAAGAAACAAGCTAAAAATGTGTGCAATCTAAGGCTTGGCTTGATTCTGAATCATTGCCATCAGATCTCTAATCAAACTGTTTGTAGTTTCTGATTGCTTCTGCATGTCTTCCTTAAGATCATTGTAGCTCTTCATAAGATTTTCTTCTCTAGTCCTTGCTTCTTCTTGCTGAGCAATCATCTTTCTCTGAAGTTCAGCAACCAAAACTTTTTGCTCAAAAAATGCTTTCTTCAGCTCATTGTTTTCCTTCTCCAAGACAGGATCATCTTACAACTTCTTAAGAATAGGAGCTTCTGAATTCTGGATTTACAACTTAGTCAACCACCTGAAGTCTGGGTTTTCAGAATGCACGCTAGAGAGGATAATGCTTGAAGCATCCATATACATAAGTGTGTCTGATAGATACAGTTTGTTTTTCTCTAGACTTTTGTTGAACTCTACTTCTTCCAAGTTCACAGTTACTCCTTGAAACCATTGTCGAAGATCTAGCAGAGCTTTGTCATGAGCTTCCTAGGACAGTTTCTGAAGCTCACACATCATGTAATCCACTCTGTTTCTCAAAGAAGTCCAATTACTGACATAGTCTTCTTCATGTACAAGGTTATTCCTGGTCTTAATTAACTTGTTCAGATCTTTAAAGATATTCTCACAAACCTCTTTTAATATAATATAATCTAGTAAAAGGGTAGGTGGGAAGGTGATATCTGTAAGTTGAGTAGAGTTTGAGGAAGAGGGTTCACCAAGGGTTAACATGGAGGTGCTTTCAGTAGCAACAGGTCTTGTAGAGACAAAGCGTGGATCATTGATATGTTCTAAGACAAAAGGTGCAGATGACGGTAAAGTTGTTCCATTGTGAGTAGGAACCTCATCTACAGCAAGTTCAATGATTACTTGCCCAGGTTCAGCAGGGTTAAGTGTAGGTTCAGTTGAAGGTAGTGCTACACTTATGGGCTGCGTTGATGACGAAGGTTGATCATCAGAAGCAAGTAAATTGGGAATGGAAGATTTCTTGTTGGCCAGTTTTCTTAATGCAATACCAAATGAAATGTTGGAGTGTGTGGCATTAAGATGATACGGCTGGTATTCAGGATGAATGATCAATTCAGTGCAGGTGTTTGTGGCCATTTTTAAGTTAGGTTCTTGTTGTTGGGCGCTTTCTAAATTAACTTCATCAGAAACAATTTCAGAGGCTCTTTCTAAGTTTGGTTCAAAACCTGGTAATTCACCTTGATAGTGATTAGCCAGTTCATCTAAAACAGATGGGTCACTTGTTTGGGTTGATGGTTGAGGTTGAGATGATGATGTTTCAGGAATACCAGACTCAGGCATTGCTTGCTCACTTCCAACTTCTGCATCAGTAGGAATGGTTTGGAGTGGCTCAATCATGGGTGGTTGCATAGGATGATTAGCAGACAGTTTATTACAAACATCAATCCTCAGTTTGAATCCTTCAGCAGAGCTTCAGCAGGAACCTCAATATCTTTAGCAATCTCCAGTGCTTTTTGTAAAGCAGCAGCATCAACAACCTTCTTCCTTTTTACTTCTCTTGTGATCAGATCAGATTCTGTTTCTATCTCCTTATCTTCCTCTGTCACATAGGTTGAAACCTTCAATTTCCTGACATTTTGTTTCCTTTTCTTCCTAGGAATTGATGATTGAGGAGGTAGAGATTGTCAAGAGCCAACTAACTTGCCACTTCTTGTTCTTTTGTCCAGAATCTTAGCAGGTTCTAAGTCCTGAACTTCATCTTGAATAGTTGGCACACTAGAACCAACTGATTGTTCTTGAGGAGCATCTTTTGCTTTCTTGGCCTTCTTCTTCTTGGGTTCAAAAGCTTCTTCATCATCATCAGCTTCTGAAGTTGCTTTCTTCTTTGATTTCCTTTTTCTAGCAACAGGTAAGGCACCACTATACATGGTTTCTGGAATTTCATCAAATTTAATGGTTTCTCCAGTCCTTTCCCAGTGCTCATAGACAAAATGAGCTCTTACATCTGGAGGATTTTGTCTGCAGATTGGAGGAAAATCATCCATTAGGCAGATGATTCCAACAAATCAGTGCTAAGCTGAGTGTATTCTTCTTTCTTGATCAGGAGCATCTTTCTCAAAGTGCGACCATTCATAAATTTACCAGTCATTGTGCATCAGTTATAATATTTGATAACTTGATTGCTTTCAAAATCCCTCTTTGATGGAAAATTTCAGACAATAATCTTCCATAAGGAATCCAACTTCTGTTACTGTTCTGACTTTCCTTCAGTGCCCACAACATATGATTGAAGATATACTTTGGCACATTTGCCTTCTCAACGGTTATCAGGAAGTGTAGGAACACTTTGTGATCCAATGAAGGTTGATCTACTCCTCCATCTTTGGGAAGGAGATTCTTAGACATGATCTTCTGAAGTAGTTTGAATTGCATCCTCAGATCACAATACTTTCCTTTCTTTGTGTTGTTGAACATAGTCATGTTCATAACCTCTATCCAAGGACTTGTCTTGTTATCCAGATTCTCTTCATAAGATCCTTCAGCTTTTCTTCTACATGCCCTTGCAATGACTTCTTCTGTGATAGACACAGGGATTCCCATGATGCTTGAGCGAATCTCAGTACAGGTGAATGGTTTCAAACCAAGTTGTTCTTGTTGAGGCAAAATCCCAAATTAATTTTAAAGATAATAAACTTTAATGATTAAAGATTAAATGGACTTTGATTAATTCTTTGGTATTTAACTTGTGCTCTTAAGTGTTTTACTAAGATAGGAACAGGTTTAAAATCATACCAAGATATAAGAAATCAAAGGACATTGAATTCATGAACTAACTCTGAAGATCAGAAAGTTAGTTCAGAATGTTGAT
>Ga0228710_1005552_pt1 | contig 19552 bp, 14 predicted proteins | sample MedpolnodulmetaG_FD_177995 | JGI IMG/M metagenome (GOLD analysis project Ga0228710, IMG submission 177995) | Root nodule microbial communities from Medicago polymorpha collected in Santa Monica, California, United States - pink nodules | ecosystem: Host-associated > Plants > Roots > Nodule... | reverse complement strand
TTTGAAGTACATTTAGAGAAAGATGAGTCTATGCATGCATTTGATTTGTTAGATTAAGTTATTAGAGTTAAGAGAGTATAATGTTGTTCAGGTATTAATTACACATGATTTTGGTTTGGAAATAGTTATTACTTCTGCTAGAATTTATTTTATTTTTTCGGTATTAGGTGATTTGAGTGTGTAGAGAGAAGACGGTATATTATGTAGTAAGGAAAGTAGATCAGATGAAGGGTACTCACGTCACTAGAGGCAGAGGAAGACCTAGAAAAACTATACGAGAAAGTATTAAGGAAGACTTGTAGATTTTGCTAGAATTTATTTTATTTTTTAGTATTAGGTGGTTTGAGTATGTAGAAAGAAGACCTGAAGTGAAGACTGTGTAGTAAGGAAAGTATATCGGGAGGGTAGTCACGTCACTAGAGGCAGAGGATGACATGGAAAAACTATTAAGAGAAACTATCAAGAAAAATCTATAGATTAATGAGTTAGATAGAAATATGGTATATGATAGATCATTATTGCATCGTTTGACCCCACTTAAGTGATGAGGTAAGGCTTGATTGTTGTTGTCGTTGTAGATAAGTCGTTTAAGCTTTTGCTTCTTATTGTTACTTCCTCCATTCCCATATACTTGTTTTTAAGGTTGGTTTGTACAAATTAAGAAAATAGCTTTGATTAATATGCGATTTTTAAATATTTGCTTACCTTTTATTGTTTCAATTACTCATTTGATCTTTCTCTTCATTAATCTAAGTATAAAGTAGTTTATAAGGTAATTGTGTAATTGCCGAAAAAGTAGTTGATGTAAGCTTGAAATTTGAAAACAACGTATAAATACCTTAAAAACTGAGGAAGGGTGGTATTGTTCGGGAGGGCCTTAAAAGTAAGGGGAGGGTAGGGGATTAGCAATGAGTTTTTTGTGTTAGTTTATGTTGAGGTCCCATTTGGATTAGTTTCTACTTAATGAGACATAGTGAGCTTCTTAGTAGCGAGTCTTTGTAAGCGCTTAGGTAAAATAAGTTTACGTTTCTTCACATACAAAGAAAGTCTTTATATGTGCTTATAGATGTTTTAGAGAATTTATATGACAGCTTTTAGAAAAATGGAGTTGCGCAATCTAATTATATGTATCTTTTCGTATGAAAAAGTCTTTATGAGCTTATAAATGTTTATATAATTATATAGAATTACAATGAGAGAGGGTTTTGAAAAATTCAGGTGCCGCGTTAGTTCCAATTTATACAAGAAGTTATTACTGTTTAAAAACTATTTATTACAAGATTCTTTTAATACTTTTCTGTCATAAGTGCTGGTGCTGCTTGAGAATTTAATCCGTGTTGGCTGTAAATCTTTATTAATTGCAAGATTGACTAGCTTTGAACTTCAGTTTCAGAATGCTGGACTATATATGAATACATTTTTTCATTGGTGAAATACTTGATTTGTTGCTTCGTATCAATTTTCATGTGGTGAGAAGTTGGTATTTGAAATACCATTCCCATTCCAAACAAATTGATCACACGTAGTTGATTGTTTTGCCATGTGTATGTCATCATGCTGCTGTAGAATCAATGATACTTCTCCTTTTGCCTAGAAGTATTGGTTGCAATATATTTTTAATTCATGAGATTAATTGTTCATCAGTTTTTCTGATATTTTCTTCATGTATTATCCCTTGACTTGATTTTTATAATCGCAGGTACCGATGATGATCTTCCGCCAACCCATCAAAATAGAATTCCCAGGGGAGGACGTGTTGCTGGGAATGGAAGATCTGCTGTTGGTTCAATTCCATACCCCAGGGTGTATGGTGAAATTGATATGGAAACCCAAATTCATCAATTTGAACAGGAAGCATACAGTTCAGTTCTGAGAGCCTTTAAAGCTCAAGCTGATGCCATTACTTGGGTATATTTTATTATTTTAATTCTTCATACCTAATGTTTGTGATCAGGTTTCAATGACTGCTAAATGACATGTATTTCAGGAGAAAGAAAGTTTGATTACAGAGCTGAGAAAAGAGCTGAGATTATCTAATGAGGAACACCGAGAACTTCTAGGTCGGGTTAATGCGGATGACACAATACGGAGGATAAGGTCTGATAAAAATATGAAACAAGGTTTCTTGTTGGTCTGTCTATGTCTATCTATGCTTTAAAATTGAGATTGTCGTCAATTTACACGTGTGCTGATATTTTGTTTTGTTTTGTTTTTTTGATATCTATGCTTTAAAATTGAGATTGTCGTGAATTTACACGTGTGCTGATATTTTGTTTTGTTTTGTTTTTTTGAAACAGTGTGCTGATATTTTGCTAATCAATGCTTTGTTGGATAATGACATAGGGAATGGAGACAGACAGGTGGCCATCAGACCGGCATGCTGAGTACTGGTCAAGCTCTACATGATTCAATTCCTAGTCCGACGGTTTCTGCATCTCGCAAAAAGCAGAAGATTACGCCACCCGTACCATCACGTTCTTTTGGTGGGCCTTCTCCTTCATTTCACCCCCAGACGGTGACTGCACCCCACCAGCCATCTTCTTCTTCTGCAAAACGAGGATCTGGTCCTGGATCAAAGGGGAAGAAGCAAAAACCTGTGAGTAGGGAACATATATACTCTAGACTGATCTTTTTTTTTTTTATAATTTTTTTATTTGTATACATTCTCTTAGCTTTGGTTTTGCGACATTAATATGTATATATTTTTTATTTGCAGGGTCAAATATTACCTGGTGTATCTTCAGTGAAGCAGTTTCCTCCTTCAAGACCAGGTGGAAGGAATCAAGTACCTAATCGAGCTGTCATGGGTGAACGTGCCGAAGGTGGATCATTTGATGCACCACTGATCGGTAGGAAAGTGCGGACAAGATGGCCTGACGACAATAACTTCTATGAAGCTGTTATCTGTGATTACAATCCAAATGATGTATTTACAACCCTGGAGTATTTGGTTATCTGTTTTCCACTAATATGTAGCTGAAATGTTTACTTATATTCCTTTAACTTTTCAGGGACGGCACAGTTTGGTCTATGACATGGGGACTGCAAATGAAACATGGGAATGGGTTAAACTGTCAGAGGTACATTTGATGCATTATCCTGTTGTGGTGAAATCCTGCCATATTTTTCTTTTAATTCAACGAGTTTGCAATCATAACGCATAACTATTTCAAAGTTATATTTGGTATCAAATGGTATTCAACGATACGAAAGTAGTCCATAATGATATTTGGAAATGCGGTAATTAAACGAAAACAAAAGCACATGTAAGGTTGTTACTATCTAGATTCTAGATTTAGAATATATTTTAAATGTTTACTATTTAACGTTTGACAGACTCGAGCATCGAAAAAGTTTTATCGCTTTGGGTATGCACTATGTTTGACAGCCTGCCAAATCGATTAGCATTTATGAGTACTTGATATGTCATACTCCAGTTGTCACATTAGTACACCTGCATATCTAAAGTATAAATGTATGATCTAGAAGTATCCTTTTTTACAAAGTAGTTAATGACCCCCCCAAAAATGGTATTGGGTACATAAAACTTAGCCAATCTTTTTCATTAAGACTTAAATAACCAAGGGAAATATTTAGTATAGGTTGTGAAATAAAGGCTGGACCTTGCAAAATATAGGCTGTTATGCTAGTTCGAGACCGGAGTCATCAATAGAGATTGATTGCGTTGTGGTTACTTAAGTGTGTAGTGATTTTTAGGTTTTTATTGAGCTTAACTCATCTTTGCTAAACCAACTTATATGGTGAGGGGTGCCACTCTTTATAATCTCTTTTAAGACAATATCTCTTATCAGTGTTAGACTTGGGTTTTTCCCAATACCCTTCTCATGCTCAGCCCTATTGACCTGAATTGATTGGCTCTAATACCATATTATGTTTTTCTATTGGGACAAATTACAAAACCACCTTACAATTCCATTTCATTTTGCTTTGTTTTATCCCTTTCCACCAATGACCAATCCAAACACGCATTAGGACAAAGATGTATAATGCCTAATTTAGGGCTGTTAGGTGCAGTTTAGCCTCTAGTGAGGTTATTGTAGTGGTTTCTTTCATAGAAAGGGCAGCCTTGCTCTATAAAGTTCTATCAACTCCAAACTTTGGATGTTAGGAATTCCTTACTTTCAAAAACAAAAATTAGCGTTTTAACCTGCTTTACCTGCGCTATCCTTTGCTGTGATGGCCACCGCACTGAAATAGTACATGCCAGCCATTTGGCTGTTGAAGAGTTCTACTACGCCTTACTTTAAAGCTATATCAGCCACTTTCGATAATTCTGCTTTTGGAAGTTCCTGTGTGTTAAGACAAAACTGAAAATTTCAGTGCCTATTCAGGGCTGAATTCTATTCCGAAACCAAACTTAAGCACTAAATCTTTAGTCTTAGAAAAACTCCTTTTGAAATCTGAAATGGTATTAAAGGAAAGTAAGACCAATGAATATAATGAGTAGGAACTAGAGATGTACCAAAGGAGATTTTCAGTTTGTGATTTAGACAACGATATGGTTGATACTGGATGCTGACACTAACCTCAAGTGCTGAGTATTTTAAGCTCTTACTTGAATTTACATATATTAATTAAGGATCAGGACCACTATTTTGACTTCAATCTACACATTTTAATATTAAATGCTGAATTAAGTAGGCAAACAGGCTTATATCATACCTTTTTTTTTTCCATTGCATTAATGGAGTCACTATTCCATATTAGAATTTGTTTTCAACTTAACGTTTGTGGCCATTGATATTGTATGATAGGAATCACAAAGTGAAAAAAAATAAATCTTTGATTTGTTTAAAGCTTTAATTTATTTCCTGAACTGTGGTTCTTTGATTTTGCCAAGATTGCAGATATGCACTTTCCTTGTATCTGGAATGTTCGATAATATCTATAAGATGGTTTTAGAAATGATTCTCTTGCTGTTGATATATTCTGCACATGTTGATATTGTATTGTTTTTGCTAATTCAGATGCAGTATTTTAACTGCAGATATCTCCTGAAGATATTCAGTTGGTAGAAGAGGAGGATCCTGAAAGTAATCATCGCGGGGGTTTTGGGGGTCCTGGTCATGGGATGAATAGGTCTGTAGGGCGTGAGAGTGGTCCAGGAGTTGGAAGAGGTAGAGGGGTTCCAAAGGGTCAATCTAGAAAAGATTTTTTGTCATCACAGAATGGCATAGGAAAGGCTCCTGGTGATATTCAGATACTACACACAGACACACTAATAAAGGAGGTGGCTGAAAACAACGTTTGATTTAATTAATCTTTCATTGAGATTGTTTGATCTTATATTTTGTATATTTAAGTTTCTGTTGAATTTCACAGGTTGAGAGGGTATTTAGTGCAAATCATCCTGATCCCCTTGAAATTGAGAAAGCAAAGAAAGTATTAAAGGTACTATCCAATTCCATTTTGATAGTGAAAAGGTGCCGTCTATTTGATTTGCTTGCAAAAAATGGTGCGTATATGCCTGACCTATCTATATATAATTCGATGCAGGATCATGAGCAGGCTCTTGTTGACGCGCTTGCAAGACTTACTGATCTCTCTGATGGTGAAAGTGGTACTTCTCGGTTTTCATTCCTTATAGAAATACTCACGAGCTTTGTCATGTACTGTTTAGTCTTCTTAGTTGCATTAATTAGTTTTGGTACTACTACTGGTATAGTGTGGAGTAGTCAACCCCAAAACTGCTGCAGTGGTATTCCGGCTTACAGAGTGGTTGATCCACCAAAGATAATGACTAGAATGAAATACTTAAAAAGTTTCGCAAAACATACAATCTTAATAATTGGTCAGGTTTACTTTTTTAACTATAAACATAAAGTGGCCAAAATGCAAAAAATTGTGGCCGGACCAGCTGCTACAGTGATGATACAGTGAAAACCAAGAAATTCCATTCGCTTCTTTTTTAATAAACTTTTTGGCTTTTTCGTACCCAAAAAAGACTAAAACTGATTGGAGGGACTAAACCCTATTCATCCAATTTTTCCTTCTTTTCTGGTGTGACAAAACCCAGCAGCCACGGCCTTCCCACCTCTGGGATTCCGAATGGCTCTAGGTGCTGTGCTGAAACCCTCCCTAAGATCAGAAAATATTATCTGTTTCTGTGACATCAACTCTGTGTTCCTCGATTCTTATCAAGTTTCAGTGCCTGTGCTCTGTTTATGTGCCTATTATCTCTGTTCTTGATATCTTTGTTCTCAGTCTGCCATTGTTATGGTGTCATTCTCAATCCCAACCACAATTAGCACAATACTTGAGTTCTGTTTGTTATCTGTTCTGTGACATATTTTGAGATCACTATGTTCTTGTCGTATTCTTGAGCACTTCTATGTATATACCATAAATAAATAGTAGTTGCTTGCTTGTATTGTACCTAAACTTTGGTATAGCGGCCATATTTACACCGCAGCAGCGTTTTGGGGACATCTATCCGGCACTGACTACATCCGTTAGTATGACTGTTAGAGATGTTGGTATGGATAGAGCTAACTTGTTAACATGTGTCTATTGGCCTTTGAGTTTCTGCAGATGAAAATTCAAACGACAGCTAAACTAGCATTGTTATTTAATGGATGGTTTCAAACTAGCATCTAACAAGCCATAGGATTTGTCAAAAAAATATATCAATGCGATAGGAGTGACCAACAGTTGTAGTAGGATTTTAAAAGAGTTGCACTTCACCTTCAATTCCTTGTTTTTATGAGCGAATGAATCAATCTAGTTCATGCAATTATAGGGGCTGGACAATCTAGTGCCTAAATTAAGGAAATTAAAAAAATGATTCTTGAATTTGAAAATCTTTGATCTCATTTGTCCATGCAGGAGGATTCAAGGGACTAAATTGATCGACCCAAATAGACTTTTATGATCAAGAATTTTCAATTTCAAAAATCATTTTGAAATTCGTTAATTTTAAGACCTTAATTACCCAACTTCAACAATTTCAAAAACTAAAACCGACAAGTTACTATACTTTTGTTGCATAAAAATATATGAAGCGGTTTTCATTTCGAAATATCCTCCTTCACCGTGATTGTAATAGCTATGAAACAATAATACAAAATGAACTGTGATACGAGAGTATGATACAGCACAACTATGAGTATATAGCATTATTACTGATGATGCAGCTGTGATTGTAATTACTTTACTGTTTGATTTTCAAAGCAACATAGTGACCATTTCTGAACAAAGTTACTTTTGTCTAACCTTGGTGTGTTTTATTGTTGATACAGATGGGCCTGGCCACCATTTTCCACACGGTCGATCTATGGATCGAGAATGATGACGAAATTGTTCCTTTGTACAATGAGAAGATAAGGCATTATGGTAGCATAACTCTGGAAAAAAGGGTGTATTTTTCATGTATTATTAAGACCAAAAGACTATTTCCCCCCTTTAACAATTTATAGCTCTAGCCATGTTCTTGTGGATTAGGTATTATCTAGGATGGCAATTGTTGTAGTTTGGCAATAATTATTTAGTATCGAGTTTAAAATTTGACGTAGGACCAGCTGTTACTTGTTTAAAATTTGACGTAGTGATTAATGTGTGTGTATAAATTCTTGTACTTGATGTGTCAAAATTCTTGTATTAGGGGTGTGCATGGGATGGTTATGAACCTTTTTTTTTTTTGGTTTTTTGTTCAGTTCTTAAAATCTCTTTCTTCAAAACCTAGTAGTTTCCGTCTTGGTTGACACGATCCCATCTTTTTCAAAAAAGCCCCCCTTTGGTCCTAACTCCCCGATCACTCTAGTTTGGTAGTTAAGACTTGATCCGTCTTCAGTTCCATCAAACCTTGGTTCGGGAGTTAGGATCTGAATCTAGTTTGGATCCTAACCCTTGAACCGTTCAACACACTAATTCCATTATTTTCATCGCACAATTAACAACACTCATGATCCAAAAATAATATCCAACAACTGTAACTCAATAATAGTACACAAAAACTCTTATTTCAACAACAATAATTGAACATTCTCTCAAAAAAAAAAAAACACCAATAATTGAACATAATTAGAGATAGAACGATATGACAAACTGTCACACAAATAGAAAGGTATAACGCAAGTTGATTACATAAACTAAAATCAAAACACAATTTAACCAACCCAACTCTTATGAGACTTGCAGTTTGAACGAACACACAAATATAACCCTCTATCTTCAGACACCATTGAAGAAAACATGTTGTATACCGTCTTGTATAAGGAGCTCCATTATATGATAGCTCTCAATTGTTTATTAATGTACCGCCTTGTATTAACGATTTATTATCTAATGAAATGAGATGAATGTTTTCCATTAAAAAACAAAGGGACATACCTAACTTGATAATTTTGGAAACTAGATGAACACAGTTCGACAATTCAAGAGACTAAATTGAGTATTTTATTCAAAATATGTTGTTTTGTTTTTGGGTGATGACAAGTTTTCACTAAACTTGACTTACATGTTGGCACTAATGTCATGTGTTGCACGATATGATGGTGTTTAATATGCGGTGGTCTAAGTCTTAAATGAGTAGCTTCGTGTTGAACGAGCAGTGTAAGTGTAACTAGGAAAAATCATTTCCAAACACACACACAAAGTAATGATGAGCTCACCATAGTTTGGCCACTTTATATCAAAAAGCATTCTTATCCTAATGAATTGAAACAAAAAAGTTGTGTGAATTGATATTGATAGAATAATGGAAATTGGATTGGTTGCGGTCACATTCATGTAGATAGTGAAAGTGTGAGATCGGACGGTCTAGATCTCAATCAGATTTTGATTTTCTTTAGAAAGTAAAATTATCGAATAGAGATTTGGACCGTACGATCAAGATTTTCACCGAATAAAGATTTTCTTTACACAGTTATTGATTGCGTGAATGTGTGTGTATTGTCAAAGACCACAACAAATCAGGATTTATAAAATAAGAAAAATGTTAACGAGTGTTTCGGGACACCCTTTAAGCATTTTAAATGGTAATATTTTATGAAAAGTATACCTGTAGAATAATTATAACAATACACTCTTTCTAATTACACGTATAACAAGATTCATCTATAGTGTGCATATGCATTAGCTCGTCATTGCCATAATATTCAGGGATTACAATGGTGGACTGAATTATCTAGTCTAGTTTTATTAGGATGCATTTTATTATAGATAATTTGGGTTTATCAAATTATCGTTTTTCATAAGTTTAATTGAGTTTTAGCCTAGTCTCCCTAATTTTGTACTTTTCCTTTTCTTTTTAATATTTTTTTAAGGTGTGTTGCAAATGTTTGAAGTGCCAACATGATTGGAGGTTTCTCCTCTACAATGATGCATTTGCATACCTTCTTGTTTACCAGAAAATGTGAGTAATTAGCTACTGAGAAATAAAAGTCGATTTGACAGTACTATACTAGAGTGGACCAAATATTGCAGTTGTTTTAAGGCACCAAATAATGCAGTTAAAGCCTTTGTTCAATTATTGTGTTTATAACTGTCATATCATCCTAAATTCCTTGTTGGGTCCCACTAGAGAATATAATGAACAATCTCCACAAAGCTTGACCTGGCTCAAGTAGTTTTTATGTAGTTTTTTGTCCAATCTTTTTGGTTAAATACGTTTTTGCTCTTTATAAAATTCCAACTTTTTATTTTAGTCTATTTAAAAAATTTCTTCTAACTTTTGGCTGTCTAGAAGTTTTCAATTATCATTTTTGATTTATATTTATAACTTAAGTCAACTCATGTGTAAAGATTATTTTCGAACTTTGCCCAAATACTTTTTAACAATGTGAGAGTTAAAATATAAAAATCTAAAATTATAAATGTGAAATATGTTTTTTTTTACAAGGTTATTTTCTAAGTCTCACTCAAATTACGGGCTATTTGAAGTATTAATCCTAATAATATTAAAATAAAAGTTATGTGATCTTTTAAAATATGAAAAGTACTAACAAGAGATACTTGTTAAAGAATCAAATACAATAAAAATATCTTAAAACTTATATAATCGATTTCTGAAAAGTGTAAAAAGATACTCTTTTCGATATAAAATTTACTTTTTTATTTCTTCTTCAAATGCAAGGACACCCTTAAAATATAAATATAAGTGTATGTTAAAATGTTAGCTATTATAAGAGTGAGCACCGAAGAGTTTACACATGGCTTCCAATATGCAAAAGAAGAAAACCCTTCCAAAAAGAATAACATCACTTCCCATGCACTATTAATAGTGCAACAACTTTTTCAATTTATTTCATTACAAAAGAGCAAAAATTGACCTTACTTAACAACAAGTCATTATATGTTATTTGCTTCTTCACAATTCATATTGAATATTGATCAATGGCTTCTATGCAAATCCTTTGGTCATGTAATCAAGTTAATCACAAGGGAAATTCAAAACACCCTTATATGAAATCAAACAAGATCATTAGTAGAAAAAGGTATAATCTAATTAGATTTGAAGGTGGTGTGGTACAAAATTTTGATCAAGAAAAGAGGAAATTGAGAGTACTAATAGCTGGTGGAGGAATTGGTGGACTTGTTTTGGCTCTAGCTGCAAAGCATAGAGGTTATGAAGTGAAAGTATTTGAAAAAGATTTGAGTGCTATTAGAGGTGAAGGTAGACATCGTGGTCCAATTCAACTCATGAGTAGTGCTCTTTCTGTGTTGGAAGCTATTGATGAGAGTGTTGTGAAGAAGATCATGGAGGTGGGTTGTGTCACTGGAAATAGGATTAATGGTCTTGCTGACGGTGTTTCTGGAGAGTGGTATGTTTTCCATTTCCTTATCTCAAATATGAACTTTATCATAATGATCACTTTCCTCGGATTAGGCGTGTCCTGGTGTCGTGTCCGACATCGACATATGTAATTACATTGAATTATGTGATCTTCTCAAATTATTAGTAGTGTCGATGTGTCAGTGTCCGTGTCATGTCCGGTGTCCTTATCCGTATCCGGACATCATACTAGAGGATTAAGCTTTCAAAACACAAGATGGTTGCATAAAGATGGTAAAACTACACCTTTTTTGTGTTATTTTTAGGTTTTACCGCTGTCCCTTGATTAAGTTTTTTTCGTTTATTTTGGTTCCTTAAATTACAAATGTTATACACTTTTGTCTCTTAAATTTTTTCGTTCCACTTTGGTTCTTTAATTTACAAATGTTAGACATTTATGCCCTTTCTATCGGTTTTCATTTAAGTCCTTAGTCTTTCAACAAAAAAGAAAATTATTTGTGTATATTGTTCATGACAAGCTTGGAAGGTGTTAAGGGGTTTGGTGGATAACTTGTGTGTGAAGATTAAATACCAAAAAGATTTGATTTTCACTACTCTCTTGTTTACACTTTCAGGTTCACTGAGTTAGATCTTTTGACTCCTGCTTCAAGGAAAGGACTTCCTCTTACTCTAGTCATATGTAGAATGACACTACAAGATATATTAGTCAATGCAGTTGGTTCTAATATACTTAGAAACAAATCTAAAGTGGTTGATTTTATTCAGGAACCAAACAAGGTTTGAGTTTTTCCAAACAACTTATTTCTGAATGCTTAATAGATTTTTATTCTAATTTTGATTTATTTTTTATTTACCAAAAGGTTAGAGTGGTCCTTGAAAATGGACAACACTATGATGGTGATATTTTAGTGGGGGCTGATGGAATATGGTCAGAAGTAAAATATACCATCCTTTTCTTTGTTTTATTTAGGTTTAAATGCATTTTGGTATCCATATATTTGCAGATTCACAATTTCAGTCCGTTCATTTCAAATTTTAAGAATATAATCTCTCAATTTTTTAAATTTCAAAATTTTTATCTCATTGAATTTAAAGCTTATTTTTGCTAATTTTTATCTCATTGAATTTGCACGTCACTCATTGACTTGTCGATTCATTATTCAATATGGCACGTCAACAAAAAAAGAAAAGTAAAAAATTCAATGAACTATATTTTTGGATTTAAAAATAGGGGACAAAAATCTTGAATCAACAAAATGGACCAAAATGCTTTCAAACCTTTTTATTTAGAAATGTATTTGATACTTGCTTTTGGTATTCTATCTCTTTTTGTTAATTTCTTTAGGTACGTTCAAAACTCTTTGGCTGGCAAGAAGCTAAGTACTCAGGTGTCACATGTTATAGTGGATTAACAAACTATGTGCCCCCATATATCAATACTATTGGGTATGTACTTCCATTTCTATTAACATTTTTAGAAATTAATTATATTAAAGATTTCTATTGTTGAATAAAGAACGTCAATTATCATTGAATTATGTAACATGGAAAAGATGGAGAAAGAAATGAGGTTATTTATTTGATCAACAAAGTTATAAACTTATAATACTTTGTCAACAAATCAACAATCCTAAAAATCTTAGTTAAAAAAAAAGAAGAAAGAATTGGATTCTACGTATCCTCACAATCATGAGTTTGACCGTCAAATCAAGCTTAGACGATTCAAGTTTCGGCTATGTATTTTGACCGCGATTTACTAAAGCTAGAGTGAGAGTTGATTGATCTTGATTCAACGGTCCAGATTGTGCGTTTGTGTCAAATGCATTATGGATTCATGAAAATTGGTCTTTTACCTCAAGAAAAGATGGATAAAAGAATGTTAAAAGTTTTTCTTATTTGATGTTTAAACTTGAAGGTATAGGGTGTTCTTGGGCTTGAACCAGTACTTTGTTGCTTCAGATGTTGGTTATGGGAAGATGCAATGGTATGCTTTTCACGGGGAACCCCCTTCATGCGGCCTTTTCCCAGAAGGTATATATTTATACTTTGTGTCAATCTATGTTGCACCGACACTTCAAATTGAAAGCAGGTTTGAGTGTTTGACACACGTTCATGTCCGACATGATCCTGACACATGTTGTTATATATAATTGCTTCCATGTCGTGTCTAGTGTCCATTGCTTATTGATTTGTATAAGCTACTGCAGGTAAGAAGAAAAGACTAATGGATCTATTTGGAAACTGGTGCAATGAAGTGAAAACACTCATATCAGAAACACCAGAGCATATGATTCTGCAGAGGGATATATATGATAGAGACATTATCAACACTTGGGGAATTGGGAGAATTACTTTATTAGGTGATGCAGCACATCCAATGCAACCAAATCTTGGTCTAGGGGGATGTATGGCAATTGAGGTATGTTATTTCTAATTGTCAACTGCAAAAATAAAATGAGGTCTGTTTTTTTTATTTAAAAATATCTTACTTTGTTGGTAATGTGTCTTACGATTCATAATAAGACCTGATTTATGATTCAGAAAATAGTTCTTCCGATTCACGGTATGAATCTAATTTTCACCAACTTAGCTCGTTTAAAGTATGTAGAAAAAAAACAAGCAAAGGAATCAAATGTGTTGCATAGAGCAATTTTTTATGTCCCTTTCTTTTGTTGCAATTGCATTTGCAGGACTGTTACCAATTAATACTTGAACTAGACAAGGTTGGAAGTGGTTTTGAGGAGTCTGAAGTTACCTCTGCTTTAAGAAGGTATCATTTTTGTTTTGATTTGAATTTTATGTGTGTTTTTTTTTGTCATCTTCAGAGAAAATGACTTTGTTGAAAAGAACTCGTCTCGATTATTCGAGGTGCGTTCGGAATAACTTTTTGCAGCTTATTTAGGTTTTACTTTATGGCATAAGAATCTGTAGAAATACTTCTATTTATTGTTAGTAACCAGAATCTGAACATTTAACCTCAGTCAAACTCTTTTGGATATGTCTCGGCTTAACTACTTAAAAATAGCTTATGATATGTTCCTAAACTATTTTCAGCTTATTTTCAAAGGAATAGTATATTAGGATAACTCATGATAAATGATAGGTGCGATCTTACCAGGGTGTAACGGTTTGCTTTGGATTGGTTCGGTTTTCACTGTTTTTCAAAAAAGAAACCGAACCAAACTAATCGGTTTGGTTCGGTTTGGATTGGTTCGGTTGATCGGTTTATTTAAAAATACAATTAAAAAATTCATATTCTCACAAAATATTTCATGGATCTTTGTATAATTGTATTTCATATTTTGTTTTTTCATGTTCTCTATTTTTCAAACAACTTTTTATAACTAACCTTGCTCAATATTTCATACATATGATCCAAGATTCATTCATTCATCCTTCTTCAAAAACCACTTCATCAAACTCAAATATTTTAATCATTCATGATCCATTCATGCATCATTCATCAAAAAACAAAAATTCCAAAAAGAACATCAACATAGTCAAAATAACAAATCCATGCAAACTGAAATTAAAACATTCTGAAATTTAAACATCATGAAATTAAATAAAAACATCCAAACTAAATCAATCCAATTCCAACGTGAATCGTCAACTGACGAGATGAGATGAAGATGAGAGAAAATGAATGTATTAAAAAGTATTTTGTTTAATTTTGGGCATAACCATAAGTTTGTGTGAGGTAGGATAATATTAGTAAAATAAGGAGTGTGGTTATCACCGGATTGGTTCATCGGTTTAACGGATCTCGAAATGAAAAACCATGAACCAAACCAAACTAGATCGGTTTCAATTGGTTTGGATCGGTTTCAAACCGAACCAAACAAGGTCGGATATTTTTTCGGTTTAGTTTGATTTGAACTTTCGATTTCGTTGGTTTTGTCCAAACCACTTACACCCCTGCTTACCAGCATTAATACATCATATTCCATCACTGCTTACCAGCATTAATACATCATATTCCATCAGGCTCATGATAAATGATAACAACTTAACAACATATTTAGAAATAATTTGATCACATTTATTGTTTGATTGTAGAAATGACTTACTCAAAAATATTTATATGATAGATACTTATCCAATAAGTCCTTAATTAAGTGTTTACTCAATATGCTAAAAAAAAGGATCAACTTTTTCAAAAATTACATTGTTGAAATTTTCTTACTTTATCTCTTGTTATAGATACGAGAAGAAAAGAATCCCAAGAGTTAGGGTGTTACACACAGCTAGCAGGATGGCATCAAAAATGCTAGTCAACTATAGACCTTACATTGAATTTCAACTTTGGCCTCTTTCAGTATGTTCTTTCCAACTTACTTAAATAGTTTCAAAATCTTTGCCTCAAATGATATTTTCTTTTAACACTTCACACTTTTTTTTTCTTTGTTAGAAGCTAACAGATATACAAATAAAGCACCCTGGCATTCATGTAGCTAGAGCTCTTTTGAAGTTCACTCTTCCACAATTTGTTAATTGGATGATTTCTGGCCATGGGTAAGAGATGGATTTCATACAATTTGTTAATTGGATGATTTCTGGCCATGGGTAAGAGATGGATTTCATAACTACTATTATCTTTATGTGGGTTCTACCGAGCCACGTTGATTGGTGGTTTACGATGGATTAATACTTAAAAATTGTTTGAAATTCTGATTGCTACCGACGTCATCCTTTGAAAGTAGAAGCACACGGTCTTCCTCGTTCTCAAGGCTGAAACAATTATTTGATATATAATAAACCGAATATGAGTTGAGTTTTGAGACACATTTGTTTTCCTTTATTTTTACTAAATTGTCACCAGTTAAGTCACCGTATCAGCCGTAACAACGAGAAAGACCGCAAACTTATAATTTGGGAAGGGGACATATGGTATGGTTAGAGATTCAAACCATTTTCAACTAACATTCCACGGTAGACCACATCTCAAACTGGTCCACCATAAAATTTGTCTCTATTTTATGTCCCAATTTGGCAGAATTTTATTCAATCCTCTTACTCTAATATCTTACCTTTTTTTTTTTATGATTTGTATACTTATTAATATTAATATTGGACTGTTTGTGTCATTTTTAGGTTGTGGTGAACATATACATACGTAACACCTTGAAAAATAAAAGGCTTACTAATTTTAGTATTACGTTATTCTTGTTAGATTTTTTATTTTATTTGGGATATGGTGTTTTTGTCTTTCTAGGGTGATCAGGCCAACCTGAAATGCATGAACTTGTAAATATGTTGCACGGTATTTTCTTTAATTTTTACAAGTCTTGAAAGATAATGTGAATTTTCATTCACCTTTTTCCAATAAGTTTATATCTCACCATTAGAATTTTGGGCTTTATAGTAAAATATATCTGCTAGGAAAAATGTTTTCGAGGCCATTGATGCTTTTAAAGTTGAATTCCACTTATTATACAATATCATTGTCTGATATGGCATTTTAGATTGGAAAATATTTGATAGACACTCATCTATCCAACTTATATTTTGAGAGAAAAATTAGAGCGAGAAAATATGTCATAGATGTGATATATTGATGATGTGATGAGAAGAGAAATAGAGATTAAATGGGGTGATCAGGAGTGTATCGCTACAATATATATGAGATTTAGTTACATTTGAAAAATATTCTAAATCAAGAAAATGTTACTGCTTGGACTTAGTAACATTTGAATAATGTTAAGGTAAACCATATGTCACTAAATATTTTTAGAAACGAAGTGAAAGTATTATTAGTTGCATTTAAAAAATCTTACCTATCTAGTAGCCAATCTCAACTTAAATATTGGTACACTCTTGAATCATTCTCAAAGGAGACGAGTGTAGAGCAAGGAACTCAAGGTGACAATCAATATGTGAAGGGTGTGGGAGGAACAAGAGTAAAGCAGGTACTAGAAAATGAGGTCTAAATCCAAGAACACGAAAACACTAGAGTGCTTTAGTTGCAAACGAATCAAACATTGGCAGAGCAGTGTCCAAACAAATTGCAGGGCATTGATCAAATTCTACAAATGTGGTCCAACCTGCTGTTTCTGGAAGCGAAGGAGATGTTCTTTGTATTTCATCTACCAAGTTACTTTTCTTCAATTCCTATATGAGAGGCGACTATTTAAACATGCCTATGCACAAGATAAGCCAAGAATCATGATTCATAATACCCGAAGGGGGTTATCACCCAACACCCGCAAAAATTAGCCGAATAGGGGTTATACATATTGTAGGCCACGGTGTTTGGCTAATATGAAATAACCACACTATAAATACTCCGTTCATACATTTTAATAGTCACATCCAATCAATAAAACAAAATTATTTTTGCAAATTTTTCCCTTTATCTTTATGCTTTTATTTATGCATTTCTCAGTGTAGCTTAAACCCAAAAACAACTATACCTAACACTCTACTGGTCAGAAGTAGGCAACCCACAACTAAGGGACATAGTTCATTCCTCAACGTTAATCGCTTGAAGCAAAGAGAGTCACATTTGAGGAAACTAAACCAACTTCGGCTAACATTGGCTTCCATCAACAAGTTGTTATACATTTCCACACCTCGATTCATATCAAATTGATTTGGAATTTGAGTAGAACCATTTACAAAGGAAATCTTGTTGTTAGCGCCCAATGCACATTGCATAGAGCGACTCCGTGCAAGGTAGTTTGTTAAGCTTATGAGTAATAGCAACTGAATTAGGTCCTTTGCTTGGATGCACGTAGAAGATGGGACCGGCCAGAATCTGGTTGTCGATGAATGTTGTGAAGAGGTACTTGGCGCGGAGGAGTGATGAATTTGCAGAGATACGAAGATTCTTGATGAAAACAATCAATCAAATCGAGAATGATTAATGAAATAACAAAAATCTTGATAACTTGCAAGATTGGAAACCAAAAAATGACGAAGATTCATACTAAAACAAATGCACCAAACTTGATGAAAAACATGAACAAGAAAGGAATGGCACAAAGAAACTAATATAATCTTGAACATGTTAAGAACAAACCAAAAAAATAAGATTTGCTGCAAAATCAATGAAGTGAGTGAGGCTCAATGAAGACGATGTAGCTCAATGAAAACGATGAAGGTGAGCCGCAATAGAAAAAGTAACTAAAGAAAGGTTAGGATTATAATCAACTTTCTCTCTTGAGGAAGGGGAGAAAATCTGATATTATTATGAAGGAACAAATTGAACGAAAGTGAATTCTTTTTATTAGAGATAGAAGAGAAGGATGTTGAGAAAGATGTTGAAGCTTCTACACAGACATCCAGCTTACTTGAGATACAAGCAACTATAGTAGAAAGTTAGTTAGGGAGTTAGTTACTCCAAATCACTATAAATAAGCTACACTTGTGTACTATTCTACATCTTTTATTCATTTCTATCTTTGTGATGACTCCTAAAAAGAATTACACAATCTATCTTTCCATTACATTTGATCTGGAACCATGGAATCCTTTGATTCATAACACTTTTCATTAATGATTAGTGTTTATAACACATAGTTATATACATATGATATCTTCACACTAACTAAGGTGTACTAGCTAGTATTGGATACAAAGAATTAGTTGTGATGTGATATAGCTTAAGCTGCAAGTAACTATGTGTATCTAAATAATTAGGTGTAGACCTATTTATGTAATACTTCGAAATCTAACCAATACTGACTTAATCTAATCTAATTAGAGTTAAGCTAACTAGTTAATTATTGTACGTTTTTTCAATAATAACAGTTAATTAGAGTCTGTTATTCAGTTGACTTTATATATATATTCTTAAATACATACGTAAAATAAGTATATATTTTTTCGGATCCAAAGAGGTCTATGATACTTTATTATATACAAGGAAGCACAATAGCCGACCCTAGTTTTTTAGTGACAGAAACTCCAACTTCTCTCTAAATTTTCTTTCTCCTTTGTTCATCGAGGAGGGGTGGTTTTAGGTCATTTTTTGACCTAGAATCACCCCTCTACATCTTTTTCCCCTTTTCTTTCAATCTAAATAAGTGATTTTCACATCTATCAAGTTTTTCCTTTTGTGTTTTTTGTGATTTCGTTGTCTAAGTGCGGCATTGTGTTGTTCATCGTCTTGTGCGGCGTTTGATTTTGCGTTTTGTCGCGGTGTTTGTTCAGTTCCTATTGAAAGATCTACATCAGTCAATTACAAATTCAACCAATGATTTGGACGTCAATGTTGCAGATCCGGAAGCATGGGTATGTCGGTGACTTAGGTTTTATCATATTATTTGTAGGCATTTTGTCGTTGTATGCTATTAACTTGGGTGTTGTGAGTTTGTTGCAGATTCACCCTTTAAGTTTTTAGCGATGTTTGTATCTGATGTACTCTATCGATTTAAATGAATGAATATCGTTTTGTTTTTGTCAAAAAAAAAATGATACTTTATTATATATAAGCTCCTCTCAAAGAAACCTAAGCTATTGGCAAGAGAATATACTCAATGATTAAAAAAACTACATCTTACAGGTACACAATATTCAATTATAAGAGACATTTTTGGTTAATTAGGAATCTCTAAGCACAACTTGAACTAAATATGACTACATCGTAGAAGTACATAATATTCAATTATATAAGACATTATTTTTTTAATTAGGAATCTCCAAGCGCAACTTGAACTAGATAAGACTATTCTCAAAAAATTTAATAATCTTACATTTTCAAGTTGAATTTAATAATCTAACCGATTCTAATCATTACTTCTTGTCAAATCTAACGATTCTAACTAGAGTTAAGCTAACTAGTTTTTTTTTTTTTTT
>Ga0228710_1005551_pt1 | contig 19552 bp, 9 predicted proteins | sample MedpolnodulmetaG_FD_177995 | JGI IMG/M metagenome (GOLD analysis project Ga0228710, IMG submission 177995) | Root nodule microbial communities from Medicago polymorpha collected in Santa Monica, California, United States - pink nodules | ecosystem: Host-associated > Plants > Roots > Nodule... | reverse complement strand
TTAGGTACAAAGTTTTATGTCCTGTTAATTTGTGATTGATAAATATTACTTTAAAATTTAATTAAAATTCCTAGATTTTTAAAATATTAATAAAATAAATGTACACAATTCATAATTCTTTACAAAACTTTTTACTTTTTTTTTAAGGGACAGAACTTATTAAAGTCAAAATCCAAATAAAAGATACAATGATAATTCGAAAAATCCAAATTATCTTTTATGATTGTTACCAAGCTTTTCTTTTCTAAAAATGGATTGATGACTCAACTAAATAGTCCATATGCAAAGAATATAAGAATGCAGAGAGCTGAAGCATATCATTGAAGATGTATTTGACAAAAAAAAGTCTCTATGAACTTCCCTTACAAATACATATGATTATCTTGAACAACATCATATGCAAAACAACACCAAGGCCAAGTTAAAACCCATCAATTGGTATTCATATTTCAAACCAGAATGTCAAAACTCACAAACTAAAATAATTTGGAAATGAAAGTTACATAAAATTAATTAAAAACTAATGAGTGAAATGCTAAGTTATTTATATTCAATATTTGTACCTTACATTAAGCCGGTAAAAGTTGAATGTATACTCACACTCATTGCAGTGTCAAAGCACATCAAAGTGACTACATATAAATCCATTATAGCAAATTACATGCTTTATAAAGTATAAAAAAAAAGTATAACTTACCAAAGTTTTATTGCCTTTCAAAATATTCTATAACAATGCTTTGTTCACCCCGATTAAAATCCTAAAAGGAATTTCACTATCCTCAAATGTAAGAAGCATATTATCGTATTACCTAATTTTAATGTTAACTCTGAGAAGTTAATATAACAAAGGCATCAAAAACATGATTTTTTTTTTTGTGCATATTGCCCCCAAAAATGATTTCATGCCTTCTCCTTGCTGAATAAAAACATTAACATCTTGGATGCTTCTGCAATATCAGGCAATCGTATATCAAAAATATAATAAGCATCATCAGGAAATTTTCTTAGACATATTATAGTACCAAATCGTACTATGAAAGATACCTAAAAATATGGAGAAAAATAACAAAACGAAGTACACGAAGAACTTGAAAGAATAAAACATTGGAGATGGGCAACATAAGTTTCAACACATCAGGTCTTTATTATAGATCACGTACATTATTTAATGAATGAATCTAAAATATTGATTTTACTTATAATAGTGACCGGAGTGTGTATTAGTTAAGAATTTGAGTGGGTTGGAGAAATAATGTGACTTTTGGATTCAAAGTTGAAGTGGGAAAACAAAAGGTACATATGGACTGACTAAATAATGGCTTGGTAAACGAAAAAAATCCACCTTGTCATAATCAATCTTTGTAGGAGATTGTTAAATCTGATTTAGGAAAGATAATGACGAATATACCCATGAAATAAAAGATCTAGTGAGAATTAAAAAGGTAATTAATGATATATGGTGGTAATCACTTTTCTTACTGTATATGATGATACTGTAGTAGACAACAATATAAAACTTGAGGGATATAAATAAAAGTATGAAATAAAACTTGAATACACTTAATTTATGATGCTATGTTACTTTTGATCCTTCAGTGCATGCCTTCGAGTTTGGAAAGAATATTTTCTCTCCTGTGCAGTTCTTACTTAATCACAACCGCAAATCAAAAATATTTAGACACATAATACATAAATAAATAAAAAATTAAAAGTGAAATAATTAGTTACATTATTTTTTTACTTTTATCTTTAAATTTTTCTTATCTATGTATTTGTGTTTGTGATCAACTAAAATTTCTCCGTAAAATAATATGTTCCATTAACCTTCGAACCATGTATGCCTTGGAGTTTGGAGAAGATGATTAGAAAAGGTTACAAGGATGAGTAATGTCTGTAGAATTAAAATGATTATGGAATGAGTGGGCTGAAGGGGGACTGTCTTTAAATTAGTCTAGACTCAAGAATCATTGATTGAAGATTGCTTTTTTGACATTGTAACATAAGTAAATGACCAAAAAATCCAGGGCAGTTAACGGCTGGCGTGTTTTTTAGTTATAAACCAACAATAGTTAACTACCGCTGGGGATATTTTAGTCTTTTACTTGTGTTTTTAGGAAGTATTAAAAGTCATAAAAGCAATATTTAGGTTCTGATTTGACATTTCCCATTCATTTATTTTTGCAAATTGTTATTCAAACTATAAAGATCAACTTTATATGCTTTCTTGTCTCCCTTAATCTACATTTGAAATTTTTGATGTATTTTTTGGTTATGTTAACTTATGACCTTAGCGTACATGTTAAGGATTCTATAAATGGTAAACATTTATTATAGAACATTAATTTTCAATCTCTAAAAGAATAAATTGACACAATTTCCTAGTCAAAATTTCCACTTAAGGTTTCTAAATATGTGCCTTAAGGGCGCAAGTTAACATTTTTCATTTTTTTATAACTAAATATTAAGTTTGTACTTATAATTCATTTATTTAAAATTTCGATGATAATTAACTGTCCTACCATTTGTAATCCCTCTCATTAGGTTCACTACTCCTAGGTTAAGATCTTCTCCATTTAACAAAATAAATGGAGTTTGCAATTTGAAGAGAGAGACACAAAAATAGAGTGTGGGTCATACCGCTAAGTGGGTCCCACCATCATTAATTACATTTTGTTTTTTTTCAAGATTTTATGTGTTTTTATCTCTCCAAATGAAAGAAATGAAGAAAGACATAAATAGAGAGGATCTTAACTCACTACTCCTTTTATTTATTCACCTTGAATTTCTAACCTTTACATGTTTCTAACATCTTAAGTAAACAAAGATGTCAGTATTAGGCAAAGTGTTTTCTCTTATAGTTTTTCATGTTTAGTAAAAGTGTCAACTTGTAGTTTATCATGTTATCTATGTTCCTTTTTAATTGTCACTTTTTGACATTTTACACAAAACAAAATAATCAATAAATATTACTACTTTTGATACAATAATTTATATATTTTTTCCAATAATAGCCTCGTTCATTTAATATCTTGTTTTATATATTTCTTTTTTTGTAATAAATAACTAAGGATAATATTGATAAATCAATATTTAATATTGCAATGAACTTTGAAAGTGACAGTAAACAAAAACAAAACTTTCCTATGAAAAAACACTTAAAAAAGAACAAAAGTATTCAATATCATAATCTTTTGTTTTGAGTGAAAGTTCCCAACTCATATAGGAGGACTGATTAATAAAGAATCACTTCCTCTACACTTGTCGTATATTGAGTGTTGTCTCACTTTTATTTCTTACCGGACAACCTTGATTTCTTTAGTGTGATTCTAATTAACGAAACTAACTTCTTTTGGTGATTTAGAGGACCACCTTGATTTCTCAATAAAGAATTGACTTAAAATTGACGATTGAAATCTGACAAAATTTTTAGTATGATTTGGTGGATTTAGGACTCAATTATGGGTTAGTTTTAGGAGTTTTGTTTCGACAAAAATTGGGGCACAATAAACAAAAATCAGGGCACAATTTCTGTGGATAATAACGTAGTACTAACATGAAATCATGGTACGATTGGGTAAAATTGTGACCCGATTTTTTCACGTGGCACGATTGGGTAAAATTGGGGCCCAATTTTGACATGACTTGTTCACTATTTAAGACTTCATTCTTCATATTTTGAGTAGGCTTCAAGAGAGAGAAACTTAGGAAATCAAAGGAGGTAAATTTAGGGTTAAGTGTCTTTGGTGAAGTTCTCTTGGGTTGGGAAACATCTGTAAACACCTTGAAAAAGTGAAATCCTTGAGTCTCTTGTTCATGAGAAGAAATTAGAAATGCGTAGAAATTAGGTTTTGTTGTTGGGGAGCTTGTTGAAGCTAATTTTCTTGTAACCCTTTTGTATTTCTTTGTAAAAAAAAATCATTGGTTTGGATTGGAATGATCAATTTATCCCCTAGAGTAGGTCATTGTTTCTCTTCTCTCTTTTATCTTTTGATTGTAGTCTTGTGCTTTACACTTGGTTCCTAGATTAGATCTATGTTTATTATTGTTGTTGTTTGAGGTTACTTTGATATTCCTTACCACTTCTTTTACTCCACACACCTAAGTTTATTAGTGTGAGATTTGAGTCCGAATTCACAACACATTGATTAATTAAACATAGATTGACATAAGTTATAAAATGACCGTGTGCACAACAAAATCCCTTTTGGTGATTTTTGGATTCTAGTACGGGTATGAGTAATACAATATATATGAAGTATGAACTGAAGAATTAATTAATGCAAAATCTCCATGTGACTACATTGCTTGATGAGGCTAAAGGAAATAATATCTTATGATCATAGTAACAAAACATACGTCAAATATCAAATGTGTAATACAACTCAAAAATTATAATAGCAAAAATGAAATCTTATACTAAATAAACAAAACAAAAAAAACATCAAACATTGATAGCACCAAATGAAGCTCTTACATCCGCAGATAAAAAATAAAAAAAAACTTAAGTTAAAATATTTGAATGAGAAAATGTCATGAGTTGATTGGCTATATTGATAAGAACATAAATTACAATAAAAAAAGTAAGTTGACACCATAAAAAGAGAACAATAAGTTTGAACTTTGAAGGCTATGCATAGCAAAAATGACTAGATTAGATCAATATAGAGTCAATACACCAAAAACAATTACAAAACTACACTAAGAGAAGAAGCCTATGCAATACTTCCTTCTCACCATAAATAAGGTTCAAGAAACATCCACAAAACTACACCGTATCAATTATACGAGTTTCAATCAGACACCAAACCATTTTTAGTAGTTCATGGAGACTAAAAACTGATAATCAATGTCTGTCTCCCGAGAAGTCACTTGATTGTAAGATTTGTCCTACAACATTGAGGAACTCGGTTTGAGAGTTGGGCGAGAGAGAAGAAGAAAGCTGATAATCAATCTATTCATTATTCAATTAAAAAGAGATCCACCACCTTCTTTTATATTCCGAACACAAAATTAGAAGATATAGAAAGTTTTTTATTGAAAGATCCAACATTCCTCAGAGTAAAGGGTTCTTACACATGTATAATTTATGCAACATCAACTTTTCATATAAAGGCCATTGCGTTCTCATGGACGCTCCATCGTCTTGATTGAATTCCAATTCATGCAAATCTTGGGATCTGTAGTGTATTGCCTCCATATGGGTCTATTAGGTGTGTGTTGTGTAATAGTGGGGTGGAATCAACAAACCATCTTTTATTGCATTGTGATGTAGTGTGTGTCATATGGCGAAAGATTTGTGTGTGGTTGGTGTTGAATAAGAGAGAAAAGAGAGATATATGATGAAATACCGTGTGACTAAATAGCACAACGGAAGATTTATTATATAGAAGTAAGTAGCTTAGGGCCTAAGCTATGATATATTTACAGAATGAATATTCATCATAATATTATATCCTAAGTAACTTAGAGAGTAAGCTAAAATATATTTAGAGCATAAATATAATTATTTACTATATATTTATATATCAACAGTTGGATTTGAATTTTATTACTCCAAATTATTGTTTTGTTCATTTGGAGTGTTGGAGGGATGGAGCGAGATCAATTAAGTTAAAGAGAGGGTATTCGTTAATTTGGCATGCTGCAATTTGGATCATTTGAGGGAACAAAATGGATGTATTTTCAATAATAAGGGGAAGGATATTGATGATGTGGTCGAAGCAATTAAACTATTATCGTGGCATGGGCTCTGAGTAGATTGAAGATTACTTCTTGGCTTTTTTATGAGTGGTGTTGGAAACCCAAGAGTGCCTAAAGAGGTAGTTTTTCGTGGTTGTGAGCTTGTGGCGAATCAAGGAGGATCGGTGCTCGGCGTCGTACACTAAACCAGAAATTGTACACATCTATGGAGAGGAAAGAGGATGGACTCCTTAGGTTATAGATTTCTCTAGGGGATTGAGGAAGACATAATTTTTTACTTAGTTGAACTAGGGGTCATTGATTTTGTTTAATGTGGGAAAGGTTTTTGTCTCTTTTTTTCTTATTTAGAATGGTCGGATCATTAATAAGTGGGTCTTAGTCAAATACCCAATAGTTGTTCTTCAACTGTAGTTAGAGAAAAACCAAAATGCACACAATATAAGTTTGTTTAATGATTAGACAAACACCTAGCATAATTTAAAGGAAAATTCTATGGTGAAGTCATGAAAATGACTTTTATGATGAAGTTAATATTATAACATCAAAAGTGTAGTGAGTAACACCCCACTGTTTATACAGTGACATCAAAAGTTCAGTCCCAATAGTATCATCAATTCATCAGATTAACAAGACTACACTTAATCTAATTTTATCATACCTTATTTTAAGTGTAACACCCCACAAAGTGTAACACTTAAGACTATCACATAATATCATCAAATCTGTTTGCATGTTAAAGATGCCAACGATAAAATAGTACCTGTAAGTCCAAGATGTTGCAAGCATTACTAGATGAATTACTATTGATCATTAATCAGTAATCAACAATTTAAAAATGAATTAAACATTAAAATCAAAATTAACTTTTTCAAAAAAGTCAGTTTTCTGACTACACCTAGCATAATTTAAATGCATACTAAGGAGATGAGGTAAATGTGTCACAAAAAATAACATAAATGAGAGAGTGATATTCAAGAATCAAGTATTCATAAGCAGAGATATCAAGCAAAACAAGATTAACCAAAAACTACACAAAGCACTCAATATTCCTGAGTCATAAGTTTTGAATCCATTGTAACTAAAACAATTTTGGAATTGCCATGCACGTGAGTAAGTACAGATCTGTATGTTTACATTTTTATAATAAGTAATTTTTAGAAGTAACCCCGAAAACAAAAAATCTTACATTTTAGAGTTCAAACTTCATCGAAACAGTTTCAGACAACTAGCAAACACGGCATCCTTGACGCAAGAATAAAAGTTTCTTCTTTTCGTCGTTCTAGTCAAAACCAGGTGGAGTTACTATCTTTCTCAATGATGGCCTTGAAAATACCATTGAGTCAACAACATTAGCATTCACTTTATTACAACCCTTTAAATTGATCTCTCTTAATTCTTTGCAGTTTTCTACCACATGATTCACTCCCTTCTCTGTGACATAATGACAATTTTCCAGTAACAAATGCAAAAGACCACGACAATTCTTTGAGGTCACGTAAAGTGTTTCATCATCAACATTTGTATATGACAGTTCAACATCTCCAATATTGGTAGTTCAAATTTCATTCCAAGTAGGTTTACTCGATAACAACGGGCTAAGTTCAAATGTCTAATCTTACAACATGTGTTCAGATATGTGATCACAATAACTCAAATCAAGCAACTGTAAATTTGGGAACATGGAAGCAAACATTATTATGTTTTCATCTCTTAGCCAAAAATTATGAGCCAACCGGAGAGACTTTAACTGACGGCGTACAACAAAATCTATGAAAGAATTAGAATTCTCTGTACTCTCTTTTCCAATAAGTGTGTATTCCATTTTGATCTCACTAAGTGAAAGACAATTTCTAGCAAGTGCAAACAACGTTGATTTTGTGAGCTTACGACAATGACTAAGGTTTACAGAGATCAAATTGCTAAGAAACGAAGACAATTGAACCATATGTGTATCATACAGATGTTCGTCATTCAAAAACCGAGTATATTGAAGATCCAGATGTTGTAAACATTTACTCTTGGATAACAAACACAAGGTTCCATCATAAGCATAGCCGGTGCAATTCCGGAGGACAAGTCTTGTCAAAGGAAGGCCTTTCATTGCAATAGAGGAGAGAAACTCATTGGATATATTTGAACAAGTCAAATCGAGAGAAGTCAAACTCACCAATGAGTCAATGAAATGTAAAGTAATTAACTTTACACCTGCATATCTGTCCGTTTCAAAAGACCTCAATGTTGGTCTCTCGCGTATAGCAGAAACAATGCCTTTGATGGTTATGCGATAACAATTAAAAACGATAGCCTCTCTGAGAAAAGTTTACAGTTCTTGAACAACACAAAAAGTAATTGATCGTTCATGTAAGTATGACTAGAGAGATTTATCTTGTGGAGTTTCAAAAGTGTTAAGGAAAGAGCTTCTATTCCATCTTCAAAGTTGCTGTTATCGTTGAGCCGTATGGGGTTACTGAGGTCAAGTTCTTCGAGTAAAGGGAAACAATTGGCAATGAGGAACAAGTCCGTGTTAACAATTGAATGCATGTTGGAACATTTGAGAGAGGTTAAAGTTGAAATCTTTTGGGAGAAAGATTGCAACCTATTAGAAGGAATGGTGGATTTGTTGGAGAGATTGAGTGATGTGAGGTTTAACCGGAAACGAGATATTTGGCATAGAAGCTTGTTAAGGTCACCATAGTAGAACAAGAGGTCGAGAGAGGTGAGGTTTGGGTACCTTTGGAAGAAGCGACTGAGGAAAGGGCGTGTTGGATACCAGACAATAGTGAGAGATAATCGAAGAGAATTCGTGATAGAGAGGAACTGCTTCGAATCGAAACAAGGGAGAGAGACTTCAAATAGCGATGGTGGTTGTCGTCATTGAGAAAATTGAATATGCACTCCCAACATTCATCAGGTAAATAAAACTCAGCTGCATCCATTAAGTTTGATAGTGGTTCCAGCGCCGCCGGTGGATTGTTATAAGATTTGAAGGGTTAGGTTATTAAGTTTTGTTGTTTTCTTGATTGAAAGGTTAACAAGATAAGTAGGATGTATAAAAGTGACAAGTCATGGAAAATAGAATATAATTTTAAAAAATCTAACTTGTGAATTTTTTCGGATTATTAGTGTGAAAGTTGGAAAATAATATACTTTTTTTTTAAAAGGAACTTAAATCACAATATCTATTTAATGATGGCTATAAGATATATACTTTTAAACAGGTTAAATGTTCATACTAGACTTTAAAATGCTAGACTTTTAAATGGGCCTAAAAAATAAGCGTAAGACATGCCGCATAAGTATAACAAGTTTACGACCACAAATCAACCTGAACCAGACCCATATCAAGTTTACGACAAAAACACCCATATCAAGTTTATGACCACAAATCAGCCTGAATAAGTTGAAGGACAAAGCCATTGCCCGTTGAAGCACTACAATCCGAAACACAACCCCAAGTTGAAGGATTCTCAAGACAGCAACATTGAACTAAATCGAACATGAAACTAGAACAAAATCAACAAATTCAAACCGCTATAAATAGAACAACAATGATGGTGGCGTGGCTGCAGCCACCTTCGTTTCAAACGAACTAGCACCACAAAACTGATGTATTGGAGGCAAACTAAAGCATCAGAACGACAAACACTGCCGAATTTCACTTGAACCCACCAAAATTGTCACCACCTTCAAGATGAAAGTAGCGGCAGTTTTTTAGCCATCGCACAAAACCATATGTTACAAATCACCGCAACAACTGGTTTATATCCCAGCAACCACATATCTGCTAGAACTATTAGCAACCAAACTTAAGAGAGCCACAAAACGCAACCAAGTCAGGAGGTCAAGGTGGCAGACCACCCTTTGAAGGGTCTAAAAACAACCTGTTTTCTCTGAATCTAAACAATGATGAAAGGAAAAAGCACATAACAGTTGAGAAATAGCTAAATCCTGCGACGATGGAAGACCGCCGAGAACCTCTAGTTGTATGTACGACCCCATTATGTGGGGTTTGAAGGTGGTGCCATCGTAAGGGGCATGACACGGTCGGTATGGAAGGATGCAGCTTGGATGGAGGGTTTGGATTAGTGGAGGAGAAGAGGGAGTTTGGTGGATTAGTGGAGGAGAATAGAGAAAACGATGGGGCTAGAAATTCAGACTTAATCTTACGCATTTCCTGTTGGTAACCAGAAATATTTGGTTCAAATAGTTGTTAGGCCTTTTGCTGGTAGGAATTCATATTCTGCTACAATGAATCAACTAATGATGGTTAAGAAGAAAAGATAAATTCAGGAGGAGAACTTGCAACTACAACCATTTTGTTATTGACCTAGCAAATTTTACCTTGTCCCTGCCTTTTTTTCTCTTGATGTGCTATGATTTGCTCTGTGGGGAAGATATACTCATGAGCAAATTATGTCGTCCGCTGCTCAATATCTTATTAAAAACTAAACCTAAAACCACAAAATATTTGTACATAAATGTAAAGATCCGTTAACTGTAGTATTAACTCCTCCATTCAGCTAACCTACCAAAATAAATAACTTTCTAAGGGAAACTAAACCTACAGGGCCGCAAGAATAAGGCTCAGTCGCTCATATAATTTCTTCCTTAGTTCTAACTATACTCTTAATCAATGTATTCAACATAGCTCAAACATCGGTGAACTTCAAAATCAAAACCAGTGTATCAGAAGAAAAAAAAATGCATTACAACCACGATGCAGCACGTACTACTATCTACTACTACCAATATTAATTTTCTTCGGAGAATGGACCTTTTGAGGGAAAAATACTAAAGCAGATAAATAAAGATGTTTTACAGAGATTTTATTGATTTTATATATTCAGAAAAGTAACTACACAGAAAAGTATGCTACCAAAGAGACTTCAATAAGTAGGACATAATAATTTGTCTAAGTAAAATAAGTCAAGGCAAAGCGACAACAAGCAATGCAATATAAATGCACTCAACAATCAAGCTTGCATTATGCATTAATAACTAATGAATTTGTCATGCACACATAGCATGATGAGCATATATACAATTTCGTTCAAAAAGAAAGAAAAAAAAAGTAATTTCTCATAGAAGTAAATCTGAAAACCAAAGACATTATAATTCACAATTCAAACTTCATAGCAAACTAGACATCCTTGACGCGATAAGAGTCTCCGCTCTTTGAGGTTGAACTGATACCGAGCTGCAAGGCAACGACTTATTAGCACCTCATCACAGTACTTCAAATCGATATCTCTCAGTTGTGTGCATTTTTCAACCACATGCTTCACTCCTTTCTCCGTGACACCTTCACAAAATTTAAGTGACAGTTGCAAAAGCCCGCTGCAACTCTTCGAGATCCAATAGAGTGATTTATCGTCAACTCTTGTAAATGACAAGTCTAACACCTCCAGTTTGGGAACTTCAAAGTTCAATGTACGTAGCTTCAGTCTTGAACAGCAGGTTAAATTCAAATGTCTAATGTTACAACATATCATTAAAACATGAACAATACCTTCTTCAGATACGTCTTTGCAATGGCTCAAATCAAGAAGCTGTAAATTTGGGAAACAATCAGCAATGAGAAACAGGTCAGTGCGATTGATAGATTCAATGAAGGAACACGTGAGAGAGGTTAAAGTTTTAATGCTTTGAGAGAAAGCTTGCAACCCATTTGTCGGGATGGTGGTTTGCACTGAAAAAACGAGTGATGTGAGTCTCAATGGAAAATTAGAGATTTGGCATAGAAGCTTGTTGAGGTAACCCGAGTAGCACGAGAGGTCAAGGGAGTTAAGGTTGGTAAACCTTTGAAAGAGGCTAGGAAGGAAAGGGTGCGTCTGATCACATATGGTGAGAGAGAGGTGAAGAAGGTTGGTGATGGAGAAGAACTGTTTGGAAACAAGGGAGAGAGACTTGAGGTAGAGATGATTGTGATCCTTGTCTCCGTTGTCGTTGACGAGGAATCTGAAGACATATTCCCAACAATCATAAGGTAAATAAAAAACAGCAGCTGCTGTTTTGCTTGTTATTATAGAAGAAACCATCGTAAGACTTCACGTGTTCTGATTGGACTATGACAGCCGCCGGGACAATCATTAAATTGAACTTTCCGTCTTCTTCCTGTTATTAGGTTTTAGCTTCCAGGACTCCACTTTTTAGACTACTGCTTTGCTTTCGTTTGTAATAGCTTAAAAAATAAATCATAATTTGTGTATAAAATAGTTTTTATCAAATTTTAATTAAAAATTAATTTGATTTTGATTAAAATTATATATATAGATTATACATATTTTGCACATTCATATTGTAATAAAATTATACATAATTTGTGACTAAAGTGTTTCTTTTTGGCAATGTACTCATATATGGCCCTCTCAGTTGTGTTTGCTACTTTACAACAAAAGAAATTTTTTGGGATGACCTTATGGAGTATCTGAAAGTACCGAAATGATAAGGTTTGGAATAACATCGTTGAATCAGTTCCTATGATTTGTGAACGAGCGATCACACTGCTAAATAGCTAGGTCAATACCCAATTTATCAAAATCTTTTTTTCTTAATCCGACTCAATACGCAGACACGATTGCCTGGTGCAAACCAAGTGCGGGTCTTTATAAATGTAATGTGGATGCCTTCTTCTCTCAGGGGGCTCAACAAATTTGGCCTTGGTATGTGCATCCGAGATGATGAGGGTCATTTTGTGTTGGCTAAGATGGAGTGGATTTATTTGTTCCCCGATGTTGATTTGCAGGAAGCACCCAGTCTACTGTTTGCTCTTAGGTGGGTGCGTGATCTTCAACTGGCTAAGGTAGTTTTGAGATGGACTCGAAGGTGGTGATAGATAGTATCCATGGTCGTGGACTCAAAGGCGGTGGTAGATAGTATCGATGGTTTTACACTTGGCGTCTCGGATTTTGATTCAATTATCAATGATTGTCGGCATCTACTTTCTTCTAATTTAGAAACCTCTGATGTTAGGTTTAGTCGAATATAAGCCAATGAAGTTGCTCATAGTTTAGCTAGGGTAACTTTATGTCATGCTAGTTTCCATATTTTTATTCAAATTCCATAATGTATCTCTACTCTTATTTTAAATGAAATGCATTAAGTTTTCTCTTGTAATAAAAGGTAAATACACCGACATTGTAAAACTTTTTTATACATGCATCCAATTAAATCACGCGACATAGATATTTATGAAGACTTTATAAAAACTGTCATGACCCTATCTACAGCCATGTCGGCGCATAGACTAATGTTCACTTTAGGAAAAAAATATGCCAAGTTTAACATAAAAATACACAAATTTTAACTAATATATGATCTACCGAAGTGTTTCATAATAGTCGCGTAAGGTTGTTGTACCTGCGCTGAATATTTCTGATTTTGTTCTAATATTTGAATATTAAATGTTAATAGAAATATAAATATATGATTGGGCACCTTATTTTACTCCACTTATTTTACTTCACTTTTCCACTGAATTGCAATAGAAATAAATGTTGATTTCCAACCCAAGTTTCTTACTCCATTTCTCAGTTAGGTAAAGGGAGGTACTACTTCACTGTAAACAGGTTATACTACTTCTGAACATGTTCAGGAGAACTTTAACCAGCTTGAGTTGTCCTTGCTTTGAAATTAGTTTAAGAAATACCCTTGGATTCATGAGTGACATATTTTACAAGATCAAGATGCGTCATTGCGACTTTTTCTTAAATAAATTAAAGGACGCCGTGTTTCAGGTTACATATATATTACTATCTTAAAGTTTGTAATTATCATTATGGTTTTCTTTATATGATTTACAAGTATAGTAAGCATGGAAGAATTTTACGACAAGTACTGTAAGGTTTTTTGAGCGACAAGTACTGTAAGGTTGTAACTCTATTATCATTATGGTTTTCTAGAATTTTTCAGAGGAGTGAATAGAAAGCTTGCAAATTGTGTCAGGAAAGTTAACTTAGTAAATAACCATTTTCTGATGTGGTAGGAAATAGAAGAATGAATTTAACTAACAGCTCCAAATTGTCACAAAAGAAATAAAAGGGTGTGGATACTTGGTCTTGGAAGCCGGAAAAGGAGGGGGTGTTTACCGTCAAGTCTTGTTATTCTTTACTTCAAAATTTGTGGCTTGTGGAGGGTGCTTTGTCTTATGAGGAGGAGGGTGTGTTCCGGGATCTTTGGAAGAGCAAGGCTCCACCAAAGGTACTAGCTTTCTCGTGGACCTTGTTCCTTGATAGGTTACCGACTAAGGTTAATCTTGCAAAGAGACGGTTAGTGGGGGTGGAAGTATCTAAGCAGTGTGTGTTTTGTGGTGGTGATGACGAAACGGCGGTTAATCTTTTCTTACATTGTGACATGATTTCTAAGGTGTGGAGGAAGGTAATGAAGTGGTTGAATGTTAATTTTATCACCCCTCCAAACCTGTTCATTCATGTTATTTGTTGGGCTAGGGAGGTTTGGTCAAAGAAGCTTAGGCGCGGGGCGTGGTTAATTTGGCGTGCGGTTGTTTCAGTTATTTGGAATACGAGGAATAACCGTATTTTTAACAATAAAGTCCTTGACGTGGGGGAGATGGTAGATCAAATTAAGGTGACTTCGTGGCAATAGAGTATGAGTAGATTGACAACTGCGACATGTTTGTATTATGAGTGATGTTTGGAACCCTCCTGTTTGTCTTGGTGGTTGAGTTAGACTGTTGGTTTTGGGACTTTTTTTTGCGTTTCTGTGAGGTGCAGGCTGCTGTTTGTGTGCTTCAGCTGTGCCTTCCGTTGGTTTTTTGGCGGTCTGCTGCGCGTGTTTTCCTCTAGGGAGCGCTGCTGTTTTTTTCTGTTTTGTGGGTGGTTTTCTGTCTGTTTTTTCCTCCCTGCTGTGTTCTCAGGTTACAGGGCCTGTTGTTGATGTTTTTCTGTTGTGCCCTTTTCTTCTCTTCTTGAGAGGTTTTGGTGGCTTAATAATATTTGGTTGTTAAAAAGAAAAATATAACAGACATAAAACACAAGGAGTGCTAGAAGTTTGAAGTGCATATAAAATAATAATAAGAAGCCAATAAAAAGATTTCAAAAATCAGATAGCCAAATGAAACTTTAAATAACATGTGAAACCAAGTTGCATCATGAAAGATTCCCCAAATGCATCATGAAAAATGCCACTGGTTAGATCCAACAAATTCCACTTTTAGATTCATGCCATATTCTTTGACATCATGAAAGATTCCCCAAATTCATCATGAATCACAATTCAACAAAAGCATACCAAAGTCGAATTTACGTCTTTAATTCTCTTTAGCTCCTTCAAAATTCCATCCAATGAATTTTGAATCTATGTCCTACATCCAAGGAGTCGTAAATTTCAATTTAGTTCAAAGGACAGATTATGGAAAACATCGAATAACATTCTCTAATAATATGAACAAGACTGCACTAATGACGACAAATATGTAAAGTGAGAGACTCCAATAATCAGAATCAACCAGAGACAATGAGTGATACTTACGTTTGGCACACAATAATAGCACGGAATTCAATTCAGTTCATTGTATAGACATTGAAAAACTAGATTTTGACTAGAGTATAATATGAACAAGATTGCACCAACTTAAATCAACAACTTGTTTAAACATTACTACTGGCAGGCAATGAATAACAAAAGTCATGGCTTAAACGAGAGACACCGAATAATCAAAGAATCAGTTCACCACAAGCAGAATAACCGAACAACATCAAAGATTAATCAAAATATAAACAACGACACAAAGAAGACCCGGATCACCCCGGCTCGTGCACAAAAAAGTGATGCTTTCATCTTGTACACGGTAACATATGATGCTTTTTATATGGAGTCCATAAATTCAAGTTTTCTGGAATGTAGAGATAATAGAAGAGACGATCTTATAAAACAGAAAATGAATTTTGCAGGAGAACAAAATAGAACTACAAGAACCATCCCTTAGATTACGAGCAACAACGTCTGCTAAGCTGCACAACACAGATCAATAAAAACAAATACAATAAGTTGTAAAACACAACACAATAATTTGTATGCATCTGTATAGCCACAATGAAAATTAGACCCTGCGGTACCGGTTATGGATAGGGACAGAGGGTAGTTTGCAACCTTTGTTCTGAAATTTGGACCGATAGAGGGACATAGAGGTTTTCTCTAATACAAGATATTAAAAAAATTCCAACAGCACAATTGCAAAGGGGCTACACAATCATGTGCTAGACACTCGGACTGTCAAACCAAATACAAGAACAAGAGTTCTCAAAACCCCATACCGTAGGGCTTCGTACAGAGTACAACCTGCGGAAAAACTACTCCTAATTAATACTAATATATGTGCAGGTGATGCAAGAACCAACGGAACACACCATTACTAATTTCTTGATAACAAACTTTAAACCACACCACATCAAGACACCCTTAAATAAAACACCCAGAACATACCAAACAATACTTACGAAAAAAACTCCTTCACAATTCATTACCTATCATGAGCTTCCTACCATATACCACTCCTATAAAGCCATGTATCCAAGTATGCCAACAATATCAGAATCCATAAAAGCTTGGTAACATCTGGAATCTAGATTCAATCAAGTTACAACCATATATAAAAGCTTGGAAACAGCGGCATCCATAGAGGATTCTAATAAGATATGTCTTTACAAACCTTCACACTATAACATTATTTATGTTTTTATGGAACTCCTACATATGCATATTTGCCTTTTGCATCACCAAAAGCCAGCACACAGCATATGCTCGCAAGTGCTTTCACGCAAGGCACTCGACAATGACCAAATAAAATTAATTTAACAAAAATAATAGCAGAAAATATACAATAGTTAGGGCCTTTTTTGATAGCCAACTTATTTGCAGCTTATCATGATAAGCCCTTATGTATAAGCTTGCATAAGCCTATTTCTATATCAAAAGATAAAATGTTTTTGTATGTTCAATAAGTTGTGTTTTTGTATCGAAAGATAAAAAAAAATTGTATGTTCTATATCAAGCTATATTGTTTTCAAAAGATCCAGCAAACAGTCTCACAACACTTACGCCGTCGATAAGCTCAAATAATGCAATCCAAACAAGCCCTTAGTTAAGAACTTTATAGAATCAATATCCAACAAACCATAATTTCATAATAAGAACAATAATAAATAGAATATTCCTTTCAAAAAATAATAAATAGAAGATTTATCGTTCTCGTTTAAAACAAAGTTGTATCTCATAAAAGTAAATCTGTAAAGAAAACATCTTACTTTTAAGAGTTCAAACTTCAGCAAAGCACTTTCGGAATACTAGCAAACAATGCACCGTTGACGCGATAAGAGCTCCATCTCTCTGTCGCTGAAATAATCATAATGTGGAGTTATTATCTTTCTCAATGATGGCCATGAAAGTATCAATGAAGCATGAACATCACTTTGCACTTGATGACAATATCTCAAATTGATCTCTCTTAGTTGTGTGCAGTTTTCTACCACCTGCTTTACTCCCTTCTCTGTGACATCCAAACAATTTTCTACTAACAGTTGCATAAGCCCACGACAACTCTTTGAGATCACATGGAGTAGTTCATCATCAACTCTTGTATGAGACAAGTTTAACACCTCTAGTTTGGGAACTTCAAAGTTCATTCTATGCAGCTTTACTCTTGAACAGCGAGTTAAGTTCAAATGTCAAATGTTAGAACATCTCCTTAAAACTTGAAAAATACTTTCTTCGGATATGTTATCGCAATTGGCCAAATCAAGCCATTGCAAATTGGGAAAAACGGAAGCAAGCTTTTGGATGCTTTCATCTTGTAACCATGGATTGGAAGTCAAATGGAGAGATTTTAGTTGAGGGCGTGTTTGTGTATATTTGACTTTAATGGAAGAGACAAGGAAGGAAAACGAACAATATACATTCCCAAAGTTGCCCGTGAGGTTGAGGGAGGTGAGGTTAGGGAACCTTTGGAAGAGTCGGTGGAGGCAATGGTGTGTTGGGTGATTGATAGTGATTGAGAATCGAAGAAGGCTGGTGATGGAGAGGAATTGTTTGGAGACGAGGGAGAGAGATTTCAAGTCGCTGTTCCAGGTATCGTCATAGTCAGATGTTGAGAAATCTGAAGACATATTTCCAACGGTCATCAGGTAAATATTTAACAGCAAAAAGGCTCTCCTTAGCTTAAGACGTGCACTAGAAGAACTTTGAGAATCAAATGTATAATAAGATACATAATCAAGTTCAAGCTATTGGCGGTAAATACTGATAGAAAATAGAGACATGGAGTTTTTGCAACATGCCACCCTTTATTTGGATCTAACATAACATGATAGAAAAAGAAAAATAGTAAAATATTTATGAACTCATACTGAAAAACCCCTTTGTTACAAGCAACAATCTTGCAAATATTTGATTCATTTTGTCAATATTGTTTCAATAAAACATAAATTTGTCGAGTATGACACAAGAATCTTATCCAAGAAATATAATTCAAAGCAAAACAATGAAAAACAATAGGATTTAAAACTAAATATAAACCCAATTCCTTGCATTGGATAATAACTTCAATAATTATCATGAATTGATGAGTCAATACACAAATTTATTTTACAAAGTAATTTGGAAACAAAATATCTTACATTTCAGAATTGAAACTTCAGCAAGGCAGTTTCAGAATACTAGAAAATAAGGCATATATCACTCAAGAAAAGTTCCTTATCTTGCTCTCCGGAACGATAGTAAGGTGGAACAATTATCTTTTTCAATGATGGCCTTGAAAACACCATTGAGGCAACAATGTCATCATCTTTCACTCCATCACAGCCCCTCAAATTGATCTCCCTCAGTAGCGTGCAGTCTTCTACCGCATGCATTACTCCGTTACCTGTTATACCACGACAGCTTTCAAGGTAGAGTTGTAAAAGCCCAGAACAATTCCTTGAGATCACATAGAGTGTTTCATCATTAACACTTGTATGTGACAAGTTCAACACCTCGAGTTTGGGAACTTCAAAGTTAATTCCACGTAGCTTCCCTCTTGAACAGCAGGCTAAGTTTACAACATCTCCTTAAAATTTGACCAAACCTTCTCCCGAAATGCTATTGCCATCTTGTATCAATATGCGGTTACCTTCAAAAATTCCATACCCATCATGTATCAATATGCGGTTACTGAAGTCCAGTTCTTCGAGCAAAAGAAAACAATCAGCTATGAGAAACAATTGAGTGATACTGATAGATTTAATGTTGTAAAAAATGAGAGAGGTTAAAGTTGTAATATTTTGGGAGAAAGTTCGCAAACCATTAGCGGGAATGGTGGTTTGGTTGGAGAGATTGAGTTACATGATTTTCAATGGAAAACGAGAGATTTCTTCAAGAAGCACGTCAATGTCACCGCGAAAGTTGGAGAGGTCGAGGGTGGTGAGATTGGGAAATCTTTGGAAAAGGCGAGGGAGAAAAGGGTGTGCTGAATTCCAGATAATGAGTGAGAATCAGAAATGGTTAGTGATGTGGAGGAACTGCTTGTAGACGACGGAAAGGGAATTCATGTGGCGGCGGTTGTAGATGACGCCGTTACCTTTGAGGAATCTGAAGACAATTTCCCAACACTCGTTAGGTAAGTATAAATTTGTTACAACCATTGTTTTGGTTCTTGATTGAATAGAAGAAACGATTTGTTGTGAAGATTTGAGAGATTTTCTTCTTCAAGTGCAACAATTTGTGAAAGTGGGTAAATTTGAGAGGTTAGGTTTTTCTTTGGTTACATTTGAGAGGTTAGGTTAGAAAAGGAGAATATTGCGGTAGGTTTGTGAAAATTGGATTTTTTTTTTTTCTAAGGAGATTTGTTTTCGAGTGGGGT
>Ga0228710_1005550_pt1 | contig 19555 bp, 5 predicted proteins | sample MedpolnodulmetaG_FD_177995 | JGI IMG/M metagenome (GOLD analysis project Ga0228710, IMG submission 177995) | Root nodule microbial communities from Medicago polymorpha collected in Santa Monica, California, United States - pink nodules | ecosystem: Host-associated > Plants > Roots > Nodule... | reverse complement strand
GTTTTTTTTTTTTTTTTTGGTAGATTATTCAGTAGTAACTTATTTTCTTTGAATTGTGGAAATCTCATGGTCTGTTTTTTTTCCCTCAAATTGTTGCAGTTAAAAAACTATTTAACAAAATGCCATAGTCAAAAGTTTGCTGCTGCTATAAAACATTATTTATACAAGAAAGGAGTTGGTGAAGAGTGCCTTGAAAAGTAGTGAAATTGCTTTTCTGAGTAATTAAAAGAAAAAATAGCCAGTCTGTAGTTAAAAGGTAGCTGGCAAATATGTTGTTACATTAGTTACAGAAAGGAGATGTTTAATTTACTTGGAATAGCAAATAACTATGGAGGAAAACCTTCTTAGAAGACAAACTTTAGAGGTTCAATTGTGTTGTTACATTAGTTACAGAAAGGGGATGTTTAATTTACTTGAAATAATAAAAACCTATGGAGGAAAAGCCTTCTTAGATGAATAAATCTTGGAGGTTCAGTTATTTTTGCGACAAAGAGGAAGTTTTTTTGTCGGGTATACAAATTTGGTGTTTCTGATATTTATTTCTGAAATTTGGTGCCTTTGAATTATTGTAGTTTTATAGCCTGATGTGATTCGTATTGAGTTCACTTACTATCATTGTTATTATTTAAAGGGTTTTCCTATCATGTGCAAATTTGCACATGTTAAGAAGTTTAAAGTGGTAACTTTGACTTGGAATGCATTTTATATTGAATATGTACCTTTTTAATAAATAAGTGTTGTTTTTCAATGAAAAATTACTACTTTTAGATGTCTTAACATGTGCAATGTTGCACATGTTAGACAAACCCTTATTTAAACGAGATTGAGTATGGTTACTTATAAACAGCCATTTGAATCAACTCATAACTTCCTATATTTTAGGTTTTTTTAGATTTGTCTTTCTTTACTAATGTGATGAAGAATCGTGCTGTTATTTGTCTCTCTGGGTATTATTTCCTTGTCCAGTAAATCACGTGATATAAGTGGACACATCATCTCTGCAAATACAATATAGGCAACTGTATTATTTAGCTCTCAGTTTCATGTTTTTCCATAAGATGTTTACTGATGTAAACACATACCTCTTCATTCAAGGATTGTGAACTTTTGATTTGCTTTAAGTCTTCAATGACAATAATGACTCAAATATTTATGTTGTTGGTCAAGCTTTGGTTATATTTTAAAATAAAAGCAAGATGTAAATGATAGTTATTAGCAAAAAAGTTGAGGATTGTTTATTTATGTCAGATTGATGGTATACGCGCTTCAAATGCTTGATACGAGTTTTGGATTTGTTTCAAGGACAATAATGGCATGACTATGATGCAGGTCATGCTTTGGTTACTTTTTTGAATGAAAGCAAGAAATGATAGTTTTTTTTCCGACCTAAATAAGTGATAGCTTGTTATTAGCAAATAATTGAGGACTGTTTATTTATGTCAGATTGATGGTATTTCTATACTCTCATTTGGTTCCTGCTAGGTTTTCACCTATTAAATTATGGATGTGTGGGACTCAACCCAAATTCCCTGCACTCCTGCAATCGGCCGTTGGATGAAGATTGGATAACTTGGAATCAAACTCAACAAATTGGGTTTTAAACGCGACATATAACATGGGCAATTGTATCTTTATCAAACGGCAGAGGTCCGCAACTGCATTGATTCGCAATTTCAGGGAATCCATTTTCATTTTCTGTGTTCTTAGGATGACATGTTACACACCCTTTTAATAGATTCAATGCTTTCATGTTGATAAGCTTTTGTGTATCGACTAAATTCACATCGATGGTATATACGTTTAGTTTCAAATGAATGATATGAGTTTTAGATCCATGTCAAGGACACATGACATGATTATATATGATGCAGGTCAAGCTTTGAATAATATAAATAAAAGCAAGTAGTGAAAGCTTGTTATTATTGTATAAATAAACTGAGTATTGTTTATTTGTGCCAGATTGATTGTATACACAGAGCTTCAAATGCTGTGTAGAGGGAGATTCAAGCTTATTTTCATCAACTTGGTAGATGTAGATTCAACAAATGATGAGTTTATCAGACAAAAAAGAAAAAAAGAAATACATAAGAAAAACAAATAATGACTGTACATTCGTTGAAGTATTTTAGGTGGATTTACATATTTGTTGGGAGTCCATGTACGAGCATAATAATAGTTTCTGTGGGAATTTACACAATTCTTCCATCAGGACTTGTTCTCAAGCTGGTGATGGTGACCATGAGAAGTTCCAATCTCTAGGCTGTTAGAACTGTGATGAGTTGCTTCGGCTGAGGATGATTTGGCATGTAAACCATGACCGAGTTTCTCACTCTTCATCGATTCATCTACATGCACATCATCTTCAACTGATATAGCTACTGCTTGTTGTCCGAAAGGACCAGGTGCATTGGTTTCCTTGCCCTTTTTATGCTCATCGATATGTATGATAGCCGAGGATGATTTGGCATCATCGGCATGTAAACCATGACCGAGTTTTTTACTCTTCTTTGATTCATCTACATGCACATCATCTTCAACTGATATAACTACTGCTTGTTGTCCAAAAGGACCAGGTACAATGGTTTCCTTGCCCTTTTTATGCTCATCGATGTGTATGATATTGGTTTCTTGTGTCTTCTTCTCTTTCCTTTTCTGAAAGCAGCAAAATAGTACAAAAGTAAACAAAGAAAGCAAGGCAAGGCCGCCAGCACAGACGACCACAACTACTATGACAACGGGAGAGTTGTTGGATTGAGTTGAGGCCATCTTTGTTAATCAATTGATGATTTTCTCAAAATGTTGGTTTTCTATGTTGAATTTGGTGGTTTATGTGCTTTTTTGAAATGTGTATTTATAGGAAATACTTGGTATGGAATAATGCAATTGTTTTAGTAACTTGACTCTCATGCTAAGTTTCAGAAGGGTTGTTTGTAGTGAAAAACACTTCTCTTCATGCTTCCTTGGCTTATTTTGCTTGTTGATCTGTTTTTTTGTTTAAAATTTTTGTAGGATCTGTTGTTTACGTGAGGTTGGAAAATCTTGTGCATCAAGGGCAATGTATAATTTTGATCGAATATACATGTAACTATTGTTAATTAGCTGTCAATCCATCAATAAAAGAGTGTAGCATCTTATATGAACATGTCTGATGTGTGTGAATTGTTAGAGTGTCACCATATTTCATTGATTCAACCTATTCCTTTAATGAATTGTTATGATATACTATGATGCAAGTTAGAATTATCTTTGAAGTCAGATGTATGTGCTTAGGTTTGATGCACCATATATATAGTTGGTTTGTCATTATGTGGCCTTTTAAATGTCATATATCACTCTAAGTTAGAAATAACAAAATTCACAAAACTATGATTTTTTGTTGTGGTCTTAATCACCCTGGGTCATGATTTACATGCCTCCAGGCTTTGCTAGAATACTGTGATTTACTTGGCAATGGCACATGTGGAATGTATGTACTTTCTTAAATATGACACAGATCACGGTTCATCTCAGGTGACGGAAAGGTGCCACATTTTCGCACCTACCACAGTAATTGTAACACCTTTATCTTGAAAATGGTTTTAAACGGTACTCATATAGATTGACATCAAGGATTTTATGTAATAACTATAATTTAAAACAAGTCCAAACTACTTCCATAAATAGATAATACTGTAATTTTTTTTTAAAGAAGATAATACTGTAACTGTATATTCGAACATGAGAGAAAAGATATTTTAATGGCTACGTTTGTACTGTTTCCTTTTGTCTTTGCAAATCATGACGTGAAATTATGGTTCATCTTATGTGAAGAAAAAGTCTAACCTTTTCTCATTACGGCAATAGCCATGTTTCAACATTGTATGCCATCCTTGGCGAATTGGTTAAGCAATTTTGTAAAATAGTCTATATGAAAAAGTTTGTTGATTACAAAAAACTAAAACATACATGTGTTTAATAGTTATGTGGAAATTGCTTTCCATTGCTAACCATTTATATGAAGCTACACCCAACTATTTTTCAAGGTAGCTTAAAATATACCTTCTCCCTAATCTAAAAATATCATAATTCCTTGTGCCATTGACGTTTATGCAAGTAATGTTTGAAATACTAGTTTACTATTTTCTTGACCGAGCAAAATAAACACATTTAAATCACAAAATGCAAGGTGAAATAATTATGTATAAACATTGACTTTACAAAGAATAGTAAATGAGCCACCAACTATATTATATAGTGTTGTTGAGTATTATTAATAGTCAGCACTAGCAATATTTTTTGGTTACAAATAAAATGAACTAGAAATTAATTAATGTTCTCATATCCAAAAGAGCACAGTGTAAACAGAGGTAGGCCGTAGGCGGCTAATAAGGATGACTCTTTCGGCTGTCTTAGTTTGACACATTTGGCAAAGGTTGAGTTGAGACACTAAGCTGCCATCTCAATCACTTGCTCAAGCTCCAAAAGAAAAATAAATTAACCATTTTTTATTTATGAATTTATGAAAAGGGTGCCTACAAAAATAATTTATTAAAAATTTCAATCAAATTTAATCTACTTTTATTAATATTCTAATGCATTTTAAATCAAGAGTCCCCGAGACACTCTTTAAGCATTCTAAACTAAGTAATTATTCTTTAAAAATATCAAAGTTTTCAATTCACTGATTACACAAACTTTCATAAAAAGTTATCATTTAATGTCCCTGTGGGTGGATTTGGATCCTCTCCATTGAAAATTTTCTCAAGTTTTCTCCATTTTCAATCTCCACCATTAAAATACAACAACCACTTTTCATTATAATTTAATTCTCACTTTCTCTCTCATGATTGATGGTTGAGATTCCACATGAGAAAACTTGAGAGAATTTTCAATGGAGAGGATCCTAATCCCATGTGGGCACTAGTTAACATTTCCCTTAAATTAGTTATTGGATTTTTTTTGTTAATATTAATATCATTAAAATTTGTATTTTCTTCACTAAGAATTTCGTTGTATTCTAGTCAAAAAAGGAATTTTGTTGTATTAGTTTATAAGCATTAAGCTCATCCAAAAGTGGGACATAGCTCAATTGGGACATAGTCAGTGACTCGTTTCATAAAGAAAAGCCTAAATAGGAGGCTGATGAATCCTTCCACTATCTTTCCTAATGGTCCCCAAACTTCAATAATCTATAAATAGATCTACTTATTAAAGACACTATATATGCATTATAATCTCATACGACTTGCCATATGCTTATATATGAAAATTATACTCTACTTCTCTAGCCTTGTTTTAAAAGGTTAAGGATTGAATTTCATCTACAAAGAAAAAGAGGTTAAGGATTGGAAGAAACTTGAGTACGACTCCCTAAAAATGGATTTGAAGAAGCAAAGATTTGGTTCAAGCAATTCAACAACTCAAACCATAAGATTAGGTAGAAGCTACACAAAACCACACTATCAAAGCTACCATGATGGGACAAAACCAGTATGGCAAAAAGTTTGGAAAAAACTTAAAAGAGACAAGAAGAAAATATTTGGCTCAACTCCAACAATAGAAGGTATTTATGATGAAGAATCATACTCAATGAACTTTGATAAAGGAAGTGGGTGGATGGAGTCTGATAATCTCCCTCGTTCTTTCTCTTCTCGGTATGCTGATCCATCTAGGATCTTAACACGAAGACATTTGTTGAATTAGTTTATTTATGATGAAAAGATGTAAAAACATAGTATGTATATATGAATGTATTCTTTTTAATTAATTGATTAATTTCAAATTCAATTTTTTTTCCTCACTTTCAACACTAAAGAGAGTGTTAAATCCCATATCCTTTTCCTCTGGAGGTATTAATTTAATACTAACATCTTGATTTTTCCCTTTGGATTTTATATATTGTGAGCAATTTGTGATATCTAACAAGTGAAAATAGTAAGAAGAAAAGAAACTCAGACACTCTTGTGAAAAATCAAGTTCACATATAAAAGGAATTTCATATAAAAGTCTCCACCTATATTTATAAAAATAACAAGTTAACAATTTTATTTCTTAAACTCGAATAGCAGATTCAAAATCGTAATTTTGTTACCCAAATCATTTCGAGTTTGACTTGATTTATTCTTTTTTGTTTGATGTTAACCTTTTAGTTTTCAAGGGAAAGTCCCTAAAAAAAATGTTTTTAAGGGAAAAAACTCTGTTAATCAAGAGTTTGACGTTAAGATAAGTAAAGTCTAACAATAAATTGAACTAAGATTATCTTAAATAATTTATCATTAGTTAAACTCATTAACCACTAGAGTGTAGTTTGATTTATTCTAGTTTAACCAACCATTTAATGTTCCAATAATATAACTCCATTAGTAGGACAACTACAATTCATAGTTGGATATGCATTTGAACTATAAATTTCCAACTTATTCACTTTTAAAAAGTAAAATTCTAACAACTAAACTAAACAACTCGATTTAATGCTCACAAATTTCTCACAACTTTTGAGAAAAAAATCTAAATTCTTCATTTCTCAAAGCAAAGCAAAACAGAATCAGCGCCCACAGTATGAAATAAATTCTCTCTCTCTCTCTCTCTCTCTGTCTCGTGCAATCCACGCGAACACCACAATCCCTATATAAATCACACAGTTTCTTCACTTCGGGCACATTTCATCCATCGTCGTTTTATTCAAAACAAAACACAGTGTCGTGTCGTTTTAACGATGCAGAGTCTTCAACAGAAAGCTTCAGAATGGAGTGGAGTTTCAACAGACGAAGCTTTCTCCATCGATGAAACCAATCTCTTCCAGAAACTTGGTCTTCAAACCTTCATTAACCTCTCCACCAATTTCTACAATAGGTATATTCAATCATTTTTCTATACAATTCAATTTTATTGCAATAATAATAATAATAATTATTATTATTTAATTTTTTGGAAGGGTTTATGATGATGAAGAAGAGGAATGGTTTCGTTCCATATTTGCCAATTCTAAGAAAGAAGAAGCTATTCAGAATCAGTATGAATTCTTTGTGCAAAGAATGGGAGGGCCTCCACTTTTTTCTCAGAGAAGAGGTACTTTTTTTTGTTTTGGCTCCTGTATTGCACTGACAGTCACACTTCTGATCAAATGCATGTGATTACAGTGTGCCATTTTCTCAAATTATTATTGGTGATTGTATCCGGTGTCTGTGTCTGTGCTTCGTAGCTTAATGTGTATTCTTTTGTATTTGAGGCAGGATCTAAATATTTCTAATGGTTAAAAGTACTTTCTATAGTTTGAAACTGACTGCGCTTGTATTGAAATTTCTATAGTTTTGAGGAAGTGGATCACTAATTTAGTGCTTGAAATTGCATAGCTGGTCAATTTGGTTATTGAAATATTGAAATTCTAGAATGATCTTGAAATTGAAAATTTTCTATTACATTGATATAATTTTAGGGATTAAATTGTCACCTGATTCTATGGTGCATTATTTTGATAAATAGTCTGTAGTGGATCGATGATGGTCCTTGGAAGCAGAAGCTCGTGGTCATCTTTGTTCTCACGAGTTCAACTGTTACTTCATCAGCGCTGGCTTGATAAATACAAAAGAAGATGAGTTGACTTTTGAGGCATTGGTACCAATTAGGTCACCATCACAATTGTTAGGATGAGACCATGAGCTTCTGCTATCAACAAGTACCAATTAGGTCACCGTCACACTCGTTAGGATGAGGATGAACGCGTGCTTATACATTAGACATGCACTGTACGGTCTGTACCGTAAGTCCTTATTGTAGTGTTGGGTGATAGTGCCAGTCTTTGAACCAGAAGTTTATTTGACTGAGTTTGACTACTGTATTACTTAAGTCTTAAATGAATTGTTCTTGATGGGAAGAATGAATGAGAGATCATTGTATAATGCCAAGTGATAATGTTGTTTCTTTCTGTATAAAATATCTTTGCTGATGGGATGTCAATTAGTAGTTTCAAAACCTATAGCTATCCTCGAATGATGTTTGCTTAGCAAAATGTGTAGAGATGTGTCCAGAAGTTGCTCTGGTTAGTGCAGTTATCAAAGAGTAAGCCAGAGAATATGTCAAATGCGGACTGCTTTAGTGAAGTTCGCTGTCATATTATGAAGTTATGTAAAAAAACTTTAGTGACCGCGGAAAAAAACTTTAGTGCCCACAAACTTATTAGAGAGAAAAACTCAGTTTTCTTTTAATGTGATAACTACGGCGGTTTCTAGAATGGGGAAGTGTCTCATATAGTCAACAATGGATCAATGTTTGAAAAAGTTATAAAGACATGGATGATTCTGAACTTCTACTTAAAGTTGACGATGTTGGTTGTCGTCAAAGTTTTGAACGATTTTCAAACATTAGTCCACTGTAGATCACATGGGACACTCCCCACCCTAGCAATTGCCAATAACTATAACTACTAGTGGATCCCCCATCAGTTGTGGACTTGTGGTGGGTTCTTGAGTGATAAGATGTCCTTTTCTTTATAATAAGTGAGTTTGGATAATCTTCTCTACAAATACTCAATTAAAAGAAGTGTAGTGCTAAAAATTACGAAAGAATTGGCACAAGAAAAGCAAGAATGGGTTTGGATAAGCTCAATATTAGGATGTCAGTCTTTAATGGAAATCAGGCGCATGTTTTGTGAAAATCAACGGTGCACAATGCTTTTGTGCATTTCGTTTTTTAACATCCCGTAACAATAAGCATTTCCGTTAAAAGAATCATCTAGTTTTAACAGCTTCTAGTATAAGTTAAAACAACTCTCATTTAACTTTTCCATTATGAATAAAGCTACACCAAATGGGGTGTAGCAGTATGTTAACTGAGATACTGATAAAAACGTTTACATGATTGTGAAGTTTCTGTAATAATCGTTTGTAATTCCATCCATTAATCACATTTGTTCTGTGTCCTATTTTAAAAGGATGCTTGAATCTTTTTTTCCGGTCGAAAGCAGATTGTTGGAAAATAAATAATTGAAACTGAATGCCATACATAAAAGGACAAAATGACCAATGTTCAAAAGTTTGTGTATTGGTCTCATTCATCCTGGTTGGAACTTGCTGCTTCTTTTCATCTACTGACTTCTGAAGTTTGAACATTGAACCTTTGTTCCTTCCTTGATATATGGCAGGTCATCCTGCTCTAATTGGTCGACATCGACCATTTCCAGTCACACATCAAGCTGCAGAGAGGTGGTTACATCACATGCAACTAGCATTGGACACTACTCCAGATATAGATGATGACTCAAAGATCAAAATGATGAACTTCTTCAGGTTTATTTTCTTACTTAAACTGAAACTTCCAGCTAAATGGTTACCTGTGATAACAATTAACATCACAATGCTCTTGTTTTTCAGGCACACTGCGTACTTTTTGGTGGCTGGTGATGAGCTAAAGAATCCAAACCAACAGATACCATGCAAGCATGCAGCTGGAAAAGACAATTCATGATTAACAAAACTTTATAAGTTTTCTTTTGTTTGTTGTCTTATTATTTTAACTTTCAATGCTCTTGCCGTCTGTCAGTTGGTTTTGTCTCCTCGCACTAGCCTATCATTTTGATTCCATAATTTACCTGTATATCGGTCCCAGCTTTTGGTCAAGATTAAACGTCTATATGTCTATCTATCCATGACTATGTAACAATCTGAAAATACTTTCAAAAGTGTTCCCACCAACAATATACTTCATGTCACTGTCCAAAAAAATAAAAACAGTACACTTCAGTCATTTTATAGTCTGAAAATAAATCTACAATCTATAATATTCTCCAACTTCAGATTATTTTTGAATTAAGGCTATAGCAGACTGCACTGCTACATGTGCCTGCTTTGCTACAATGTTAAACATTATATTTGCTGTTTTATAAAAAGAATGTATTTATTAGTTATTCAATTATTAGTTAGTAGAGTTTTTCCGAACAATTCGTTCTTTTAGCGGAGCTCATTAACCACTTGGCTGTAGCAACTGCTAGGAAAAAAAAAATAGAATTGGAGAACGGTAGAAATGACTTCTTTAAGTCTTTACTAAGAATGTTTGCTTCTCGGGCTCATAAAAAACGACAAAAACCTTCTTGCAGTTTATTTTATTGAAACAAATTGGTCTTTTTTTGTGACCAAAATGGTTCATGTTTCAAAATGTTTGCACCATTATCTTTTTAAATTTTATTTTTTTGTTTTCCATTAAAAATTGATGATGTGTGATATATTATGGTGCTGACATGTTAAGCCACATACATGGCATGACCAACTAGACCCTTGGTAAAATATTTTATTTTTTCATTCATTTTTTTATTATAAAAAACTCAATTAAAGTTCATCATCTTCATGTTCAAAGCAAGTCCAGAATTGTTGTTACATCTAGATGCACATAAGCAATTGCTACAACTATGTTAGGATTGATAAATCCCAAGAACAAGTTTATAGCGCTTGGTCCCTTAATTCTTGTCCATTTTATCCATGCTTAAGGCATCACTCTGCGCCCTCCAGATTTTGTTCTCTCAGTTGAAGAACCTTTTTGTTTTAATAGACTAGTGGCCTAGCGACCACACACACGGACAAGGGGAGTGGGGAGGGTGGCCTAGCGTGCCATTCTTCTAAGGATATTGCTCTTTTCCCTTTTAAAATTGCTTATTCTTCCTTTTAAAATTGCTCATTCATCGATATGAACATTTTTCATATCGGTGAATAAGCAAACAAAAGGGAGAAGACAATTTCCTTCTTCTAAATACCCCTAACAACCCTACTGTAACTTTTCCAGCACTATTGTATTTTTTTTATGTCATGTCGCAATAAAAAATCAGCACAAGTAAACAGTGGAAATGAGTGTTAAAAAACTATGATAGCTACACACATTAATCCTCGCCATATTTTTGCATCCTAACTTTTTCCAGCATTATTGTATTTTTTTAATTTAAATTTGAAGTGTTAGACAAGTAGCACAACAAGCATGACTTTTAGCAATTTAGAGTTAGGGCTTTTGTTTGCTTCTTAGTGACGACTGCATTTCAACTACTTCACCATTAAAATCAAATAGTCGTTGTAGGAAACACAACCTCAATTAATCTTGATGGTGAAAGAAATCAAAAGACACGTCTATTGTATGAATTACACAATTAGATCTTATTAATATATTAATTTAACGAAGAAATCAAATGTAACATTATGAGATAAATATTTTATTACTACGATGAAAAAGAAAGATGTCCTATCATTTCAATAACCTTGATTTGTATACTTCAATGAAAACATATAACAGTTTCCAAACAGATGGCATCGTACAATTTGTTTTTTGATAAGATGATAATGGATAAGATGGATAATGCATAAGATTGTAAAAGTTGTTTTGGCCATCACATAAAAGACATTGTCTAGGAAATAAAAAGTAGATATCAAATATTTATCAACATAGTATGATGCAAGGTGTTTGGGACACCTTAACTATTTGGTTTAAGATTTGTGTGCATGGAAAAACATATGTTTATAGAGGTTAACATCTTAAATATAACTGTGTTACTTTGACGAATTAGTCTCTACATGTAGTTACGTGTGAGAATACCTTGACTTCAATATAGTTAACTATTTAATTGTGCGTTTGTTTTAAGTTACATTCGTAGATTCTCGGAAATAAAATGATAGAAATATGCATGTTTATGTTTGTTACAAGTTTATTAAATTTTATTTCTAGGTATAAAATGTTTATGTGAATAGAAATTTTTTCCCAAAGAAATGGGTGGGAATAAAGTTTCCATGAAAATGAGAATAAATTTACGTGTAAACTACTTATTATAATCCATATTTTTAAGGTTGAATATCACAATGTTAGCTAAACATCTTTTTCTAAATACCTTGGAATAAAATTCACGTATTTATATTCCAAGGAATGTTATTCCTAAAAATAAATTTGACAAACTTGAAACAAACACACCTAAATGAATTTTTCTTTTAAAGTAAAAAATATATATTCTTTGGGCAATTTAAAGGAAAATATTTAAATGAATGGATAAGTAATTAATCTCAATATATGATATTAACAAACAATATGATTGATTGTATAGGTTAACCTAACTCTTGCAAAATTCCAATTACAACATGACAAGGCTGCGCCATATAACAAATCCGTTTTTGTGATCATATTACAAACTTTAGTACCTTGTGTTAACTATTGAATAAATTTATATTATGAAAAAGCAATATAATTCCAAACTGGTAAGGAAATTGTGCAACCAAAATTATATATTATAAATCCAGTTCGACAGAAACTATATAGACGGACAAAATATTTGATTTAAAAAATGGTTACCCAAATAAGTAGTAGTAATTACTATTGTTCCCATGAGAATAAGAAGAGTGTATGCATGAAGCTTTACAGTTTTATTATGTGTTATATAGGTAAGGAACATATTGGTCAAATATAATCTTTAAAGTGAAGAACAAGTAGGCAACACCCGTTCATGCATTTGTCTTCCTATGCTTCTAGAATCGTTTTTGTGTTATTGATTATGTATATCAACACTCAGTGTTGAAGCAAACACCAACAACTAATTAGTATTATATCCAAATGATGATAGCCGTCGAACACAAAATCAATAATGCAATAATCAAGTGAATGAGTTTAAGAAGTTAATAAATTCTACTAGAAGATGAATTGTTGGGGAAAATTCGAATTTGATTTTTGGGTGGAACATTTTTTTGTCATACTATACTTACCTTACGACTGAACTCCAGATTACCAAAATCTAATTCCTGAAAAATCAGAGGGTCAACAAAAAATATCAATACTTACAATATGTTTAATTGTGAATTCAAACTCAAAATCTCACCAATAAACTTAGATGTATGGAGCAAAATGGAAGTATAACCAATATCAATCTCAAGCAACAACAATAACAAACCTATATCTAATCTAAGAATCAAGTGTAAAACACAAAACCACAAGCAAAATGTAAAGAGAGAAGAGAAACAAACACATCAAGAAATGGTTATCATGTTCGGTCCAACAATGACATACTCTACGGGAGAGAGTTCTCTCCACTTCATTATCAATGAGTTCTTTACAAACATATACAAAAATGTTACAAGAAATTAACTTCAGCAAACTCTCGAAGAACAAACATAATTTCCACCCATTTCCCAATCTATTCCCATGAACAAGAGACTCAACGATTTCACTCACTCAAGATGTTTACAAATGTTTCCCAACCCAAGAGTCTCACCCAATGACACTCAACTCTTAGCCTCTAAGTTTCCCTAAAAGTTTCATCCTTTGGTTACATGAGATTCCCCAAAAAATGATGAATGAAGCCTTTATATTGAGTTTAAGATCATGCCACAATTTTCTTTTTTGCAATTAGTATGCAGGTACAATACTACACTCTATCCAAAATCGTGTCACGATTTTTCTAGAACTTCACCTCAAATTTTGAGTCAATTTTCAACATATTTTAATAACAAAAAAGTTTAGCAGTTTCATCTCAAACTGTCATGGAATTACATTATTTTTTTACAAGCAAAATATAAATTATATTAAAGGAAGAGTACAAGGGATGCTCCAACCTAAATTACATTTCAAAGAGAAATGATATTTTTACAACTACTCTGTGACAACCTTTTGACAACTTTCTCTCTCATACTCACATTATACTCTTATTCTCTCTCTCTTCATTTTTCTCTCTCCATTGTTTTTGACCAATGAAAAGAGAGAAAAAAGAAGTTCTCACATAAGTTGTCTAAAATGAGTTGTTCAAATATCACTACTCCATTTCAAAATGCATATATTAATTTATTTTGAAGTTTGAACTAGCAACTAGATAGACACCCAAATGACAATCAACCCAATCATAATACACTAAATTAGATTTCCTACCAACTCGAACAACAAACCACCATTTTAATTTTAGAGATTGCCGAAATGCAATCCACACAACCCCTTCTTAAAAAATAACATTGTTTAGAGCAACTAAAAATACAAAATGATGGCCACCTAAATAAGGAAATGATTTATCTTCAAGCGCTTATCCAAAACCAAGTTCCTTTGTTTAAAGAGATGTTGAATACCTTCATTACGATTTACATCTTGATTTAAATCCATCCAATTATTTATTGTGAACCATACATTATAAGAGAAAGGACAAGAGAAGAAAAGATGATTATTAAGCTCAAAACTAATTGAGCAAAAAACACAAGACATATAATGGTAGACATCACCCCTCTTCTAGGCAAAGCCTCTTTAGATGCTAGTCTCCCTTGAAGTAATCTCCAAACCATAACTTTGGCCTTAGAAGGAACTTCAATTTTCCATACCTTTTCCAAAGCCTTTTATGAAAACTAAGCTAGATCACTAGATTGAACATATAAAAGCGAAACCAGGTGCTTAAAACAAGAACTAACTGAGAACACCTCAACATTGTTCAACAACCAAATCCACCCCAATTCATTGAAAACTTCTTCTTCCCATACAAACAACGACCTCTTCCACCGTCAACTCCACACCCATTGACCACTAACCCAACTGCCCATATCCGCCACTCTATCCTCTTTAACAACACTAACAAAGAACAATCTAAGAAATGCATCATTCAAGTGCGTTCTACCAACCTACCGATCAAGCCAAAATAAAACACTTGGTCATCTTTCAATCTTCTTATAACTACATTATTAAAATATTAGAATATGTAAATATCTTTTTATTACGGATTCTAATACCCATCATGAAACCACCCATAAGTAGTGTTACACCCCACATCAATTTTCATCAAGTCTCTCCACCACAGAAGTATTTATGTAAATCACCGTATCTAAAGGATAACAATTCATACAAGATAAAACGGTAGATTTTATTTTAAAACTTGGACCAGCCATCAATTTGGTCGAGATGCACATGAGTGGATCACTAGTCTAGTAACAATGTGTTACTTCTTGAACAGCATGAAACCATCTTATTATGAACAATGCTAGGAACACATATCCAATATATATTTTCTTTTATCGGTTGAGATTTATGAGGCTCCCACCAAATTATGCCGGTTCAATACAATGAAAGATTGTGTTGAAATGTGTGAGTTTGTTATCATACTAATTTGGGTGGTGGGATGAGCTCTTTCTAAAATTACAAGCACTTGTGTTTGATTCCTAGGATTAGGACCTTCTATTTTATTTTTACATAATCCTCCCAGGGCCTGATTGTGTGTTGATGATAGGCAAGGTTTCAGATAAATTGAATTCTTACTGGGGGGAAGCTATCTGAGACGAGATAAATTGAAGTAATTTTCTTGGATGGTTGTTTAATAGGCAGTTCAAAATTGCTCATCTTGTTGAAAAAAGCCGGTAAAAAGTTACGTTACAATTATATTTTACACATAAAAATAGTCGATTAAGAGTTACGATTGGATCGAAACTAAAATTGAGGTGCTATTGAGCAATTGTCATTCTTTTTTTTCTGCCTTTTTATTTCTCCATAGTTTCGTTGCCTATTTATTTCCTATAGTTTAGTTGGGGCTTTGAAATTTCTAGAGCAGGCCAATAGTTTCATGCTTAAATGTTTTTAAAAGATTCATCTCAAAAGGTTTCATTCAAATAAAAACGTCGAATCACCCAAAGAAATGAGAGATTATTTCATTTAAAAGTCTATATAATTATATGTTAATTGTCTAGTCTCTTAAAAACGGATTTGGCTTAGAAGGCACACGGTAGAATGTGGAACTGTTGGTCTACACATGTACTTTCTAAACAATCAATCCCCGTATAATTAACGTTATGCATTGATTGTGATTCGTGAATCACGCCAAAAATCATTGAACAACCTCAATGAGATTTACTCTAATTCACCTTGAACCCTACTTTAAAGGACGTATATATCAAAAGTAAGGAACACATTCTATTGTGATAATCCTCCTACCCTATTCAATCACATACTGATTTGAACATCAGAATATTTGCAGGTACATCACCACATTTGTGAAGCGTCACCGCTGCCCTCCGTGGTATGCTTTCTACTCCACCCTCGCCTTAGATCTAACACGGATCGAGTTTAAAAACAAAACTAATGAACTGTTTGATTGATTCCACGTCCACTCAATTAAACGCACGTTTACAAAGCTTTTCCAACGTGATAATAAAAAGCTACAAGTTGTATTATCCAACAAAACGCATGTCTTTGGCTATGCCACCGTGGAAACAAACACATACTAAGTTTCATGAATGGAGCTTGCAACATCTCGTTAATTGTCTCCACAAGAAACATATCCCATGTCACCCAGCATGTAAACAATTAATTATACATTTCCTCATAAAATCTAAATTACTATTTTTGAATTATGTTTCAGAAAATGTAAACACGACGCAGACAGACAAGATTAGATTTTTCGAAGTGCAAGAAAAGTAAGCAATTAATTATGATTCATATGCGTACGGAACATTTTTTAAGCTCCAAAATTCAGTATATGCTTTGATAAATCAAATGCCAAAAAACCGTGAGTATCTTTCTGATACTAACTATAACCTACCATTGAATAAATCAACAATTTACTAAAAATAAAAGTTGAATAAATCAACAATCAAAGGGGACTAATGCCACGTTTCATCTTTTTTGGTTAAATGAATTATATTTTTTTTTGGAAAAATATTTTCTATTATTTAAAAAATTATAATAGCTAAATATTATTTACTAAAGTTATCGACTTTTTTTTTTAAAAAATTTATTACTCATAATAGTGAATAATATTAAATATTTTTTTAGATAAAATGTAAAAAATTACTACTATAATACTCCCTCCGGTGTCCTATTTACAAGAAACAATTAACTTTTTAAATTCGTTGAGTAATTGATGTATCCGGTCTAAAATATAGATCAAATACATCAATTATTCAATGAATAAAAAAAGTCAAATGTTTCTTGTAAATAGGACCGGAGGGAGTACTTTCTGTTAGACAAGATACATCAATTATTCAATGAATCTAAAAAGTCATTTTTTTTTATAAATATGACCGAAGGGAGTAATATACTATAAATAAACAATGAAATGATGTTTTTCTTATAAACTGTTATTTTCTTAAATATAAAAGTTGATAAATAACCACTTAATTTATAAAAATGGTTGCAATTGATCTAGAGAACAAATATATCGAAACCCTTCGATTTTTGAATGTATCATAAAAATATCCTACGAGTAAACCCACCCTTTAAGCATATAGTCAAATATTTCAACAACAAGTTTGTGATTATAAACCTACAAATTCGTTTAAATGAAAGAAAAATATGAATTTGTTTTTACAAATGTAGTTTAAAACTTTTTTTTTATGGGATACATGATATTGATACGAAATTTCCACAGCCGCATAACAATGACTAATCTTCGTCGAGAAATTTATGGAACACATAAGATGAGTTCATTCCTTTCAACCATATTTTTCTATATGCATGCAAGAGTCAGGAATCGAGCCCATGAGCTTAAACTTAAGGGGCCCAAATCCTTTACCATTTGAATACATCCATTATTTTATTTGTAGTATTTAAAATATTTTAATTTAGTTTAAGTGCAGTAAACTTTAAATTATAGTTTTTTTTTGGTGGAATGACAAAGGAAAAAGAAGGAAAATAAAACTAGGACACTTAGAACATGACTCAATCTGGGGCATCAAACCTCAACACAATCTCTAAATCTCGTGGAAAAGTCTACCAAAATGTCACATCTACCTTTAAAGAGCGTTCGAGCACTATCAAGAAATATGTGTAGTAGTTGCCCTTTTTAATCCCATGTTGGAAATAAATGTTAGGTATATGCTCTTTTGAAACAAAAAGCTTCACCAACAAAGGATATGCATGCATATTGCATAGGGCCTCCAAATTTCCCAAAAAAACATTAAATAAAAATATTTAAGGATCTAAATATTATTTAAATTTAAAATTTTGAACTTAATTATATCAATAAATCTCAAATTTTGAACATTAAGTCCAAATTCCTGCCTATACCAATTATTAAGGGTCCGAATTTTTGTATATATATTACTTTTGAGGATTTAAATTTCTACACATGCCAATTTTAAGGGTCTAAATTCTTACATATATCAATTTCGACATCCAAAATTTTAAAGACGTATAATTAAAAAAAAGCCTCCAAAATGTTCAAAACGACCCTGTGTGATATGAATGTTAAAGAAGATAGAATATTTTCAATAATCTCTTTTGCAAATAACCGGTTGAATAATTTTTTTGGTAGAAAAATGATTAACCTGTTAAATATGATTGTTGGTAACTAACATCAATCCATGATAAAGACCAAATGACTTGACAAAACGAACATTCGAATTAATGTACAATTTGGACAATATGAAAACCCATCGGTATTGGCCAATCCAGATGCTATTTTTAGGGTTTAGTCATTTCCTCATGTTAATGATACCCTTTTAGGTATGGAGGATCTCTCGTCTCATCTAATGATTTGAGAAAATTGACATTGCTCAACCAATTGTTGAGTCTATTGAATTTGTAAAAAATCACCATTCATACAAAATTTGTTCTAAAGATGACATTTTAACATGGGTTCGAGATGACGTTGTGGATTTAGAGTTTGTTATTGTTATTACAATGTCGATGCATTACCAACACCCCTTATTTCTGCTTTAGCCATTACACAATTGAAATCACTTATACACCACTTCTCTCATCAATTTTTTATTTTTTTTTATGTCTAATGTTTCTTCCCATAATTTCCTTTTTTTCAGCAAACATACGAGTGAATATTGAAAATATAGTACACATTTCCTTTCTTCTCTACGCAAAAACTTAGGTATCCTTCTCCAACAAAGCTAGATTTAACGGTTAACAAATCAGCAATGTTTCAAATTATTTACATTCCTCCTAACAAACTTGTGATGGTTTGGTAATCCATTTGAGAGATAGTGATACATCATACATCAAAGACTAAATTAATAATTTATTTATAAAATATTTGTTATGGTACATGAATATATAGAAGCATAAATAATTATTCATCAAAATTAAATAAAAGAGTTTAATTAGCGTACATTTTATCAATGCATAATTATTTTACACATATATCCAATTATGTGTTATCATGTCAATTAATGAATATGATAATTCATGTGTCTTCATAATTATTATTGACGTGACAACACATCATTGGATACATGTGTAAAATAGTTGTACGAAATATGCTAATTAAATTCATAAAAAATGTGTTAATAAATTGTTTGGTTAAATATAATCATAGCAAATAACTTTTTTGGGTGAATTTTGGGTATCCTTTAGTTGAAGCTTGAAACTTATCATTCGACGTTGATATTAATATTGATATTTATTTAAGGAGTTGACATCTTCAAACTGATATATATATTTTTAAATATGAGTGTAGTAATAAACCCTTAACCACGAGCTTTTACAGCTGTTATATGTCATCAATTGTGCCCAGCATGTTGGATTTTTTTTTTTTTTTTTTTTTTTACAAAAGCATGTTTTTGTTTACTGTTTGCTATTCCTTTTGTCAGAGGTGTTGGTTGCTATCAAATTTACAATTCTGAGGAGACATTAAATGTCATTGATATTTGAT
>Ga0228710_1005549_pt1 | contig 19558 bp, 10 predicted proteins | sample MedpolnodulmetaG_FD_177995 | JGI IMG/M metagenome (GOLD analysis project Ga0228710, IMG submission 177995) | Root nodule microbial communities from Medicago polymorpha collected in Santa Monica, California, United States - pink nodules | ecosystem: Host-associated > Plants > Roots > Nodule... | reverse complement strand
ACGATTTTGATATGAAAAGGAAAAAGGAATATGCAGTTTGATTAAAAGAAGGAAGAAGTTTCACTTGAATGTGAGATGGTGAGAAAGTTTCAATGTGATATGGAAAGAAAACTGGAAAAAAGGTTCCATATTCTCTTGAAAAATAACAACACATTGATGGGCAAAACTGTAAATTACTTAATAATATTGTTTTTATATAAACTTAAGGAAATAAGAAGTGACCTTCAACAACAGGTGATTTTAGAGGGTCTATGTTTGGTCCATACAAAAGGGATCCATATTAGAGGCCACCATGATGTTTAATGGTTAATTTAACATTTTATTGAAGAATGCCCAACATTTGGATCAATAAGTCTTAATTTGGAAGTTTGATGTGTTTTGGAGATTAGCACTGTTTGACATGTATTTGCAAACCTACGATTATGTCAACTCATACTTGGCTAATCTTCTAGTCAACCGTGCCAGAGTTTTATTTGATTCAATTTCAATATAATGTTTAAGGCGAGATCATCTTAATTGAATTTATTATGGATTTGGATTTGGCTCTCAAGTAAAAGGTAGTAGTATAGTGTTACTTTCTTCGAGTTCAGATCAAGTTTGGTAAGGCTAATAAACATGTGACTGTATTTACGTTATTTCAAATGTCATAGATATGTAAAGTTTAGATCAATGTAGTAGTGGCTAATAGCATAGAGATGAAGTGCAGATTTTGTTGATGTATAGTCAAATTTTCCACGTATATTGGATGTATCTGTGTACTTGTTGGCTGTGGTGCTTTAACACATAATGGAGAGTAAAGTGATAAATACATTTTCGATGAAGGGATGTTTTTGTAGAGTATGGTATGACTTAAAAAATGAAAAGAACAGTCTTTGATAAAATGGTGTTCAACCTTTGAGTATATCAGGTTGTAACAAGAAAAGTAATTGATGCAATTATTATTGTGCAGGAGATTTTGAGAAAGTGCATTTCACTTGTTTGCCAGACATAGGACAGATCCAAGTTCATGGATTAATGGTATGTGCTTTCTGTTTCGGTATGTGTCTTTTGTGAGTTTCTGCTAAAACGAGTCTGTGCTGATCATATTCCTGCATATTCTGCTAGGTGAAGCGAAAATCATTCTTCTACTACCTGCCTGATTCACTTCCTATAAAGTATGTTTTCCCAAAGACGAGAGAAACATGGTTTCTTCATGTGGAGGTGGGGCATTTAAAATTGTGAGTTCCATGCTTACCCCATGATGCGGCTATTCTTTCAAATCAACACGATTTAATGACTTATGACTGTGAAAATAAGACAAGATGGAACAGTGAGGAAAAGAGAGAGGAAGGACTCCATCCCTATGGCTATCTATAGGAAAAGAATGAAGCTGTTAATCAAGTTTTTAAGGAAATGGAAAATTCTCATGAAAATTACAAGCAGCAGGCCGCCGGTGGAATGCCAGAAAGACAGTCCTGCAGATTTGGAGACAAACCCACCAGCACGGTCAGTAAGAGTCAATGTTCGATGCCAGAGAATAAAGATTCAAAGGATGTTTTTTCCTTTTCCAGAAATGTGAGTTGGCAGATGAGGCTGAGACATCCGTATTGTTACTCAGCTAATATGACTGATCTGGTTTGCATTCTATTAATCTAGTCACATATATTTTATTTTTTTGTACAGTATCTTGCACCCTTAATTCTTAATTATTTAGTTTTAGTAATTGGTATCCATTCAAACTAACTAACTATTTTTTATTTGATCTGTTTCAGATTAAGGGGGAGCCTTGGCGCAACGGTAAAGTTGTTGTCACGTGGCTGAAAGGTCACGGGTTCAAGTCTTAGAAACAGGCTCTTGCATAAAAAACAGGGTAAGGCTGCGTACAGTACCTCTTGCGAAAATAACATCTGTCATTTTCGGTTATTCACACGGTGTTACGGATGTTGTGAAGTCTAATGGAAAGACGCTTTCAGCATCAACTGCTAGTAGTGTTGGCATGATGGATGTTATAGATAAGAACTCCGATGGCACCATTCACAGAAAGACTACTGGTCGTATTTATTTCCAGAGAAAAGCTAAATCGTAAGTCTACGGCATATTCTTACTGCATTCTTGTTATTTCTCAGCTTCTTGTTTCTTGTTGAAACTGACGTGATTGTTGTAAAATATGTCTTTATTAGTTTTCAGGATAGATTCTTTTTATTTTTGGTTTGTTATTCCTATTTGCTGCAACAAATAAAGTATCAAAATAAAAAATGAAGCATCAAACAGATGGTGTCAAATATGGGTTGTCTTAAGTCTTGGAAATTTTATTTTGTAGTTGATGAGAATTTATATATTAGAAGGTATATGTGTACGCTCTGTTGTCAATAGCGGCCACGCCACCAGCTATAGCGGAGCGGAGCGGAAAAAATCATCCCACCGCTCCTAGCCGCGACGGAGTCAAAGCGGCCCGCTATTCAGCAGTGTGGGGTGGTCAATGCTGCCAAAGCGGCTTCTACACACACACCACGCAGAAAGACGGGCTTGCCCATTACTTCAAACCGTTTTAAGGGTAGTTTTGTAATTTTTGAAACGTTAACTTCATGAATTTTAAGTAATGTTTAAGGTATTTTAGTATTTCTTTTTGAACAATATGGTCTTTTAGTATTAAATATATTAGTGTCCACGCCACAAAATAGCGCCCGCTACGCGACCCGCTCCCGCGCCGCACCAATTTTTGGGGTGGCCGCGCCGCGCCGCATTTCCGCTTTGACAACAGCGGTGTACGTACGCTTGTAAACCAAAATATCAGATGTTACTTATATGACCAAGAAGATGGTTCACTCTTTGTGCAACTATCTATGGATTGAAGTTTGAATTAGAAAATTTGGTAAAGCCACCATACATACAAATAGGTTTGTGGGATGGCCAGTTTAATTGTTAGTTCTAGCTTTCTAAATCTAATTTTGATCAGAGGGAGGGAGGGTTCATGAAAACATTGTAACCACATGAACTTGAGAACTGAAGTTCTGTGTTATAGCTTGTAATGCATGGCGTAGTCGGCTCCTAGACACATTTTATAAGGCAGTTCATTTCAGACACTTGATCACAATTTCACATGATTTATTTTTCTACTGGATAAGCTTCAATAATACCTTATCTGCAAAAGCTTAAAATATTATGTTGGTAAGTTAAATTCAGTTTTTCATGTCCTTTAATTAAGTATTATTATGTTGGTAAGTTCAAATTCAGTGATAAGATTTGAAGTGATAGATTTGATTTTCACGACCGTGTGTAAGTTGATGCTACAAAGTGAGGGAGGGTTCATGAAAACATTGTAACCACATGAACTTGAGAACTGAAGTTCTGTGTTATAGCTTGTAATGCATGGCGTAGTCGGCTCCTAGACACATTTTATAAGGCAGTTCATTTCAGACACTTGATCACAATTTCACATGATTTATTTTTCTACTGGATAAGCTTCAATAATACCTTATCTGCAAAAGCTTAAAATATTATGTTGGTAAGTTAAATTCAGTTTTTCATGTCCTTTAATTAAGTATTATTATGTTGGTAAGTTCAAATTCAGTGATAAGATTTGAAGTGATAGATTTGATTTTCACGACCGTGTGTAAGTTGATGCTACAAAGTGAGGCGGGATTGCAGAATCTATTAACCATTCTTGTAAGGTTTTGTGCAGTATTATTTGTCAAAATGCATGTGTTTGTTCAAGTGTATGCCTATGTTACTTCAACCCTTGTTTTCATGTTCTTCCTAATTTCAACTGAACTTTTGCCAGCCCAACTGTTATACGAAGGTTAAATCTGTTGAGAGTCAAAGTAAGTTTCTATATATGCAAAACGGTATATAAATGCTGGTGAAAAAATTACATACAATAATAAGTTTCCCTTGGAGGAGGAGAAAATACCTGCAACCGTGGTTCTAAAAATAAGGTTATGACACTTCAATTACATAGCACGATTTTCCCTACAATTTTCTTGGTATTGTCACTAGATATTTGAATTGCATTGATTTAATTTAATAGTACTATGTTTGCCATCATCCATGTGTACTCTTAAAAAGGTGGTTGTATTTGTGCTAGTTCAATAAATATTTTGTCATTATCCTTGTTGGCTACGCACGTTAATGATATGTTGCTATACTATTTTTATTTCACTAATATGTTTACGTGCATATTCTTCAATGACTGCAATAGGTTGATAGCGCTCAAGTAGAAATCACTACATGCAAAACACCAAATTTTGATATTGAGTTGTTTTCGTGGCTACTGTGGACATATTTATTAGACATATCCAATAGATAGTTATTTGATGCGTGCTTTTATGCTGTTGATATAATTCTTGATGAGCTATGAGTAAATTGTTAATTTTGGTTGTTTGATAACCCTACAACATCTATTAGTTTGTCTGTTAGACATATGAATTGGATCAGCATTCTATCACAACTTATAGGATGAAATAGAATGTGAAAGACACCTTGCTTTCCTTTCTAATTGCAACATTTTTGTACTTTTATGCATATATGTCGCGGATCCATGAATTAGGCAGTTCTTGAGACTAATCCTGGTATCAGTTATTGAGTCAACTCTTAAAACATACGGTAAATAATGTTTTGGAAATGGGCATACCTTCCTTAATTTTGAATGTTCAGCGGATGAAATTGACTAGAGAGAATTATTTTACTTAGATTTGAACAATTGGTCAAAGAGTTATTCTTTGTAATTTTATTGCTCTCGTCCTCGCAGGAAATACTCCCAAAACACATGTTGCATGCTGAAGATTTCAAGATTGTTGCTATATATTACACTTGACAGTTGACATCAAATTGGATGAGTTGCAGCAATGCTTGTTTACACATACATACCTTGCATGTTACATAAATTTTGTTTACTTGATATGAACCTGATATGGATAGAGGTTGGTGATGACCAAATAAAAATACCGGGGAATAATTGTGTAGATTAGTCTCCTCTGTTAAAGAAAGCACTTAATACATGCATTGTCTTATGTTCAGTTGCCTTGATACGTTATATTTTCTACCAATTGCTTGAATTTCTTGAAAATCTTGTGTACTTATTTTTTCGCCCATAAAATACACTTATGTGTTCTAGTATAATCATTGGTGAAGAGAATGAGATACCTATTTTGCTTGAGACAGTCTTCATACGAGTGCGTTTGATCTGCTAAAAAATAAGGGACTCACAAGGACAGCTCCACTTATATTGTGTTTGATTTTAAAACTGTTCGTGGGACTGGACAAATTGTGGGGCAAGGGTATGTACAAAATCTGAAATTCTTGTCCCTTGCAAAACCACAACCTTTTGTCCACATTACAACTTTTCTAAAATACCAAAATAATATTTTGTGCACCAAACATCGTCTTCTGTTGTGTTGTTCTGTCTTATGTTGTTACGTCTGATACTCACCTTTTACAAATCAAACAGACTCTTAAGTTTAGTGTGACAATGAATTGCTTAACAACCAAATGCACAATGTGATAAATATATATATATATATATGTGTGTGAAATTTTACTTCAAAGTTTTTCATTATGAAGTTTAGCTGGAAAATTCACCTATCCAAAGTTAAATAGAATAACAGCAATACCAAAGAGAGTTTCTTATACTGGCAAGGTAAGATGCATCACAATCACCATGAATGTTGAAAACGTGAATCACATGTTGAAGTACATTTATCTGATCAACCAATGAATGACTTCTTAGAAACTGACTGAGATTGAAGTTTGGTACAAAATGAAGATTGATACTAAAGCAATGTAGACACGTCGTAAAGACTAGTAGGTAATCAGTTGAGGTATGGGAATGGCAAAATGAAACAAAGTAGTACATATGTTATGTATGGACCATTTCTTATCATTCTCCATGAGGTCAGGTCCTACACATCGTAATAAGAAGGAAAAAAGTGAGAAATTAACAAAGGAAAAATGATGTTATAGTCGATAAAGATTTTGATCACTTTTTTCTTTTTACTTCTAGGTATATATATATTTTTTGGTCAAGCTTGTAGGTATATTTTTATTTATAAGACATTGAAAAATTATTTATCAAAGATGCGCTGGTCAGAAATAAAATGACATGATTGAAGAGTTTTATTTTTTGTATTTTTGGCAAAGTTGAGGTTTTGTTTATTGAATAATTGATTATGAAATTCCAAACTAGGGATATGAAAAATATCATAAAAGTTTAGTATATTTTTTGTAATATGAGATAAAATGGGAAAGAAAAAAAGATGAGAAACAAAACACGAGGTTAGGAACCACCCATGACATCTCCCAAAAGAGTTGAGCAACGCTCAACTGGAGGGTTCTCGAGCAGCACTATATAACTAGATGCTCTAGCCCCAAGCTTAGCGAGGACATTTGCAACAAAATTGAGTGATTTTAGAATAAGAGGGATGAATTTCGTGAATATGTAAAAATAGAGACCAAAGCTGCAATTAAACCTTAATTTTATAAATATATTTTCACCACTACATTACCGGATTGCACTAACGAAATTGTATGAAGAGAATCAGAGTAGAAAATAATAACTTTGAAGCTTGCTTCCCAACAAATCTGAAGACCATATAAAAAAACCATTGTCCCTTGCGAAATTTCTATTATGATCCCTTATTAATCCTCCAAACTCGGAAACACCTAGGTTACTTAACGCACTCCTATCTACATTAAGAACAATAAAACTAAGTTAGCATCTAGACCAAGATATGACTTGCGAAGGGTTAGTCAATAAATGAGGGGATTGTTGCAATCCTATAAAATCTTGTTATTCTTAACATACCAAATAATCCACATATATAGTGATGGGGTTGAGAATGCTAAATTCTGGAATCATATCATGAATCTAGTCAAAGAGATAATCATCTTCTGCAAGACTGAATTAGGGCTAATTGTATGTTGCCTAACTGCTCTCTACCGGTTGCAAGAGAAAAAATAATGCACCAAGGATTGAAGACACTCTCACAAATGGAACAAGATGGATAAAGCTGAATACATACTTTGTTTAAGTCTACCATGGTGGGGACAAAGTGATGTGAAACTTCTTCGATAGAAAAAGTCGGGCATTAGGAATATGCACCTTTCAAATCCAATTCTAAGAAATTTGATGGTTCTCCTCTTCATTGTCTTCACGGTCTAGTCATTTGTACGAAGATTAAATACGTTTTTGGGTTTTTCTATCATGTGTAAATTTGCACATGTTAAGAAGTTTAAACTAGTAACTTTATCTTATAACTTTTGCATTTTATATTAAATATATAGTTTTTTAATAAATAATTGTTGTTTTAAAAAAAAAATTACTATTTTAGTTGTTTTAACATTTAGACAAACCCTATGTTTTAATGCATAGAAAACATTTTTTTTATATTAATTTTAGCTCTTTTAAACATTTTTTAAGACACAATAAATTTGACCAAAAAAAGGTGTTTTTATTCCTTCTCGAAGACTAAAACCGAACAATATCTTTATTTTATCTCTTTAAAAAATCTTTGTTTTATCAAAAGCTACAATTACAAAAGAATAATTTTTTTTTATAAATTTTTTAAAACTAAACTAAATTTTACACTTTTTGCAAGTAACAAAAATACATTCAAACAAAAAAACAATGTTGATATGAATTATTATAGGTATTGTATAAACAAAAATTATTATAGGCATTTTGGTTGATGTGGGCCGTGGCTAGTGTTTGTTGGACTGAGGAAGAGGGCCAGATCTGTCCAGACTCCAGAGTAATGCATTGCCATTACTTTTTCCACACCATGAGTTTCTCGCGTGTCTTATTCGGATTTTAAAATCTAAAATATTACGTGTTTTGGAGATTTTTATGGGGTGTTTATGCCATTTGAATTCTATAATTCAAACTACATAAACACACGAGAAACCTATATGATAGAAAGAAAAGAAGAAAAAAAACAGTCTTAATGTATTGATCTTGAACCCTCCAAAGCAACAACAGCAGAATGGGTCCTAAAAGGTTCATCAAATATATCATCACTATATATCATTGTTATCAATGAGATGAATTCAAGGGTTTCAGTAACAAATATGAATTGTATATGGTACAGTTTCACCATGCCACAATATGTGAATGCCAACTACCCTTTTTTATTTTTGAAAATATGTGTCAATTGGTATTAGACGAGGGAGAAACTTTCAACGCCCTTAATGTGATTTCGGGTATAAATATTTAAGAAAAACAAATTTCGTGTCGTTTGGAGGTGTACTTTTGGTTAAAATTATGTAAAGTACACTTTTGAAACATTTATGACATTTATAAAAAAATAAAAATAATTATGATACGTAGCGTCTATTAAAAGAAACATACAAGGCCACCTAAATACGAGTTAGTGAAATGGCCATGGTAACAATTTGAGTTAGTGAAATGGCCATGGTAACAATTTGAAAAAACTATATATACCGAGTATACCACATGACTCTCTTGTTGCATGCAGGTACAACACGTGGGTCTCAAGGTCCACTCAATAGTCGCGATGAGAGGGAGAAAATAAGATAAATTAGATTAATACATTGATACTTATCGAGATTGGTTGAATATGTATCTCTCATCTGAAAATTGGTTGAGTATGTAACCCTCATCCAATCAGTAAATATTATATCATATACCTATATCAATTTATTTTAAAATAAATTTACATGTTATACAAACTATGTCTCTCCAAATAGTTTTTAGATTTTAGCATTTACAATTCTAAACAAACGCATGTGCAAGTCTCTATCAGATTGATAGATCTCGCACAAAAGTATAGGAGACTTACAACTTTGTTAGAAATTGCTAATAGGGTGGGAACCCTTTTATCTTTAGATGATGCAACCAAGAATCACATTGTTGGCCATTTTGCAAGGATCTTGATTGATCTTGACATATTCAAAAGAATTTTTGATGAAATTATGATTGAACATGAAGGATTTTTCCTTTTACATAGAAATTTATTATGAATGACTTCCAAATTATTGTCACAATTGTAGTACGATCGGTCATGTCATTGGTCAATGTAAGTAGTTGTATAACAATTATGATGCTTCCAAGGAGGTTGCTAACAAACAAAAAGTTGAAAACAAAAACTTTGAGAAGTTGCATTCTGTAACACCTCGATTTTTAATATTAATTTGATAGTATTAATATTAGATAATATAAGTATTTTTATTGGATAATATTTGTATTATTGTTTGATATTATTAAATTAAATTATTTGTGGTTATAGATGTTATAAATAATGAGGAAGTAGGGGATTAACTAGTTGGTTAAAGAATGGGAGAAAATAATTTTTAGGAAGAAAATAATATTTTTTTGTAAGAATAAGTAAGTAGAGTGCAAACAGAGGCACATTAGTAAAACTGTGTAGAAAAGAGGTATAAGTAGTAAGCTCTGCAGCGTTTTAGTGGTTTAGACAAATAGAGGTGTAAACAACAAGGCTGTGTAGTTACAAAAAGAATAGTAACTAGGCTAGGGGTTCAGATAGCAAGCATGTCTATGAATTATGTGAGAAAACTAAACCTCAATAGTGGCTATAAATAGAGAAGAGCATTAGAGAATTAGGGTGACAGAAAAGGAAAAAAATTGAGAAAAGCAAAGGAAAAGGTAAGGCTTTGGAGCAAAGGAGGCATAGAAAGAAAGCCAGGGAGAGATTCAATCGTAGAATTCACCGTTGCGGCTAAATATCAAGGTAAGGGGGCGAAACTATTCATCTTGGGATTAATTTTGTAATGGGGAGAAGAGGGTTCTTCAACCCCCATCTTTTTATTCTCAATTTTAGGGTTATTATGAAACTTATGATGTTGTGTTGTTATCATAAAAATTTATGGAGTGAATTGATGATAATTGGAGTTGGTGAGAGGTGTTTGTGTGTATAGGTTGTAAGAGGAAGTTTGGATTTGGTGGGATAATTAGTTAGGGTTTAAATAGTGAATTAATCGTGTGAGGAGTTGTTGTTAATGGATAAATTGTATAAAAATTGGTGTTAAAATGTTAGGGTCACCTTAGGATGATGTTTCTGAACAGGTGTTGGTGTGCATAGGTTGTGATTGCGAATAGGTTATGAGTAAAAATTGAATTGGTGCGGTGGTGATTCCTGTATTTTAATGATGAATTAATCTTTGAAAAGTTGTTAATGAGTAATCTGTGTTAAACTGGTGTCTAATATGTTATCATAACCTCAGAATAGTGTTACTGGGCGATTTGAGTGAGTTGGGGGGTTAGAATCGGAGCTTTGGAAGGCTCTGGAGTCGAAAATCGCATAAAACCTGATTCATGTACACGGCGCACGGTCGTGAGCATGGCACGCACAGGCTGTGCCAAACTTTCTGCCAACAAGCGCACGGTTGTGTCTGTGGGCGGACGGTCATGCCCCCTTGTCGGCATTGGAGAACTTTTCTTTTTCTTCGTACTTAGGTCCCGTATGTAAAAACTAAGGTCCCGTAGTAAAGTATATAGGTTAGGGGGATGTAATTGAGTGTTTTAGAGGTTATTATGATATAGTAATGACGAGTTTCTTAATGATATTATCTAGAGACGAATAAAGTTTTATATTTGGTGTTATGATGTTATTATCGATGAGTTAAATGATTTTGTTAACGGTGTTGTATTTGGTGAGATAAAATAATATGTTATAATGTTATTATTTATGAGATGAAATAATATGTTATAAAGTTGTTTTTGATTAGATGAATAAATGTTATAATGTCCTTAATTGGTGAGAATAATATTGTGTTGTGGTGTCGTTGTTCGGTGAGATAAATATTGTTTATGTTGTTGCTATTGGTGAGTTAAATATTGTTTGTGGTGTCGTTGTTGGTGAGTTAAATATGTGTTTTAGCTATGTATTATTGGTGATGATATGTTATGAATATATTATATTGGTGAGTCTTTCCTCGTGCATCATATAGATCGATGTCAGGAAAATTGGTGAGATTGGTGAGTGTATGCTCAGTAACATAATTCTGACATATAAAAGTGGTGAATAGATTTATACCATATGCATTTAGGGTGAAGAGTTGGTGTGTGTTGCATATATACATATTATGTTTATATTTGGTGAGTGTTGATGATGATATCTATATAAATGGTAATGTTTGAAATGGTGAGTGTGATGCATGATTTGTACATGTTGATGTTTCAAAATGATGAGTGTTGTGAATGATGTATATAAATATTGATAATTGGAATCTTACTATTAATCAATGTTATTTATTTTTTTAAATAACTATTAATCAATTTGTTTATATATACTAAATTTACTTTTATTGAATGTATTCACATCTCTGTTTTGTCGTCGTGTGTTTGTGGTGTATGTACTCGTGGGGGTATCGATACTCAAGTTGAGGAGCTTTAACTACGAGGTATTTGAGACCATGATATATACATATTTAAATAAAACAACATATTAAATTGATTACAAAATTATTTTAATTTACAATACATTAAAATATTTTTAAAACTATATGTATTTTTTATTTAATTTTAATTTCTTAAAAAAGAAATTAATTTTAAAATGCATATATAAAATTTAGAGAAAAATATATTAAAATATACACTTTTTTGTCCCCTTATAAAATATACATTAGAAAGAATTTCGATCTCTTTATTTACCAAAAAGAAAATTATGATCTCTTTATTTACCAAAACGAAAATTATAATCTCTTTATTTACCAAATAAATAAATAAATAATAAGTAATTTTTATTTAGTAAGAGTTTAGTGACAAAACTTGAATAAAAAAGAATTTACACTCTCCTCTTTTGAGAAACATTTTTTTTTTTTTAGTTTTTAGTTACAAAAGTGTAACACACAATATGTAGAGAAGAAGAGCATTATGGATCTATTTTAATATACTAAATTCTCTATTTTTAATCATAATATCATTAACATATAGTTTTAGACTTATTATAAATATGAAACAATATAAAAATGATTGAACAAATTACTTAAGCTTGTTAAAATGGTTTTTTTTTTTGAATAAGCTAAAACACAATATATTAAAAACAATAAGTCCCAAACAAGCGTAAGGTGCGCCTAATAGGAACCGAACCAAACATTACAAGAAGTACAAACGAGTAGCAAAAAACAACCACAACCTCACATGGTGACATAACCAACAACAACCGACAGATTAGACCAGCAAGAATGAAAATATAAAAAATTATTAAGTTTATGCAACTTGAGCCACCACCAAGAAATAATTTTGATCTGATCAAGGATCTACTCAAAAGTCGAACATTTGTTGCAAAAATATGAGTATCACGTACACTCCTTCCATAAAATCCAAATAGACGTCAATCATAACACCTGAAAACATATTCAAATATCTTTTCGAAACAGATGACCACGACCAAATTGTAAAGCATGCAAGCTAATATCATGCTGAAAAACACATGAGATCCCCAACCAACGCATAACTGAAGGCCAAATGCTGCCAAAGATATACATTCTACAAAAATATGATTAATATATTCCTCCCTCCCACACCTTCTTGAACACAACATTGAATTAGATGAAATGACCCCACGACGCGTCAAATTGTCTTTTGTTAGAATCCTCTTGTTGAGAGTTCTCCAAGCTAATAACGAGACTTTTAAGGGCACAACTTTATTCCAAATAATCTATAAAAACAAATCATCAAGAAGCTTATCATCATGAGTGAGAATATGATACACATCTTTTCTGAATAGCCATCCTCTAGAGCATAGCTCCAAATCCACTTATCATTACCAGTTACTTGCAAAACATAATTTTTCAGCAAAGTCACACGATCGATTACAAGCTCTACCTCCCAGAAAAGAGTCTCCTCCTCCACCTCCACCATAACATGGATATTTAAAAATGAATTTTAAATTCTAATCAATTAAATTAATGATAAAATATTAAAAGTTAATCATCGTTAACATCGAAAGTCATAATGAAATGAATTATTTTCTTAAATTAATGGTTGCTAACGGTTAATACATATCATGAAAAATATACATATATATTTATGTTAAATAGATTAAAGTGAAGTACATGTTCGACAATTAAGGTTGAAGAGGGTCTGAAGCATTTCGTAGAGGAGAGAAGTATAATTTACTTCGTGTATATTTAATCATAAAATGAGTGTATAGGTAAAAATATATTTTTTTCTCTCTCATTGATGGAATAGCCCACTATCATGATTTTAAAGTGCACAAGATTATCTTTGTAAAAAGTTTTGAGTACTCCTTGTACCCTTGTTGATACATTTGCTTATATAAAAAAAAAGATGCGAGTGTAATTCAAACTTTTCTTAATAAAAAAAATGAATGTCAAGAATGTATTCGCAAAAAGGAAAGTATTTCAATTAGTTATAATTAATAAATTGATATTTTGTTTTTACTACTAAACTTGATATATTATTTTTGTTGCTTATATCTGAAATGTGAGAGTATATGAAATTACACTCACATGCATCTAAATGAAACATAAAAATGCTATTATGTGTGGGGTGGAAATAAGTTAGGTCAACCGATATAGGCCTAAATTTGAGCCTATTTTAGGTCCAGACAAGACCAAACATTTTTTTGAAGAGACAAGGCTAAGAGTTTAAAAAAACTATTTAGTTAAAAACTAAGTCTGACCATAGCAGAATAAGTAAATATGAATAATTTATTTTTAAAATTATGCTTATCACATTAGATTTTTTATTGTGTTAAACTTTTATTTTTGTAAACATATTTTTATTAATTCCTAGAGAACGTTTTTCTGTGATCATACTTGAAAATAAATCTATTACGGGTCTTTTCAAAAAAAAAATTACAGATAATATGTTTATCTCAACCTAACATATATATTTCAACCCGACAAATAAACTGACGCATTCTCATCACCTTAATTATGGTGCATGTATGTTGTCCTCGTAAACTTAGTATGTCAAGTGTATGTCAAGTGTTTCTTTTAAAATAAAAGAAGTGCATGTCATTGAAACCAAACAAGGAGTGGGGAGAACAATTTATTTATTATTTATTCATTCAATTTTATAACATTTTTATGAATTTAATTTGTATATTCATCAACATTATAAAATAAATGTCTAACAAGATCACACTATTAAGTATCAGTGAAGGTATTTTAGAAAATTTTATTATGTCATACCTAATTATGATCAGATAAATGTATATTCATCAACATTATCAATGCATATATAAAGTAAACTCACTTTTTGTACTAAACAAGTGATTTGTTTATCTGAAAAATACCTCAAAAAATTACCACCAAAGCTTAGAATAAAAAGGAAAATTTTCTTCTCAGCATCGGATTCTTTTCATAATAATTCACTTTTTTTTGTCACATTCTTCTGTGACTGGCCAGATTAATCTAAATAAAAAATCCTGAATAAAGTTATATATTATTTATTTTATTTTTGAATATATAAATATGACCATCTCCTCCCATTTGTTTAAAGAATGTTCTCCACCTGAAACTCTGCCATATGCAATTTTACAAATGTCAGCTGCATTAAGACGAATTTGGAAAATGAAAATGAGACACACACACCACACAAACACACCTCCCAAAATATAGTAGACAGCAAACACTACAATTGGGTGTTTTGAGTCATTCAATAAATACAATATTTCTGATTTTAGCATCTCGATGAAATTTAATTTATAGAATTAAAAATAAGTGTACAAAGTTCCAGCATTTGTGATTATATATGTGTCTTCTTTACTGAAAATTGATAATAAAAAATAGAAGGGATGAGGCACGGACCATGCATATTACTGTTTTGGATAGATACAAAATGAAGGAGTATTTTGATCATATGACCAGCCTAGATACCGAGGTAGAACAAATAATATGAGACAAACACAACCCTAAGCTTATACTATTAACTTGTTTACATCTATCTAATGATACTACTATTCCTTACAATAAATTAATTAGAAGAGAAAAATATGTTATGATTTTGCATTGTCCAAGTTCATAACGGGGCACTCTTATATTTGAACCTAGTCCTATGTGATATCAAGAATTGTGATTATCTCTCTTAATATTGAAAGCTATTGTGCTTGGATTAGTTTAACATGAACTAACATAAACTTCTATTTTGTAATGCTCATTTTTTTTTTGAAGGAATAATGCTCGGATTAATTAGATGTCAATAGATTTGATGTATAATTTCAATTATGTGATTTCATTAAATTATGTTTATTGGGATTGTTATTGAAAATTATTTTATTTTATTGGATTGATGTGGACCTTGTGTGGGCTTAAGTGAGTCCATAAGCATCACATAGAGAGTGACCTATTTCTAACTAGTCTATAATGTTGGAAAATTGTTTTTCACACAAAGCTAAGAAACACTATGAAATTGTACTCGTGAGTTTAACTCAGTTGGTATAGACAGATAATACATAATATATGCAATATCCGAGGTTCAAACCCCAGGCACCACTAAAAAAAAAACACTATGAAATGAGAAGTTTAACCCTAAATTCCATTGGTAATTACAGTCGGTTAAAATTCAGCGGCAGTTAATTGTCGTTGGGGTTAAGCTTGTCATTCCATGGTGTTTCTTAACTTTGTTTGAAGTGGGAAAAGCAATTTTCATAATGTTGTTACTCCATTGAGACTTCCCACAAACTTCTAGCAAATTCAGTGGAATAGATTCTCAAATCCTCATTTGGATCATTCTTTTTAAGAACTCAAACTAACCGATTAAAATTGGCATCTAATGGAATCGAAGCTAAGACCTTAAGATGAGTAAACTCTAACGTCTCAAATCTCAAGCCAACACAATCATGCCGACCTAAATGAGTTTCATTTGGATCATAATTAACCTCTCTTTTCTTATCAACAACAGTTTTTAAACCAAATTTTCTATCATTGGAGTGCACATATGTACATATATATGAAAAAGAACTGAAGTTTCATGGTGACTAGAAGTAGGCACGGATCTAGTGTGGGGGCAATTGGGTCAAGGGACCCCACTTGCCTCCACATGTGTATTGTATTTTTAACCCAAAATTAGATATATATCTAGTTTGAACCCTCTTTATATAGTATTATTGTTTTCACATAGTCTATTTATTACACTACAAAAAATTACAAAACTAAGAAGAATCCTAATGAGTGTTCTAAGAGCACTAATTAATAAATCAAGTAGTTCTTTTATAAAAAGTTGTTATAATTATTATATCGATACAAATAACGCTTATTTTTAAGATAAAATTTTCTTTTATGAAATCTTTAACCAATTATCTCATAGCATATCGCTGGCAAGACCATAAAACTACTATTATAATATAAACTATTCTTATATTTGTTGAAAAAGGTAGTGACCGAGGCTACGTTGGTGATGAAAAAATAATTAACTATGGTTATATTTTTTATACTCAACTAGAAATGGACAAATATTTTAAAAAAATCAACATTTTAGGGCAATTATAAATATAACTTTTATAATTTTCACACGCTTACATGTTTATAAAGTTTTATATAAATTTTTATGATATAACTTGACCCTCCTTATTAAAATTTCTAGATTTGTCACTGACTAGAAGTTAGTAGTTATATACTCATAAGTTAGTTCTAGAATAATACATTAATTAAAATATTCATAATATACTGTTGTTTGCATATTTTTTAGCCTTGAAAGAAAATCATTAATTTTTAAAATCCGAAATATTTCCATTGTAAAATAACAATTTACTGAAATGACATGTGAATTCTCCGTGGTATTTTTAATCAAATTGATTTCATCATCATTTAATATATAAATGAATTTCTAGGCTATGCCAAACGATATGATAATCAAATGTCAAAATTTTAACGTATTTTTTCCGAAACAATTAATCTGTTTAGCAAAAAAACTGTTGAAACCAATTTTATAGATATTATGAAATTTTTAAAGGATTTACATTTAAATAGTAATAAACTAGTAATTATTATATTTATATATTCCCTCAAAAAAATTTATTATATTTATAATTTTTCAAAAAGAATTATTATATTTTTTGACTTCATATTTACTAATTTATTTCTCCCACAATTATTTTGAATTGAATGATTGAGTGTATGCCCTATAATGCATGATAAACTTCCGAGAGGAATGTAAACTTTTGACGCCAATGAATGAGTATCATGTAATTTTGACTATGATGATTGATTAGACAGTACAGGCCATATATTCTGAAGAGCTTTGCTTTTGATAGATTTGAACCTAATTTACTGTGTATTGGTAAAGAAGAAACTGTGCCCGCTTCTTTTTTAATTTTTTATATTCAACTTTGTTTCAAAAACAAATCATTGCAAATTTGCAATGCTGGTCATGTATTTCACCCTTTGTTCCTTAAAATATCATCTGATCTCACTTGGATCAGGTTAACTTTTAAAAAATAATTTTAACAAATCAAAATGAGATATATTACGAAATTATTGGTGATGCCCCCCGCACAAGGGGTGCAAAAGGAGAAACACCAAAAAATATTTACAGAGTTATGGTGCCAAAATTAGAGCACCATCCAAAACTCAAAAAATTATAAAAGAACATACATGTAAAGAATAGGGTGTGTTCCACTAATCGTGGTAAGAATAAGCAAAAGCTACCTGTTTAGATTTAAGTCAAAGGAAGGAATGAAGTTTCACCTTTTCTATGAGAGTAAAATGATTGCAAACCGTACTATTAAATACCCGATTGTTCCTTTCCCTCCAAAGCACCCAAATAGTGACAAATCAAATAATCGTGAAGAATAAATGAGAATAAGTTGACATACCTGCCATCTTAGTGAACCGAAGAAAATGTTGTCGAAGCTCACCATCATGCACAAAAGAAATGCCTAACCAATTCCAAACAAGAGCCCAATGATCAGTTGATAGAGTGCACTGAAGAAATAGATGATTCACTGTTTCGTTACAATCGCAACCAAGCGCACACAACGTGTCCGTTGAGGAGAGAACACCACGCAAAGCAAGGTTGTCTTTAGTGGGAATGCGATTACGGAGGAGACGCCACACCAACAGGGAGACCTTTAAGGGGACATGCTTGTGCCAAACATCATCAACGAGAGACCTGTCCACCATGTTGCCCATAGTAGTAAGAAAGCGGTACGCTCCCCTAACCGTGTACCCATGAATGGGGTCTAACAACCACCACCAAGTATCATGAACAAAATCCTGCAAAACAATGTTATGTAACAAGAAAGAACACTCCCTCACAGATTCCTCCTCCCACGCAAACAAACGACGTCCCACACTCACGCCCCTCCATCAATACCCCAACCGCGACCCTCCATCTCACCCACCGAACACTCCTTTTCCACCGCCAAATCAAAAAGGCGGGGAAACTTCAAACGCAACGGTAAATCTCCTATCGATCTGTCGTACCAAAACAAGGTATCTCTCCCATCTCTTACCACCCGCCTAATATTTTCTTCAAACCAGTTCCCCACACCCTCACCAATCCCCTCACGTAAACGAAACACCATCGTCCACCATCGTCCCCTCACGTTAACTTTTACATTAATATTTATTTTTTGAAAAATTATATTTGTAAAATTATTTTATGACAATTTCCTCTCTCATACTCATATTATATTTTTGCTTATCTATATTCCCTTAATATTTATTTTTCGCCCTTAGAATAAGCTCGTACTATCATTCTCAAATCATTTCGACAACTCATACAAAGCCTCACTCTTCTTCAACTTTCATGTTTCTCTTTAAATTCTATATCCAAAATATATCTTGAAACACTTCTAACCCCCATCGTTGTTCAACCATTCAAGCTGTCAACATCCAAATTTCTCTAATTGCTCAACATGTTTGTTACCACGCCTTGTCTTTTTTCACCAACAAGCACAACAAAATCGAAATCCTTAAAAAATCATCAAACTCTTTTGTCCTACCTTCCTCCTATCTCGTAATCACACTGCTTCAAAAAATTTACGAGTTTCCATAAACTTTTCCATCATAAATTCAATTCTCCGCATCAAGCAGTTGACGCAACATCTTGTCACCATCTTCATTGTATTGTAAGTTATACAACCATGTGTAATCAAATCTTTCTTTGTGTTCAGATTAGATGTAATAAGTTAGGAATTTATTGTAAACACTTGGTCTAGATTGTTATATATAAATCTTATTTTGTTATATAGATGTCTCTATTTTCAGACTTAATTCTTTTCCAATATGCAATTTAAAATTGATCTTTTGATATCGGGGGTGTTATACATAGACATCCTTCTTAAGGGACATAAGTAGATGAATTGTAGAAGATAGTTGCAGGACATCGATCTAGGTTTTCAATCACACACTATTAGAACGGAATGTCATTCTAATAGCTAACTAAGCAAGATATAAGAAGTTAGAGGATAATATGGATCTCTCATTATTTGTGAGACATCAATATACGCGGAAGTCAATATGCGAAGATCTAATTCAGATAGGATTTGTCCATCCGTCTCAAATTATAAAAAAAAAAAAAAAAAAAATTTAAAAATTTTTTTAAAAAAAATTTTTTATTATAAAATAAATTTTTTTTTTTTTGACAAAATGATAAAATGAGTTTTATTACTAAGCGTCTTCTTTTTTCTATTTT
>Ga0228710_1005548_pt1 | contig 19559 bp, 9 predicted proteins | sample MedpolnodulmetaG_FD_177995 | JGI IMG/M metagenome (GOLD analysis project Ga0228710, IMG submission 177995) | Root nodule microbial communities from Medicago polymorpha collected in Santa Monica, California, United States - pink nodules | ecosystem: Host-associated > Plants > Roots > Nodule... | reverse complement strand
TTAAGCAGAAAAATTAGGAGTGATTTGTTTATTTTGATGGAGCGATTTGTTTATTTTGATTTCCATAACAATTAATATTTTGTTTAAATTAAATAGGGTTAATATAGTAAAATTAAGCAGAGAAATTAGGATAAATCTAGGGCAATATATTGCTTACGGGTTAACTTTAAGTAACAAGAGATGTTATTATCATGTTAACATTGTATAAATTGCTATGTGTAGAAAACTACAGAATAATCTGCGGTAATTATTGTGCTATATTTCCACACTAACTGTCAAATATCCATCACGGTGCACCAATTTGTGACTCCAATTAGCGGGCTTAATAACCTTCGATGATTATTTGGTAGTCACAAATTGGTGTCCCAATCAGGGCCGGTCCAACAGATTAAGAGACCTAAAATAAAAATTTTGACGTGGCCTTTAAAACAAAAAATTAATAGAATGTTTATATAGATTCAATTTTGTGGAAATCAAATTTTGAATACTTGGCCAAGAGTAATTGAGATCTTTTTGGTAATCAGTTAAGCTATGGAAATGTTTGTAATTTATCTGTCATATAATATACTTATAACCAAATTAATAATTTAGACGTCTTTTTTCCTTTCAAAATTTTAAGGCCTAAAACTTTTGTTTGGGTTGCTTGGCCTTAGGTCGGCCCTGATCCCAATTTTGTGAATATTGTCTACTATGACTATTAACAAAGGCTTCTTTGTTGATTGTTCCATTTGCGCTGAAGTGTGCATGTGCATGCGCATCTTTGATATCTTTCTCGACCAACGATGGACAGTCACCTAAGAGTGATTGGAGAGAGAGAGATTTATTTTATTTTTTTAAGAAGGGAGAGAGATAGAGTTGATAGGTTAGATTTGGTGTAAATAGACGATCAAATTTTTTGATGAGATAGTTTCATCTTAACATCGGAATTTAATTTGTCAATTGCGCCAACATTTTTGTTATTTTTTTTAGCACTCAATTTCAAAGTCATCTTTTGCTAGTACACTCTACCTGCATTAAAAAAGATTCACGTAAGTTTCTTCTCCTTCTTCTTTTTAATGACATTTTCGTTGAGATCAAATGACACTATGGTGTCAAAATTAGTTTGACACTAAATTTCATCTATTTATTATGTTTAATTCAAAGGTTTAAAACTCCCAAAAGAATACTGTTACACCAATTTCTCCCTTTATCATCTAATTAAAAAAAAACATTTTTATCATAAATTCATTATCAATCATCTCCCTTTTTTTTGGAAAGAATCAATCATTTCCTTTTTGTTTTCCCCTGTTATTATTACTTATTATTCTTACTTAAGGTTTAAAAATAAAATCATATGGTTATGGTTGATTGAGTTGGTCATCACCACCGATGATTAAATAAATTGCATTAAAAAAGTCACCACATTCTATCAAAACACCAAAATGATTTTTTTTCTTTCATCGTTACTGCTAACTACCTCTCAAAAAATTGTTGCTAATTAGATTATTTTATCACTCTTCATGTTTAAGCTTAACAATATAGATCTTGGTATATCTCACAACTGCACTGAGCTTCAATGTCTTCTGTCAAAGAAAAAATGTCTTATCCCCATTTTATTTTTTTTGGTGAAAAAATGCCTTATTCCCATTATAAATAGTGGAAGTAATAAAAAAATGAGAGGAAAAAAAAGGATTGATAACGAATTTATGATCATTAATGTTTTCCTTTTTTTTATAATTAGTTGATGAGATTTAATATCAAAAAATTAATTTTGAGATCAAGGTGTCATTTGATCCTCGCTATATATATAGATTTAGCCCTAGAAAGCCGTCGGGGTTTGCCATTCTTCATCTTATACATTCACTTGGTTTTCTCCTTTGGTTTTCACCGGTCAACATCGCTGTCAAAGCCATTCTTCTAGCGCAAGGTAATATAATTTATACCGTTTATTGTGTATTTATGCTCTAGTGTGCTTCATAATCGCTCATATCCTAGTATAACTGCAACCTTAAAATTCACGTTTTTACTTTATTTCTCAGTCAAGTATGCTTTTTAAAATTGTGTTTGGATTTTTCTTTTATTGTGCACATTATTTGTTTTATTTTTGAAATTGTGATAGCATTCTCATTCTGGAAGCAATTCCTTATAACTATAGCGATTAATATTCTGATTCTGAGGACAATAGGAGAACATTAAAGCTGAAGAACATGGAGGAAAAAATGTTATATTAAAACACAATATTTTTTTTATATAGGGTTAAAATAAGGTTTTTCATAGTGTCCAATATTGTTCATATTGTTATTGTTATGGATTGTTGTTATTTTAATAGGATCTAACTAATTTTTTAATTGATAATTTAATTAAAAATGATAAAATAGTTTAAATAAAGGAGTAAATTTTTAAAAGAAAAGTGCAGCCGAAGATTGCGTATCTTTAATATTGTTTCGTATTATTGTAGATTGTTCCTCCTATTATTATGGATTATAGCTATTTTGATAGGATATAACTCATTTTTTTTAATTGATAATTTAAATAAAAATGATAAAATAGTTTAAATAAATGAATAAAATTTGAAAGGAAAAGCCCAACCCATGTAGTGTATCTTGATATAAAGATATATATATATCTATATATATATATATATATATATATATATATATATATATATATATATTTGCCCTAGAAAGCCGTCAGGGTTTCATTATTCTCATCTTATACGTTCATTCGTTTTCTCCTCTGGTTTTCACTAGTCAAAATCGTTGTCAAAACCATTCTTTCAACGCAAGGTAATATAACTTATACTGTTTATTGTGTATTTAAACTCTACTCTGCTTCATAATCGCTCATATCCTAGTATAACTTCAAGCTTAATAATCATGTTCTTACTTTATTTCCCAGCCAAGTAAGCTTTTTGAAATTGTGTTTGGATTTTTCTTTTTTAGTTTTGAATATGTGAATAAACATTGTATTGTGCTCATTATTTGTTTTATTTTTGAAATTGTGATAGCATTCTGATTCTTGAAGCAATTCCTTATAACTATAGCGATTAATATTCTGATTCCGAGGACAATAGGAGAACATTAAAGCTGAAGAACATGGAATTGGAACATACAACAAGCAAATATGATGAGGCTAATGTCTTCCTAATGAAACTGATGGATCAAGAAGAGGAGATGCTTGAAACTTTTAATAAGGGTATGTTGATACTTCAATGAACAGTTTTACTAAATAATGGTATTATGTTTCACTTAATATAAAGGTGAAAAATCTGGTTTTATTATATTATATCCATCCTTTCGGTATAGTGTACATTCTGTTGAACTTTAAAATGATTTGTTGCAGTTGCTGTATTTTTTTAACATTCCATGGTAGCTTAGTTTGTTTCACATTGTTCCATTAGAAATCAGCAAGATGCGGCAGGTTGAACGCGATTATCTGGAAAATATGTCTAAGGATCATGAAAAAGCCATGTTGGAACTAAAAGCTAGGAGGAATGAACTTATGTCCCGTGAAATGGATCTGCAGAAGCGTCAAGTAGATAATCACAGTGAGAGAAATAAGCTATATCTTGAGAAGAAACAGGTAATTTATTTTGGCTCTTCGATTTTATGGTAGCAATGCTATTCACTCTTATTAACACTCTTGAAGACACTTGTTCTGATAGGTCTATTTCATAAAAAGTGTTATCAGCGTTCCTTATTGTGTGGACCATTTGGTCTTTTGTGTCCAATCTCTTATGACAGATTAAACATGTTCTTCATCTTGTTGTTTACAGAATGAGATGGCAATAGAAGAGCAACGAAAGGCTGATGAAAAAATGATGCATTTGGCTGAAGAACATAAGGCACACATTTGATTTTCCTTTTATCTACAGTATTTAATTCAATTACATTTATCCACATAAGTTTGACGACTCTTTTGGTTGGATGTTCCAGAAAGAAAAGGAGAAACTTCACAAGAAAATTCATGACCTACAGAGAGGTCTTGATGCAAAACAAGCATTGGAATTGGAAATTGAACAGTTGAGAGAAGTTTTCGAGGTAAAGAAAAAACTGGAGGCAATTGAAATGGAGCTGCACGAAAAAGAAGAGGGCCTTCAAGACATGGATGATCTTCAACGAACACTTGTTGTCCAGGAGCGCAAAACTAATGACGAGTTGCAAGATGCCCGAAAAAAGTTAATAAGTGTATGTATTTTTCTCAGCATTTAAATGTTAATATAATTATGATGTCAATATGTCTTTTTACCCATCAACTCATCTAATGGTCTGAAAATCAAGTTTAGAAATGTCTTCTTGTAACTAATCTTTTACAAAATCAGGATAGTTTGTTGCTGTTGCTTTTCCTGCCATGATTTCATTGTTTGTTTTCTTCAAGCAATCTGCATTCTTTATTCACAGTGGATTGGCTGCCCAAAGAAACCTCGAACCGTAATTGCTGTGAAAAGGATGGGTAACCTTGATACTGAGCCATTTTTGGAAGCAGCTAAGAGGAAGTTTTCTGACGAGGTGAATGAGAAAGCAAGGCCTAGGAAAAAAGCTAGGAATAAAGTTTCTGAGGAAGTGCAATTGAAAGCAGTCGAGTGGTGCTCAAAGTGGGATGAATGTCTTAAAGATCCAAGTTGGCATCCCTTCAAAATTGTAGTTGATAAAGAAGGGAAATCCAAGGTACAATGACTTCCAAAATTATGTTAGTCAAGTTAAAGTTAATATCTTGAGTTAAATATCTTTTTAATCGCTACAAAATCACCAACTTTTAAGTTTGGTTCTTATTAAATTTCAACGGTAATTTCCGTCCTCCATAATATTGCAGTTTGTAAGAATAGTCTCTATTTTAGAGGTTGAATCTTCTAGTGGAATGTGTGACTGTGACTTCAGTTCAACTGTTGTATCAGCACTCCTTCGAAAATATTTATCCCCTAAAACTATAGCGTATCATTTCTTAATAATTACAAAGCATGGTATGCTATTGGTATTGTTTAGAGGCATATCTATATACAGAAAATTAACATTGGTAGCAATTACTTGGCATGTTTCTTTCTATGATACGAACATCATGGACCATGATCTAATATATGTTAATATGTGGCGCAGGAAATTTTAGATGGAGAAGATGAAAAACTGAAAAATTTGAAGGATGAATTCGGGGATAAGGTGCATGATGCAGTAGTTACAGCTCTAAAGGAGTTAAATGAGTACAATCCTAGTGGAAGATACTCAATACTTGAACTCTGGAATTTTAAGGAAGGAAGGAAGGCTTCGTTGAAGGAGGGTGTTTCACATTTAATTATGCAATGGAAATCAGCTAAGCGAAGGAAAACTTACCGAAACTACTTTTAAGGCGGTTAGAATTTAGAATTAGACATGTGTGTAATTTTACGAGGATTGGTTTTGCTATCTGAAAACGTTTAGCGGCGTAGTTTATTGCCCGCTTATCTTCCATTAATGTGGAATTTTCTGTATATATATCACAAAGATAGTTAGACTTGTATGCAAGAAATTTAACTTTACTACCGGCTCTAACATACCTTTGGTGTTTATCATGTTCAACTTAAAATTGCTTCCACCATGTGCAGGTTTTATTATGATTGCCAATTAGAAGTTTCTTACAATTATTAAAACATAATTTAACTGTCCTGTTTTCGTATTAGTTAAATAATTTAATATTCGATTATAGTTCTGTACCTAGTAGTGTACCAGTTCAGTTTATTTCGTTTTCAATCAAAAAATGTTTAAACCGATCAAATCTACATCCGTTCAGTTTGGTATGCACCGTTTTTCAGAAATGAAGCCGAACCATACTAAAACGATGATATTATTACATGTTGTGATTGTCCTGTTAACTCTTGTGTGCTTCTCAAATGTAACCTTAAATCAGCAATTATGGTTAACATTTTTTTTTTACAAAAACTAATAGAAGGGATTAACTTGACTAAGAAAATGAAACACATTAGTTAATGAACCAAATTTTCAATGCAGCCTAATGTTTACTGCCAAAATACAATGTGTGTGGTAGTTGACACATATTCTACCCATTGGTCCACGATGGACCAACTATGAAGTTGTACCATAGCAAAAATAGTTAAAAATGCAGTACAATCTCGTCAAATATAACTCGTTAATAAGTTGTATTATTTGGAAGAATCCCAATTGAATTATTTAGTCAAATTAACATAAAAATATCTAGATAAAATCATGACATGTAGAAAAGGTTATGTAAGACTTCACGCAGCTATATGATTATTCAAACATATAGACGCAACAGCAAACAACAATAACAATTATTCTCTAAAGTCTAAACTACCAAAACACACAAACTCAAAATACATTATTATATGGCTGTGTTTTTTGAAAGAGAAATGCATGCACGTTGTTTGTTTCTGTTGTCAAGAAATTCCTCACATGGTGTTGTTTCTGTAACGCATAAAAGAATCAAGCCTCTGCAACCGCAATTGCTTCTTAAACCTGTTGATGAAATCATCAGCTTTTGCGTCAACAGCTTCATCTTCTTTACATGTCGTTGTTTCACTCCTCGCCGCTGCCGTCGCTGGCCTTCTTCTCTCCACCGTTTCTTCATCTTCTTCCTCCCGTTCAAACGTTTTCTCGCTCGCTGATTTCTTCATCTTCACCTCATCACAGACCGGGTTCAGAGATGGGTTTTCAGCTTCGGGATGTACTGGTTCGTGTTTGTTGAGATTGAAGGACATGACTCGTTGTAACAGAGACGGTTTTCGAACGAGTTGAGGCTTTGTTGATTCAGACTCTGACTCGTGTGGATATTGTGGTTCGTGTTTGTTGAGATTGAAGGACATAACTCTCTCTAACAAAGAAGGTTTTCGAACGAGTTGAGGCTGAGTGAACTCGGACTCTGACTCTACCTCGGGTTGTGCAACAAATGATGGTTCTTGGTTGTAGTGACGGAGGTTAAAGGACCTGATACGGTTGAGAAGTGAAGGTGAACGATTGAGTTGAGGTTGTTGTTGGTCGTTTTTGGGTGGACCATTGAAGCGAGAAGCTAGAGCTATGGTACCTATGACAAGGTTTACAATGATGAAAATAGAAGAAGGTGTGAACCATGTTGCTATGAAAGATGTTGGGTCTGCCATTACTTTCTTAATTTGGAGGGTTTTTGTGTTGAGAGCTTGAATGTGATGACGATAATGTATTAGGGTGGGGTGTAAATAGAAAAATATCACCACTTACGTCTAGTCATGTAGTCAGAAGAAAGGAGAAAAAAGTTGATAAATAAATATTAAATATCATGGGGGTGGGGCACTTGTTTCTGTAGGTCTGTTGACGTTTACTTCTTTTTTCGGGGGATTGTCGTTTTGTTTTATTTTTTCACGATTTTATTCTTACATTTTTCTAAACTTACTGCTTTGTTAAAATTAAAACGACATGCTTAAAATAAATTAATAATACTACTAGTATAAGGTTTACACTTGAGAGAATCTAAGGACATGTTAATATTTTTTGGTTCTTAATAGAAAAATGTTTGAGTTCATATGTTATGTCTGTATTTTGGTTCCTAAGAACCTGTGTTTTTTGTCAAGGTGTTAAAAAAATTACGAGCACATCAATACAAAGATAAAAAAAATAGTAAACACAAAATATAGCCTATAGGTGTCATTTGATAATAGGTGATCGGAATAAAGATAAATGAACCAAAAAAAATATAAAAGCGCATGGAAGATTGACTCAAGTATTACTAAAATATAAGGGAATTGACTCAAGACTTTAAAATAGAGATGCCACAAAATAATTTTACATAATAAAAATATATAATATAATATAAAATAAAAATGGGAGTGGCCTGGTCCACGTAAACCATCCCCTGGTCTATTTGGCCTCGTTTTGTAGCAGTGTTATTTATCCCCTGGTTCACGACTTTTAACTGGTCTATCAAATTAGTTTTTGTCCTGGCTAATGACACGTCGAATGCTCTAATATTATGGCACATTCTCAATCATGAATTTGTGATATTTTATATCTGATGATAAATAGTTTTGTATTTTTATGTATGATGTATACGTGTTTTTAAATTTTATTCTTCTTCTCTATTTGCTTAGCAAAATAATAATAATGACATTTTGTCATTATATTTCAATTTTAATTTTGCACTACTTGTCTACTGCAACTTAACGTCATCTAATATTACTTTTTTAAGAGTTCAAAATAAAAAATAAAAAAAATGTCCCTTTTAAAAACAAGGGGTGGCAAAAAAAGATTAAAAAGTATAAAAAAAATACAAAAATTACCAATTAAAAACGAAACAATAGCCGACTACATTGTGGTATAACCAATAGTCCAATACAAAACCACACCTCTCTTGATCCTTATAGTTTGTTGTTGTTGACTTGACCCAAAGTGTGTGTGAAAATGTTAACTACGGCTACAGGTATCTTTGTCCATGACCATGACATTGATAGTATACCCACAGTGATGTGTCACTCATATGTGTTTATTTTTACATTAAAAATCGCATATTAGCACGTCTTCTTTATTTTTTGATAGTTGACCTTGACCATATGCAGACATAGGCAAAAGTCTCCTCTAAGAAGTCATATTAATTTGTTTATTTATACCGACGTCAAAAAAAAAAACTGTAGTTTATTTACACTGCACAATTGTACGTGGCATTACAAGTCATAGTTAATGTTCTTTAAAAAAAATGTCAGACCAGACCAGCTCGATTTGATTGCAATTTGCAACGGTGCTTTAGACATCTCCAACCCTAGAACAAGATTTGTGTTCTTGAAATATTTTTGTGGGACCAAAGATGTTAAGTAGGAGTTAAGAACACTAATTGAGTTTTACTCCAATGTAAAGAACAATATAAGTGTTCTTATGTATTTCATAAGCTCCCACAACTTTCCCTCTATTTAATATATATGCAGGACCGTTTCTGAGATTTTGGTGGCCTAAAGGCGAACTTACAATTTGAATACTAACTAATAAATATATATAAACATCAAATTTGATATAAAAAAAGAAATTGGGGCCCAAATTCCGTACTTATTTTTTTGGGCCTTAGGCGGTCGCCCTTTTCGCCTTGCCTCAAATACGGCCTGTATATATCTAGGCTTGTTTTACTTCTACTGTGGTGTACGGGATACAACTTTTTCAGTCCTTAGAACGTGTTTTTACTGCGCAACCATTCTTCAGCCAAGCTAACACGTCACTGTTCTCCAACGCTTAAGGATAACAAGAGCAGTTTTTCCTTGTTCTTATTTCTGCCTGGATGGAGGAACTACTAGTTGTAATCTTGACAATACAAGCAATCAAAATAATTTAAAATGTCTCATCATTTTTTTTATTAAAATTAGTAAATAATTTCATTGATAAAAAATTATTATATTTTAAAAAAATTATTAATTAAATTTTATGTCATAAAGATAAAAGGGATCATCAAAATTTAAAATATTTACCCTAAAAAAAATATTAACTAACTAAAGAGTATTTTAATGAAAGAAAAATATTTTTTGTCAAAAAAAATTAATGGAGATTTGTTTATATTTTAAAACATAAAGTATAGTTTTCTGAATATATTATATTCAAAATCAGATAGATATTGGTTAGGAATTTATAATAAATTAGACATTACATATTTATTATTATTATTATTATTATAACAAATTATTAAGAATTTTCTTTTAAAAAAAAGTTATTACGAATTTATCAATTAAGTAAGTGCTTGGCTATATATATATATATATATATATATATATATATATATATATATATATATATATATAAACACACACACAAAAACCAAGATTCAAGAGCAAAGGTAGATACTGTTTTTTTTTTGTACAGAGGGTACTTATTTATAATTTACTTTTCTTTTAATATTTGATTATTTTTATGTGCTAAATTTTTTTTTGTTTTAATATTTAGCAAGAGTTTAATTGATATTCACCGCCCGTATAAACAAGTTTTACACACTGACAATGTATTAGAGACGGCCCAAAGGGGTGGCAGGTGAGATAGTCGTCTCGGCCTCATTTTTTAGGGCTCGCATTTTTTGTGCATAGATACCTTAATTTATCAAAAAAAATATTACTTTAGTTTAATTTTTTTATATAAGCAAGGAGAAAGGACAGGTATCAAGAGACATCGTCGACATCCCAACTAGGTTGGCACCCCGAGATGCCGCCATCCTATACCGCCAATCTCTAGGAAAATTTTATTAAAAAGGGGGGAAAATATATACAAAAGAAGGGGGGACTAGGCCAAAACCCTCCAAAAAGAAACAGCAGAAAACAAGAACAGCAGGAAAAATAAACAGCAGAAGCAGACAAACAACAAACTAAGGAAATCTGTAGTTAGGCAAGCCGCATCTGTCTCGAAAGAAATCCAATGTCAAAGTTGGTGGGAGGGTGGCAAGCCAGATCGCTCCAACCACCGAATGGCCAAGATTCGCAAGATAGTCAGCGCAACAATTGCCTTCCCGGAAAATATGGGACGAGATCACCTGAATCCCAAGATTACAGGAGTTATGCCATCTGTTCCGCAGGAACGTTCCGTGGCGCATTTGTTTGCAATATTGGGACACAGTCTGTTTTTTATGCAGAGGTTATGGCAATCATTTTTGCAATTGAGTATGCTGCCCATCACGGTTGGCGGAATATTTGGTTGGAGAGCGACTCCACCAACGCTCTCAGAATTTTTTCAAACGCTCTGCTAGGGTTGCTAGCAGGAGCGCTATTTCCATGCCTTTTTCACCCATTTCAATTTACAAAATTTCAACACCAATTCCATAGCTCTTATGTAATATTCCAATTTTATTCATATTAATATAAAATTTACTCTTTAGTTTTGTTACTAAATGATTTACAAAAAATTTGATGTCCATTTAGTTCAATTGGTAGGAACAATGTATTTGTAGGAGTCATGATTCGAACTTCGGATATCCTATTTATTTACCTTAAGAGGTGATTTCTAGCCATTAGGTTACTCGGAAAAAAAACTAATCACTCTTGTAAATATATTTATAATTGATTTTTGTGTTGTTTAATATTGTAAAAGTTAATTAGACTTAAAAATGCATGCATATAAATTAAACTATATTTAACAACTATCAATTACCTCCCTCTAATCAAAATAAAACAAAACAAAACCAAAAAAACTATCAAGTTATTTACCGTATTCACCAAAAATCGTTTAACTTTTAGCTGTTGAATCATTGACTTGGTGTTTTATACTCTGACTGACCGATATCTACTGTGTTTTTTGGCTTCATATCTTTGATTATTAATTAATCTCCGTGCTTCTCGCTGCATTGATAAAATTAATATGCATATTTGATCACTTACCTATATAATGGTCCCAATATAAACGTGTTATGAGTTTTGGTAGTAGTGTTTGAAAAATTGACCCGCTAATTGTGATGGAACAATCTAGGTAGACTAAAATAAACACTATAGGACGCGTCTTTGGCCTACTACATTTACAATCTAGAGTTAAATATGTTTTTAATTCTTACATTTTGCGTCTTTTGAAAAATAGTCCCTATATTTCATTAAATCTTTTCAAAATTCTTACATTTTATCTTCGTTATCAAATTTAGTCTTTGCAGTTAATTCTCTAACGGAATGCTGATGTGGCAGTTAGTGGGTCCAATTATTTTAGGGTTAAATATGTTTTTGGTCCCTATATTTTGCGTGACTTTGAAAAATAGTCCTTACATTTTAATAAATGTTTTTAAAGTCACGCAAAATATAAGGACTATTCTTCAAAGTCACACAAAATATAGGAACTAAAAACATATTTAATCCTAAAATAATTGGGATCCACTAACTGGCACATCAACATTCCGTTAAAGAATTAACAGCAGAGACTAATTTTGATAACGAAGATAAAATGTGAAGATTTTAAAAACATTTAATGAAATGTAGGGATTATTCTTCAAAGGGGCGCAAGATGTAAGGACTAAAAACATATTTAACCCTACAATCTATATGACTCATGCGGCAGTACGGGTGGAAAGTCTAGTTCTATCATATCCTTAATACAAGGGTCATGCTAACATGTGCCTTTAGGGCTGTTTACCGATGTTTTCGGCAAACTATGGGCTAGTTCTGATTATTACAAGCGAGACCGAACTAGAAATCTCATGAGCATGTTGTGCAAAGGTTTTGATCAAAAAATGTTTGAAAAAAGGCCACGAGATGCACTCAGGTTACTTAGAGAGCAGGACGGATTTTGAATTAAAGAAGGCACTGTCTCTCGACGGGTTTGAGATTGCAAGTAAAAGCAAGATAAAATTAAAGAAAAGGGTAAAAGTTTAAACGTATAAACTTAAAGAAAATGTAAAATGCATTGCATTAAAAATAAAGTGGTCTACAAAACAGTTTACATACATTCTGTATAACTCGTTTCCCTAAACGCCGGTTGAGTGTTGTAGAATTTTATAAATGATTTGCGACCCATTTTCTGATTTGAAAACACTTATTTATACTAGAATAACTAACTGGCGAACCACTAATCTCATGATCAACACTTCCTCCATTTTGAACAACCGCTTGTCCCCACGTTTCCACTAATGGAACCGCTTTTGAGCTTGAAATCGTGTTCTTCCCGCCTTTATTGCTTTCTTCGACGCGATTGCACTTTCAGCCTTGTTCTGTCAAACCTCCGACTATGTGCGTTAGGCTTGTCATCCTATTGAAATCCTCAAATTGAAATGAGACAGTCTTTGATTTCTCCAAAGTTAAAGGTCAACCAAAATGTCGACCATATTAAATGAGTCTGTCGAAATTACAGGCTAACAACGGCACAAATTAAAGAACTAAAAAAAGAAATAATAGATAAATTTTGTATTGGAAATATAAATTCTTAAACTTTTACATCATTGAATACATAAGTTCCAAAAAAAACTTCTATTTTTAATTTTTTAACATGTACCTTAAAAGCATAAGTTAGAATTTCCCTTGACACCGATGCTTTTTTTTTTTACATGGCAAAAGCCAAAAAGTTACAATATTGCTCTATGGGTAATAACAGGCAGGCAAGGAGAGAAACTTAAGCATTTAAACTTTCTGAATACGGGAAATCGACGTTTGCATGTTCACATCAGACCTATGCACATGCTCGAAGAGTCAGTGTTTTCACATTCATCCACCATCGACCGTAAACATGAAGGACAATAATGAGGGTAAGACAAAAACAAAAACAGCTTGTAATAAAGAAAATAACACACAGTTAAACCACGAGAGAAAATCGGAAGTTTCTAGTGAGTGGTGAGTACTTATCTTGAAACATTGTGAGCAGTGGGTATAGTGACACTGCTCCTTGCTTATCTTAAAGAGTGTTAATTCTCTACATTATTTAGACCTTTTATTATGATTTAGAGACTTAATTAAAAAGCAAGAGTGACTCATCTTAGCAAAAGTTAGAGTAACATATGATGATCCAACTTTTTCAAAAGTTGGGGGTTCACATGTACAAATCTAGATTCAATAATTTGAACTTTGGTTTATGTTTTTCTTTTTAGATTGGATCCCACTAAAACCAAACTCAGCTTGTCTATATTTAGTACCATGGCATTGTAAATATGTCAGAATTACGATTTAATTTTGCAAAAGGTATAAAATGTAGTTTTTTAAAAAATCACGATGAATCAACGTGATTTTGATATATTTATCATGATATCAAACACACACTTTGAATGGTTTTATTCTAATAATGTAAATCTGATTTTAGCCTGAGAATTCAATCAGATGAAAAAATGTTAGTTGTGGATTTCTTTTATTAATGATAATATAAGTTTAGACTTCTATTTTATTCTATTTTGGGTGTTGCAATTCATTTGCAACTTTTTTGCTTGAAAAAAAAAAGTTTAGATTTTTATGTGATGAAACTAGAAGAATCTCAAATTTAGTTTTAAGTCTTGAATTTTTAAAATATGAAATATAGTATAAATGTTGATTCTTTTTATAAAACACTAATGACATGACTCAAAACAAATCAACAATCACCACAAGAAATTGTCTCGTTGGAAAATCCAAATAATTGAATTTATCTAAAAGAATTTGAATTCTCTCAAAATATTACATTACTTCAAAATACCCATGTTTCAAACACATTCTTTTCTTTTTGTGATGTCTGAGGTTCGAATCTCAAACCTTACATATATTATATATTGTTTTTACCAGCTGAGTTAAACTCATGGGAACTTCCAAACACATACTAAAAACACTAGTTAAAAAAGCAAAAGTTTAAAAAAAAAATTACCACTGGAAAATTGAAATTAGAGACAAACAGAATGTATCTCTGAAGTAAGAATTTCCATCACTAAACTGACTAGAGACAAAATATGAGACATATTCATTTCCGTTAGAGATGATAATAGGAAAATCCACAATCTAAGAGAATCCACTAGATTCATAATGAAAGGATTACTAAACCAGTTAGAGAATTGCAAATTTGTTTTTTTCCCCATATCTCTTGTTATTAAACCAACAAGATCTCTGTAACAAAAAAAAATAAAAAATGATCTATTTGAAACACCACACTTCATGCACGAATAAGCATGATTAACCATAATGCCCAATTTTTTTTTTAAGTAAAACCATAATGCCCTAATTGTTAAACACCAAATTAAGTATGTGGTGTGCAATCCGAGCTATATAAAGTTATATTAGTTTGTTCTATTATGTTTAAATCACCCAATCAAAAAATAGAGTTCCAAACGTGTTACCTTTTGCCCATCATCATCATCATTTACATCACCCAGTTAATAAAGAAAATGTGACTCAAAACAAGTTATCTTTTACTCATATGATACCAAAAATATGCACTTGTTTTTTCTTTTCTTCTTTTTTCTTTGTGGAGTCATCACCATGAAATTCGGGAGTATGAACCTCATCCACGTTTTATAACTTTATATAGTATTTTAATATTACTTTACGTTAGTATGATTTGAATTAAGAAAACCTTTAAAAAAAAATAAAAGAGTCCTTAATTTGCAAGATAGCTTCGAACATTAGAATAAAATTAAAATAGACTTTTGACTTGTTGCACGAGTTTATTAGAACACAAAAGAACTTAATAGAGATGCACTATCAATATTAAAATCATCCTAATAAGTCATTCAAGACATTTACAAAAAGAAATGATATTTTATATGATTACCATTTCTAGAAAAAACAAATTTCTGAAATTGAAATAGTATACGATAAGTTCACTCATTCAAACTTATATTCAAAAGTAATGTGGAAGCTAAAAGTTTACAATTAAAATATACAAAAAACCATATACTTTCTATATAAGCCTTTACAATCCATAATCTAAAACAACTTTAAAATACACAACTTCGTTATTTTTCATTTTAGTTGTGCACCCAACTAAATAATAATCGCTTGTGTGAGCTTATTTGTCTTAAAAAATAGAAATCTGCATCAGTGACCAAAGAAATAGTAACATGTCAGAGATGAATAATTTTTTATTCCAATGAACTCCAAGCACCACTCTTTGCCTTTCTATCTCATGATGCTTAAGTAATACACCTCAAAGAGACAACTCCATTCAATCACTGGTTCGCTTACTTTTGTCCACAAAATCAATTCAATATACCTGCATACACAATTTTGAATTAATACAAAAAACATCAAAGTTGGAGGATAAAATATTTTAGTTACCGTTGCATTATATATGAACCAAGAAAGTAAAAAAAACTATTTCTCGTAAAAACGTATACATACTACCTATTATTTCTCATAGGAACTCCTATTTGTCATATACATACTATTACTACCTATTTTCTCATATTTCTCGTAGGATCTACTCTCTTAGAAATGCAATATAAACAAAAAGGATAGTTGAAAAGTTGATGTATGTGGTTAAGAATCTAGTCTACAAACGTCAACTTTTCAACCAAGTACCTATTTTACTTATATTTAACAACTTTAAAATACACAACTTTTTTATTTTTCATTCTAGCTGCACCAATTTAAATTTAAATTAAAAAAGTGAGAAATTACCAAACTCAAACTACAACAAATTTCTATATCACAAATTGAAACGTGTTTACTCATCTATATTAGTTTCAAGAGGATAACACAAAGAAGAATAAGTGATGTGTATTAATATAAAGAGAGTTCATATGAATATCCATTTCCAATTAATTTTTTGATAAAACAGATAAACATTATATAATTGGAAAAAAAAAGTATCAACCACCATTAAACAAAATAATGAAATAGTAGAATACAGTAGCAACACTTAAAAATAGAAATCGCCAGTCCCATTAATTAAGAGAGGCTCGGAAATATACAACATTAATAAGAACCTTAACAACAAGTTTGGTTGAACTGTACACATACATCAAACCAATTAATAAACAAAGAAACTTCAATTATGTATGATCAACAGGAAGAGTAGTTCATGCAAGCAGATAAATCAAGTAGCAAGTAAAAGAATTGAGAAGCAAGTATAATATATGATACTTGGTCAGGAATAAATGTTTTGATTAGACCACATGAAGATAAGAGGCATCACTCCACCTTTTCTCTTTGCAGCACCGTTTATGTTCTCTTAATTCATAAGAATTAGTTTGCTTATATGTTAAGTATATTTTCAGCAGGGCTATGCTTGCAAGCCTATGAATAATAACTTTGTTTTTACATCTTAAGTGCAAAAATGTGGGTATTTTCAATGTCCTTGCACAACTATTATTCATAGGTAGATAACAAAAAACACCACTATTTATTTTCAAATTGATATATAGATTGTCGCAAACAACTGTACTACTTTAACCATTTATATTGTTGAGATATAATACAACAAAAAGATTCATATATAGTATAGAATTGATATCAATCAACAATTTCCTTTCACGCATATTTTTTTTTAAAGATTCATATACATAAATTATAATAACATAGCAATCAATGAAAAAATTCTATGCGATTTATTTTGACAATGAAAAAATGTACCCTAATTGCACCAAAGCAATCAACCACTTGAGAATTCAAAATCATGCAAACAAATAAAAAAAATTGAAAGGGTGCAAAGAGCTAATATAGACAGCAAAATAAGAGTTTAGATGTTAGTTTGAATACTCACTAATTTTAACCTAATTTTTCAACAATAATTTCCAGCATCCTATTGTTGCCTCAGTCTTCAATCTATACTTCTATAATAAACTCTAGCAGTTACAACATTTATTTAAAATGTCTAATTTTCACTTGTGAGCATGGACAACATAATAATAAAATTCAGCTCATTATATATATTCAAAGGGAATCAAACTAATATTTTGATCACTAATTATCTAATATTGGATTACTTCCTAATTCAAACCTACGTTATATGATGATTCTACACATGAGAATCCAAAACAAAATTAACTCACTACAAACATAGCATGAAATTTTCCATTGTCTAATCTCATTACTAACAACTGCGATTTATTTTGAAACATAGCTTGTTGATTGCCTTGTCAATATCTAAAACTGGGTTTTTCACCAGAGGACCTATCAAAGAATGAAAGTTGAAATTTCTGTTATGTATAAACCACATCAAAAATAATTATATTAAAGGAATATGTGTTCAAATGTTTACCAGTTAGGCAGTGATAGGACAAAAGAGTTTCAATGTCTCTGTCGGCCATGTTTTCTAAAATAGAATTAGAGTTAGTTGAGCAATTGAGATTTGAAGTATGAAATGAATTAGTTAGATGGAGGAAAAGCAAATAAGGGAACATTGAATAGAATTTACAGTAGTGAGTAGCTCAACTTAATAAATAAAGCATCGAATAGGACAGGAGAGAGTGATTCATGAAATAATAAAATATGTTTGAGATTGTTGTGCTACCTAGTACCTAATAAAGAATTAAAGAAAAAAAAGGTAAGTTAACTAACCAGATGATGATTTGCGCCTATTATTGATATAATGGTGATACGACAAAATGTTTCAGTGATGAACAAAATAATTGTATTGTATTTAAACTCGTTTCAGAGAAACTAGGGAGCAATGATGTGTCTACTTTGGCTTGCATAACAATAGGAGATTTTCATAACAATTATACTTAAGATAAGCACGGAAAATTTGTAAATATCTATTTATTTAGGTTTGGATAAGAACATGAGTGATATGTTAATATTGCTGTGGAAATTTGTAAATATCTGTTTATTTAGCTTTGCATAAGAACATGAGTGATCTGTTAATTTTGCTCTGCAGAACACGATTAATATAATTAGGAAACGATTTTTGTTTTGTTTTTCAACAAAAATAGGATAATTAGGTTGGAAATGATTTTGATTTGTTTTTCATAAAAATAGGATAATTAGTTTAGGTTGGAGGGATTTGTTTATCTTGATTTCCATAACAATTAACATTTTGATTAAATTAAATAGGGTTAATATAGTAAAATTAAGCATGGAAATTAGGTTTAAAATCTAGGGCAAAATAGGGGACGATTTTCTTTTGTTTTTAATAAAAAATAGGTTTGTTTTGTTTTTCATAAAAAAAATAGGGTGATTAGTTTAGTTTAGGTTTCATAAGAAATAGGCGACGATTTTCTTTTGTTTTTGATAAAAAATAGGTTTGTTTTGTTTTTCATAAAAAATAGGGTAATTAGTTTAGTTTAGGTTTCATAAAAAAATAGAGGACGACTTTCTTTTTTTTTAATAAAAAATAGATTTATTTTGTTTTTCATAAAAAATAGGGTAATTAGTTTAGTTTAGGTTTCATAAAAAAATAGGGGACGACTTTCTTTTGTTTTTAATAAAAAATAGATTTATTTTGTTTTTCATAAAAAAATAGGGTAATTAGTTTAGTTTAGGTTTCATAAAAAAAATAGGGGTCGATTTTCTTTTGTTTTTAATAAAAAAATAGGTTTGTTTTGTTTTTCATAAAAAAATAGGGTAATTAGTTTAGTTTAGGTTTCATAAAAAAATAGGGGACGATTTTATTTTATTTTTAATAAAAAAATAGGTTTGTTTTGCTTTTTAATAAAAGGAAGGCTTAATTGCAGTTTTAGCCCCATAACTTTTCTAAAGTTCCAATTTTGACCCTCTAAGAAAAAAACTACAAAACCGCCCCCTAAGTTTTGCAACTGTAGCAGTTTTGGCCCCCAAGGCCAAAAAAAAAACATGTGGCACCTCACTTAGGGTGCCACGTCAGTGTAGACCGAGTCAATATTAGCCTTGGGGGCCAAAACTGCCACCGGTGCAAAACTTAGGGGGCGGTTTTGTAGTTTTTTTTCTTAGGGGGCCAAAATCGCAACTTTGGGAAAGTTAGGGGGCTAAAACTGCAATTAAGCCTAAAAGGAAATAATAGGAGGATCTGTTTATTTTGCAGAAAAATTAGGAGTATCTGTTTATTTTGATGGAGCGATTTGGTTATTTTGATTTCCATAACAATTAATTAGGGTTATTATGGTAAAATTAAGCAGAGAAATTAGGGCAAATCTAGGGCAAAAAATTGCTTACGGGTTAACTTTAAGTAAGATATAAGAGATAAGAGATGAGTTACGATTAGTATTTTTTTAATCCCCCATTTTCTTTTTAAATATTTTTCGATTAATTATAAAATTTTATTTATTTTATAAACATTTAAGCACTCTTTTGTAAAAAA
>Ga0228710_1005545_pt1 | contig 19568 bp, 10 predicted proteins | sample MedpolnodulmetaG_FD_177995 | JGI IMG/M metagenome (GOLD analysis project Ga0228710, IMG submission 177995) | Root nodule microbial communities from Medicago polymorpha collected in Santa Monica, California, United States - pink nodules | ecosystem: Host-associated > Plants > Roots > Nodule... | reverse complement strand
AAACAAAATCATATCCAAACTAAATATCAAAATCGTTTCCTATTTTTGTGATACGTTTCCCTCCAACCTAAACTAATTATCCTATTTTTATGAAAAACAAATCAAAATCCTTTCCAACCTAATTATCATATTTTTATTGAAAACAAAGCAAAATCGTTTCCAAACTAATTATCCTATTTTTATTGAATACAAAGCAAAATCGTTTCCAAACTAATTATCCTATTTTTATTGAAAATAAAAGCAAAATCGTTTTCATAGTTTCCTTTCTCTTACTCTTAAATGTAATCACTCATGCTTATCAAAACAAATCGGCCTAACCGTTGCTAAACAAATAAAATTTGCCTCTTCTCTCATTTCTCCTAGATTCCCATCGCCTCCTTTCATACCTTCTTGGTTCATTTTCTCTCTCTATTATGTTCCCATCGCCTCCACTTCTGGCATTGTGGTCGGAAGACCACCGTCGATGGAGGTCTGCAATTTGTTCTTTCTCAATTTCTTATTCAATTTTTTCTTTCTCAATTTGATATCGATTTCGATTTACAATTTAAATGACAATTCCATTGTTAGTTATACTATTCCAGTTCCATTTTGATTTTAGTTGATGATTCTATTGTAGATTTCAGCTTTCGATTTGTCAGTTTTGATTCTATTTACCTTTTGATTCAGTTTGGTTTCATTTGCAGCTGGTGTTGGGTCATTTGCAGTTTTCTTAATAATCCCTTTGGTTTCATTTGGTCACCATTTCATTTCACTCACCAAATTCAATTAAAAGAGCAATTTCAAAAGTGAAAAGAGCAATTTTCATATTAAGAAGTGAACGTTGCATAGCGTCGTTTGCATCATCTCTTCAAAACTCCTAATGACATTCAAGAATGAAGATGATGCAGGTGCTTTAATTGTTATTCGTGTAATCATTTCTTAATTAATTTTATTTTCCTTTTCATTATAATAATGCCAACAAATGATGATGGATATGGTGGTCTGTAGAAATAACATGTTGAAACTTCTCAACTCCAACCTTGCTTCTAATCGTTGGTTTATTTTCTATTGCTACTGATATCAGTGGGACACAAACACAACACAAATCTCACACAAACATATGTATACATTTTTACGAGAAATAGCATTGACACAAAATCAAGACCTTTAACCCCAAAATTTACAAATAAGATCAATGAGTATATAAAATCAAACTCAAAAGATCAAGATTATCCCCTTAAAAACCCTAAAAACAAAAACCAGAAAAATTAAATTTGAGATATTGTGAATCAATGAAAGGAAGTAGAGGAATTGAGATATTTAGATCGACCAAAGAAACATATGAGAAAGAGAGGAAAATATACATACCAAAGAGAGAGAGGAATGAATGTTGGTGTGGCTTGGCTGGAGAGGATGAAGCAGTCACGCGAGAGAGGGAGGGAGAGAGCGAGTTTGTGAAGGCAAAACCGGATTGAGATTGAGAGAAGAGGAAGAAGAAGCAGAGGAAACGTGAGAGATATTTTTTGCATATCTGATTTGTTGGGTTTTGGGATTAGTATTAGCGGATTAGAGGAGGGAAAATAGGGAAAAATTGTTAGGGCTTCTTTTGTTTTTAATAAAAAAATAGGTTTGTTTTGTTTTTCATAAAAAATAGGGGACAATTTTCTTTTGTTTTTAATAAAAAATAGGTTTGTTTTGTTTTTCATAAAAAATAGGGTAATTAGTTTAGTTTAGGTTTCATAAAAAAATAGAGGACGATTTTCTTTTGTTTTTTAATAAAAGGAAATAATAGGAGGATTTGTTTATTTGTTTAGTAAAATTAAGGAGAAAAATTAGGAGTGATTTTTTTATTTTGATTACCATACAATTAACATTTTGATTAAATTAAATAGGGTTATTATTGTAAAATTAAGCAAAGAAGTTAGGTTAAATCTAGGGCAAAATTTTGGGTTCGGGTTAACTTTAAGGAATAAGAGATGTAATTAAACAGGGTTAATTAAATAGGGTTAAAATAGTAAAATTAAGCAAAGAAGTTAGGTTAAATCTAGGGCAAAATTTTGCGTTCGGATTAACTTTAAGGAATAAGAGATGTAATTAAATAGGGTTAAAATCGTAAAATTAAGCAAAGAAGTTAGGTTAAATCTAGAACAAAATTTTGCGTTCGAGTTAACTTTAAGGAATAAGAGATATAGTTAAATAGGGTTGATTAAATAGAGTTAAAATAGTAAAATTAAGCAAAGAAGTTAGGTTAAATCTAGGGCAAAATTTTGCATTCGGATTAACTTTAAGGAACAAGAGATGTAATTAAATAGGGTTAATTAAATATGGTTAAAATAGTAAAATTAAGAAAAGAAGTTAGGTTAAATCTAAGGCAAAATTTTGCGTTCGGGTTAACTTTAAGGAATAAGAGAAGAGATATTACTTTTATGCTAATATTATGATTGTTATAAGTTATATGGCCTGTCATAAATTTAAGCTTCTTTTCCATTGTAGTAGTTAGAAGAACTTTTCCTGGTAAAACAAATCCAAACATTGAAACGATTCTGTTCCAATTAATTAGTGTCTCTTTGTTTCCTGTTTTCGAAGATTTGTGCATTTTACAGTTTTTTTTTTCATGGTTTTTTTTTCCTCATGAGATTAATGGTACAATTTCTTTACATTTTCAAATCAGCACAAACTTAAGTGATGTTTCACACATTGTAAAATTGTAAGCATATTGTTTCCTTTTTCACTTTTGGTTTTATAATTGTGTAATTCAAATTACAGGAAACTTAGATGGAAATGAAAACGTTGAACCCTCTACAAGGTTGAACCATAAAGTTGTGCTTGTGGAAAGTCAAAATGAACACAAACATGAACTGTCTTGTACTGCAAGGAAGGGAAGAGCTGGAAGAGGAGGTGGAAGAAGCGGAGGAAGGGCAAGTGGATTCGTTAATAGAGGACACAATCGTTATAATCACCATAATCACTATAATCACTCTAATCACCAAAATAATTCTGCAACAACATTATCTGCAAGGACTCATTTATGTGTCTTAATATTTATTTTATGTTTGAGTTTTTGACTTCCACTAGTTAAGTATCATGTTTAGTTGCTTCTGTTTAGGTCTGCCTATGGTAATCCTCTCGTAGTCTTTAGTTTGTGTCATTTCAGTAAATGTTATCCATAATTTCATTTAGAAATGCAGTATCAATAGATGTATGAATCTTCTTTGCATGTTGCTTGGAAAAAAGAACCAGCTAATTCTATTCATCAGTGTCAAACTATTATTAACTTGTTGAACTATTAGCTAAATAGTATATGAAAATTGACATGCATTCCATTTAGTGTCATCGTGTTATCGATCAAGCTAATTGTGACATGATGCATTAGCAGAATTCAAATAATTTCTGCTCTTGATTGAAGAACATAAATAACATTCGTGTTTTTAATCAGCCGTTCGATGTACTCTACAAGGTACCTCATATGTGGTAAACGGATTTGTTATTCAAAGAAAATCAGTTGAATTGTTGTCGCAACAATGACACTATTCAATGAAAGTATATTCCAATTTTAAAAGAGTACAATTCATCAAAAAAGTTATTTATTGCTGTTTAATATAACCTTGCCACTAAAATGATAACTCTACAAAATTGTGCATGGAAACTACTTCACATAATTGGGAGCATCTATCATTGAGAACTAAACAGTATTCAATTAAGACAAAAACAAAAAAAAATGGAAATTCTTAATTCTTAACAAGGATTGAAGAAGAAGGGTGACTTGCTGAATAAGTAACATCTGAAGCAGTTAGTTGATGACAGTTTTAGTTAGTTACTAGCTTATTTCATCAAATTTTATGCAACCTAGCTCTGTAAATACTCATGTAAGTGATTCATTTCTTCTTTTAAGGAGCAGTTTCTGCTCATTGAAAGTGTTTTTCATCTTTCATGCATTTTACTCACAAGTCATAAGGTAACAAACAAAATGACATATATAACACAGTTCTCATAATTAACAAACTCCCATAATAAAAAATTCTTCATTACATGTTTACAACACTTGCTCATTGACCCCTTCAAAAGAAAGCAGATTTTGTGGCTGGCACACTTAGACAAAAAGAAAAAGTTCACAGTTTTGATGTACTCCTACTACAATAATTTGCAAAAGAAGTTAATGGCATTGTCCACAAAAGAAAACGAGGTCAAAGAATATAAAATATTCTGTTTGATAATGCTGTTAATATATGTCTAGAAAAAACATTAACAGAGTTTGAACACCTGACTTTCGGTTAAGGCCTATCTTTTTACCAATAGAGCAAACCTTTGGAGTTACGCACATACAAAATTATCAGACTCCTTCTAAGATAGTTGTTGTAAATAAATGACAAAAGTTCTTCTGCTTCAAGTTTGTTCCCTTCCCTTCTGATATTATTTGCGGTTGAATGGAGGTATGTATATATCTCTTGAATTGAAGGACAAATCCTACTTGGGCCCCACAATTCAAAATAATTAAATAAAAATTTAATTAAATGATGTGACTAAATTATTATTTTATTTTTTCCATTTATGTATGTTGTGTCCAAATAAATTTTATTTGAGGTTTGTGTCCAAGTAATACTTCCCCCAGATTGAATTCTAAATATTTTAGCATATCATAGATTTATGGTCTTAAAAAGAGACGTTATTATTCTTCAAAAGAGACTATGATCTTAAAAGCACTCTTTATTATGAAGGGACATAAATGATCAAAGAGACTTTGCTCTTAAAATCATTCTTAATTTTGAACGGACATTATATCTAGAAATGGTCTAGGGTCATAGAACATTCTTAATTTCAAAGGGACGGAAAAAAGGGGATGAAGAGACGAAAGGTTCGTCTACACAAGCCGAAAAGGGAGAATAGAAGAAAAATATCCAAGTTTTAGAAGTCATCTATGTGGAATGAATTATGTGAGTTCTTTATTTATAGAGAAAATTCACAACTAATTTGTGAGAAATTTTGGGAATATGTAATCACATATTAGACCTAGTACAAAAATATCTCAAATTGAGTAAAAAAAAAATATTATATTGAGTACCAAAATATTTATTATATTGAATACAAAAATATATTATATTGAACAGCAAAATATTTTAGACTGGGTATCAAAATATATTAGATTTCTTACCAAAATATTTCAAATTGTGCATCAAAATATTTCTAATAGCGTTCCAAATATTTTAGCAAAGCTTGAGGATTAAGAAAATACTTTCTCCCTTAAAAAAAACACTTTCTAATAATGATTAAATTAATTATTTAATTTAACATTTCCAAATTATAAATATATACTTCAAAAAATATATTTTTCCCTAGTGCTTACTTCATCACATATAATTATGTATGCCATTAGAGGTACGCCTCACTATATATTAATGCATCCACTTTTTTCAATTCACACAACACTTGTTGCACAATAAAGGACATTGTTTTTGTTTTTAACTCTCAATTTCCACACATGTTCCAACTTATGGAAATCAAGTTTGTTCCAATAACCTTATAGTTCTGAAATACAAATAGAGATATATTTTTGTGCAAAATCATTTGCAAGAGTTTTTAACATGCATAAATATCATCATTGGCTGTATTTGAAACAGACCAGAATTCATTGCTTTACGATATATACCAAAGAAAAAAGAAAAATGTCATTTTCTGTGCTGAGTTGGGCATGTCCCTAAGCCGGAATGACTTATTTCCATTTTCTTCTAATGACAAAAATGTCTTTATAAGTATCCCATACCATGTGTTGATTTTTAGCCTCGTTTAGTATTATATAATATAATAGAATATAGATATATAGATTATTTAAAACTGATTTTGACGTGAGAGGTTATTAATGGCTTGCTAAATGAGCAAGATAGGTTATTAAGTCGGCATACTGATATACAGTGGAAATACTCTTACAGTGTATTTGGATGGGGTAATTGAGAAATTTTACTGAATTTAAAATTATAGGGAATTCAAATGATTCAATTCAATTGCTTTCATTCTTAAATGTTATTGTTTGGATGAAATAAACAAAATCATTGTCATCATTTTTGGGCAACTTTTATAAATTTTAATTTTTTTAGGGGTCAATTTGAAATTTTAAAAAAATTGAGGGGTCAATTTGCAATTTTTTATAAATTTATTGGGGTCAAATTGAAAATTTTGGAAAATTTGAGGACCAAAATGCAAAATTTGAAAATTTATAACAATGAAGAATTTTGAAATTCTTAACTTTTAGGTGTCATTTGAAATTCTCTAAATTTAGCTTGAACAAAATACTTCATAAATTTCCATCATTTTGAAAATTCTTTAAATTATTATCCAAACAATGGAATTCACCTCAAAGTATTTAAATTCCGTCAAAACATTACATTCTCTCAAAACATTCCACCATCCAAACACACTCTTAGACAATGAGGAACTTAGCGTTATGGAATTTAAAAACACATCTCATAATTTAAGACTGATGAGTGTTTATAAGCTAAAATTGGTCTTATTTCCAAACAATGTTAAACATTTCTGTGTACCAAAACAGTAGCCTCGTCGAGGCTAAAGGGCTAAATCGCCATTGAGGTCTCGAGCGTTGGTCAGGGCTCCTGACTGACGCCCCAATGTTCTCCCGATATTGTGTGCAAGTCCTCTTGGTTTTGTTTTTAGTAAAAGACGCTTCGGTACGTTTAAAAGACGCCTTGGTACGTTGAAAAGAGTGTGATTTAACATTTCCCATTTATAAATTATGCTTAACCTCAATCTCAATTGATAGGATATTGTTTTGGATTTTGTTAACGAGTGTCTTTAAGACACTCTTAAGGATTCTAAATAAAAAAGTTATTTCAATGTAATTATTTAAAAAGTAAAATCATTTCAATTTTCAATACATTGAATACACTTATTTTCATTAAAAACTTGTTATTTTAAACTCTTAAAGAGTGTCATTAAGACACTCATTAACTATGAAGTACGGATACTCCTTGATTAGGCGTATCCCACGTATTCGACACCGACACATATAATTACATTGAATTATGTAATTTTTTTAAATTATTAGTGATGTCAACATGTCAGTATTTGTGTCATAATCAATGTGTGTTTGTATATGTGCTCCAAAAAGTACAATCGTTGTTGTAGGTTGTCCATATGGACCAGTTTTTAGTGGTCCACATTACATTATATGCCCCCACTATTCCATATTTGAGGCAAACTACTTTTCCCCCACTCTTCAGTTCTCACCCTTTATATAATTTCCTTTACCCTACCAATGACTACAACTCAAAATCTATTTTGTAGACTCGGGTGTCTGAACATAGTTGAAAGCAAACAAGAGATTTCAATTATTTGCAAAGAATCCCTTAGGCCTAACATGAAGGTAATATTTTTTGTATTGTTCCTACTCATCATCTCAAATGCTCAGGCCGTTTCAAATGAAGATGAAGGCAGAAGCATAATCCAGAGTAATGAACAAGCACACGAGTTTAATGGTACAATCTCCTAACCTTTTAACGTTTCACACATTTGTAAGCATAGGTTTATTTATTTCGATCTTCGTTTTATACTTGTGTTATTCAACGATGATAGGAAATTTATATGGAAATGGTAGCATAGAAGTCTCCACAAGGTTGAACAGCAAAAATGTGATTGTAGCAAGTAAAAATGAACATAAACATGAATTGTCTGCTGCCATAAGATTTTCAACGGGAGGAGGTGGAAGGGGAGGAGGTGGATTTAGTGGAGGTTCAAGCCAAGGAGGTGGATTTGGAGGAGGAGGAGGAGGAAAGGGAGGAGGTGGAACGGGAGGCAAAGGAAAGGGAGGAGGTGGAATGGGAGGGGGTGGAAAGGGATTTGGAGGAGGAGTGGCAGGTGGAGCGGCCGGTGGAATTATCGGCGGTGGAATTGTAGGCGGCGCAGTTGCCAATCGCGGTCACAATGGTGGGCGCAATGGCACTGATCATTCTGCAACAACATTATCTGCAGGGCCTCATTTTTGTGTCTCAACATTGATTTTATGTATGAGCTTTTGGCTTTAGACACATTAATTCAATTCCACTTAGTTTAGTTTCATTTTTAGTTGCTTCTATTTACATTAATCCCCTCTTTTGGCCACAATTAATATCATGTTTTCTTGTGTTGGTTGATTTGTGTCATTTCCAAATGTCATCCATAATATCATTTGGAAATGTAGTATGTAATGAATATATAGATGTATGAATCTTTGCATGTTGCTGAGAAAGAAAAAAAAAACTAGAACGTTGTCTTTGAAAAATAGTACTCTGACCAAAGCTAACCTGATGCAAATATGTAAATGTTGAACTTGTGATTTGTGAGGTTTAAATTCTAGAGAGAACCTTTGGTTATTTATAAAGAAGCGGAAACAAGCTAATTTTACTTTCTTTTAAAAAGATAAACTATTTCATAGGAACTTCGCCATCCTTTCAGAAAAGCCAGAACATGTATTGATTATCAATTTCAAAGTTAACCAACAATCCCTAGAAACGTTGTCAAAAATTTGAAGACAAAATACTAGCAGTGTACTAGTGACCCGACAAGTAGTAATATTGATAAAAGTTCGTCTTCACAGGGATTGTGAAATTTCTACTCAACAATATCGATTGTTAATAGGATATGTAAATTGAAGGGGTGCTCAATGGAATAAGTTTGGTTTGATAAAAGAAATAAACAAATAAAACGGCGATTAGGTCGTGTCAGATTCCCTTCTCTGCATTACTTGGTAACTAAATACAATGAATACAATTGTGTGTGGATAGCTTGGTTTTACGAAATTTCAACAAAATAGTTATACCAATGTCTTGGTCCTTAACCCTCTCCTCTAGTTACGACACCATCATATCTTAGGTGAGTCCACAAACATTGGAGGTTTAAGGAACGCCAAATTATTGTCACAAAGCATTAATAGAATATGTCTAAAGCTATTAAAGATTGAACAATTATATTAGTTCAACTACCAAAGCTAGGGTTAGTAGTCGTCGGGATTGGATCATTTTATCGACATTCGTAAACGCACAAAAAGCATTATAAACAAGTATAATTGAATCTAACCAGAGCAATCAACTATTTTCAAAATATCATTAAAAGTTACATAGTCAATCACTTGCATAGAACTTCCTCCACGTGACCTAACCTAGGAAATCTATCTACTTTTAATGGTTTAAAGGTCATTTTCACATATATGATCTTTCATGAATTTTGAACTAATCCTTTAAAAAATTCTATTAAAATACAAATAAACTTGCTACTTTTACTCTAAAATGACTCTAAAAATGGACTAAAAATTCTATATGATTTCTTGTCATCACTTGTATATATCAACTTTTGCTTATATTAGAGAGAATATTATTTGTCTTTTGTAAAGTAAGCAATATGCTTTAAAAGGTTAAATGCACTTTTACATCCTTTCATTTGAGTGAATTCTGGTTTACCCCTATATTTTTCTTGTTGAGATTTCAACCTTGTAATTTTTAAGATTATTCTCTTTTAGACCTTTATGACATCAAATTTTGGGATTAAAGGTACCTTTGCCCCTAGCTATTTGAGTGAATTTTTGTTTAGTCAATGTCGCAAAGGTTTAAAAACAAAAAATCATTAAATTACAAGGTTCGAATCCATTTTTAAAAAAAGTGGTAAATATAAACAAAAGAATCTTCTTTTATATTAAGGACCGGATGGAGTATAATTAAATAAAATCATAGCAATCAATTGTTTTCAAAATATTATTAAAAGTTACATAGTCAAGCACTTGCATAGAACTTGCTCCATGTGACCTAACCTAGGAAATCTATCTAAAAGGTCATTCTCACATATATGTTTCATGAATTTTGAACTAATTCTTTAAAGAATTCTACTAAAATACAAATAAACTTGCTACTTTTACTCTAAATTGACTCTAAAAACGAACTAAAAACCCTATATGATTTCTTGTCATCACTTTTATATATCAACTTTTGCTTATATTAGAGAGAATATTTGTCTTTTGTAAAGTGAGCAATATGTTTTAAAGGGTTAAATGCACTTTTACATCCTTTCATTTGAGTGAAGTCTAGTTTACACCCTATATTTTTTTTGTTAAGATTTCAACCTTGTAATTTTTAAGATTCTTCTCTTTTAAACCTTCATGACATCAAATTTTTGAAATAAAGGTACTTTTGCCCCTAACTATTTGAGTGAATTTTTGTTTAGTCAATGTCGCGAAGGTTTAAAAGCAAAAAATCTTTATATCACAAAGTTCGAATCCATTTTAAGAAAAGAAAAAAAAAACTCGATCAAATCCTCTATCTATTGATATTTAAATAACAACGTGAAGGGCGGTAGCTTCACTTTCAGCCGCAATGGGAAAACATCTTGAGTGTGCAAGTGCATGAATAAATTGGCCAAGACTATCTCTAAAGCAAATACCAATGCCAAAACTTCTATTTGCTGAAAAAAGATCACCATCAACATTACATTTCAGCCAACCGTGATTGATCTTCTTCCACGCCAGAAACAATGGCATATTTGGAGGACCATCAGACACTTGGTTGAACCAACTATTGTAACGAATAGTATCCTTCACAAGAAAGCAAGTAAAAGTGACATCAAATTGCTTTTGTTCCCATAATTGAACATTACGGCTACATCATATGCTCCAAAAAGTGGTTGTATAAATAGAGAAGATAACAATAGATGGAGATTCAACGTGGTTCTCTATTTTAATTCCTTCCAACAATCAACAAAACGGGTGCACACCAGGAAAGTGTGTGTACCATCTTCCACAACAAGATTACACCGAACACAACTCAATTCACAAGGGATGCTAGTTTGAAGATTGAATCTTGGGAGGAGGCAACCATGAGATAAACGCCAATAGAAATGCTTTATTTTCAGTAGTATATCAACAATTTTTTTTTTTGTTGAGACTACTTTTTTTTTATCAATTAGTTTAGTGGCCAGAACTTCACCATAAAAAAGTAAAGAATTTTAGATTCAAACCTCAACCCCTACATATTGCAGTGTCCTTACCAACTATATTATGGTCATATGACAATGATTGAGATTACTTACTTTGGACTTTAAAGTAAATGTGACTTTAAAAGAGCTAAGATACATTTTCGTAATAGGTTGTTATTGGACCATATTTTACGGGTCTACATTAAATTATTTTTCCACACACTTCACTTTCTTAGTTTCTCGACTTTCTTAGTTTCTCGACTTATATAACCCTATTTACTCTATGAATTGTTGAGAATAAAACACATAAACATTTTTTTCATGTTTTTTTTCTTAAAAATTCATATTTAATTCTTGTTTTGTTAAGAAATTATAATTTTGTTTTGGAAAGATTCTTATAATATTCTAAACATTCTTAAAAATTTTCATTAATATAAAGACTACACATGAATTGACTTAAAATCAGGTACCAAAAGTTGTGATTAAAAACTATTGGGGGGACTAAAGTCAAAGAAAAAATTTAGAAAAAATAAAACAAAAAAGTTAGTATATTTATAGAAACCAAAAAACATGTTTAACCTTTTTTTAATGTTTTAGATATAACTATATTTTAGATTTATATTTAAATTAAGATATCATTAGTATTTTTTTTTTACAAAAGTAGTATTTATAAGTTATATTTTTGTTTAGAATATTTTTAGGATTTATTTTTTATTTAAATATATATATATATATATATATATATATATTTAAATAATATGTTAATATTTTTGTTCAGAATATTTTATGATTTTTATTTTTATTTAAATATATTTTAAACATACATTTATAATTTTGTTTAGAATATTTTTATGATTTGTTCTTTTTATTTAAATATATGTTTTAAAAAAATGTTTTGCATTGCAATTATTCTCTCTCTCTCTATATATATATATATAGAGAGAGAGAGAGCCATGAATAAAGTTTAGAGAAACTTCTCTATACAAAAATATATCTCATATAATTTCGATAATACAAACAAAAAAACCACATCAAGCTATGAAGGTAATATTTCTTGGATTGGTTCTACTGCTCGTTTCATGTACTGAAGCCATAGCAAACAAAGATGACGATTTCAACATGAATTTCACTTCAAAGGAAAGAAGCCTAATCCACACCAATGAACCACAAGCACATGAGCATAATGGTACGATTTCTCTACCTTTTTAACAAGCACAAACTTTATCATTGTTTCCAACCCCACTTAACATGAACATGCAGCTCCAAGGGTTGGGTCTCCGATTTATGCGGACTTTAAATAGTTTTTTATATGGTAGATAGACCCAAACATATATACATACTATATATTACATAATTTGAGCTATCCAAGCAAGTAGGGTAAAATCTTTTTGCTTTCCATTACAAAAATAGTAGTATACAATTTTGGTATTTTTTTAAAAAATTTGGCCGATAAAAAGAACGACTAATTTGAGGGGTTCAATCTCACCGTTCATTTGAGAGGGTCCAATTTAAAGTCAAAGCAATGGACTAGCCCACCTAGGTATAAGGGAGAATGGAACATAAGACCATGAGAAATACACACTTCAACGTTTCAATTAAACATCATTAGGACAACCCAAGTAGGTTGTCATATATTATATGGTCAGGCTAACCTGTGCGTCCGAAGGACACAAATTAAAAACTAAAAAGAGAAATTAAAAGATAACTTTTATATTAGAAAGATTAATTTTTAAACTTTTCATATATAATGCACAAGTTAGCATTTTTCATAAAAAAATTTGGTATAAATATTTAATAAAACTTTATACATACAACTATATTATTACACACATACTATTATATATTTCAGAAGAACTATATTATTTTCTTGTGGGTCCGGCTAACATGTGTCTAAGGGAACATGTTAATTAAGGATTTTACTGATAGAAAGTATTAATTGATAAAAATTAATTTTTAATTTGTTGCAAAATAAATTGACACAATTTCTAAAACATAATATTTTTTAGAAAGTATAAAGAACTATTTTATTTTATGTTTTGTCAAAATAAATACTGTGATTTTTCTTTATATACTATTTATTGTTAAAAAAAATCGAAACCCTAGCTAGTCCAATTAATTTCTAGATTCGGAAATGTTTGTAATCAGAATTTTATATTTCAATTTTTCTTTTAAGATTGTTATTCAAATGATAGGAACCTTACAAGGTAATGGAAGCATTCATGAGGTCTCTACAAGATTTAACCACAAAGTTGTGCTTTTGGAAAGTCAAAATGAACACAAAGATGAATCATCTGATACTATAAGAAAAGGAAGAGGTGGAAAGAGAGGAGGAAGAGGCAAAGGAAGGTCAAGTGGAAACACTCATTATTATCACCACAATCACACTGCTAACTCTGCTTCTGCAACAACATTTTCTGCAAGGACTCATTTTTGTGTCTCAACATTTTTTTTATGCATGAGCTTTTGGCTTTAATCATATTCTTTCACTTCCACTAATTAAGTATCATGTTTTTTTATTTATTTTAATGACAATATTTAAGTATCATGTTTAGTTGCTTCTGATTAGGCCAACATTAATTCTCTCATAGTCTTTACTAGGGATGGCAATACAGGTCAGTCCGCCCTGTTTAGGCTCAACCCGCTTTTAGCCCGTCAAAAACAGGGTGGGGCGGGGCGGGCCATCTTGAGGGGATGAGCTCAAACTCACACCCCACTTCGCCTAAAGGCGGACTAGCAGGTTGGCGGGCTGCCCCGTCTATTTTTTAAAACATTTTTTTCTATTATTATTAACAAATACAATGCTATTATAAAAACACAATAAATTTATTATAAAGACTCTAACATTAAACAAATCTCAAAATAAATCCACCATACACCCAACATAAAACAAATTACAAAATAAATCCAACAACATGAAATGAGTCTCAATATAATGTAGTGGTGAATCAATTTTTTTCTAGAGGTAGTGGACTCGTGGTGAATCAGTTATCACTTATCACTATGAGAGAGAGTGTGACAATTTAAGGTAAACTGACTTGTGATTCCGAAACATATCCTTAATGAATTCCACTCTAATAGTAAACTGGCTTGTGATTTTAACAAAAAATCAAAAAACTATCAGCAGTATAATTGTTTTTGAAACTTAAACGAACCTATGTGGGAGAAAAACAACTTAAACGACGACAGATACATTCTACTTAATTTTTTATGCAGGTATATGTAATATTAACAATTGATTTTGTTTTTTTAAGGAACAAACGACCTATGTGGGAGAAAAACAACATAAATGACGACACATACAATCTACCTAATTTTTTATGCATGTATATGTAATATTAACTATTGATCTTTTTTTTAAGGAACAATTGATTTATTTATCAACTATGTAAATTATTTACTTTTTTCGCTAAATTGTTGCGTATTTTTGTTTTTGAATGATCTTTAACATTTGACTAGAATATGGCCCTTGAGCTTATTTGGGCTTATCTACTCCCATAAGCTTTTTTAAAGGTGTTTGGATAAATAAATAAAAATAGTTTATCATAGTTTCATAAGCTGCTTATGCCATATTTTAATAAGCCTAAATTTTCAGCTTACCCTCTGACTTAACAAGGAGCTTATGAATTTATGTAACCTCCTTCGATTCTCTCTAGATCCACTTTTTCAAAACATATATTTTAATTATAATGTTGGTTATTTTTGGCGGTGCATGAGTAACAAAATTGCTATATACTTGTCTTACTAAATTAACACACGTAACAAAGTTTTTTTTTAAGGAAGATTTTTATTATTTTTTTGTTACGTAACAAAATGAAACTGAATAATAATATTTTTCTTATATGAATAATTTTTTGTTACGTAACTATTTACTTATCTAATGTTAATTTTGTCTTATATGAATATTGATTTTTTTTTAAGGACGAATGTTGATTATACTATATATATAATTATAATTAATATATTATAATATTGTTTTTTACATCTTGATTAATTTTATCAAAAAAAATCTTGATAATTGTGGTTCGATTCTTTGATTTTTTTGTTAAATTAAAAATATTTAAAATTTTGATAATTGCTTATGTAATGTCACATCCAAACACTTCAATGATCCCTTCTAATATAGTCAATTTAGATTTTGGTCTCAGTAAAATATAATATGCCCTTACAAAAAATTATGTCTTTAAAATAGTCATTGGGCCAATTTTTTGTTGAAGAAGCCAATGGGATAATTAAATAAATACCGGTGAAAAAAAAGAGACAAAGTTAACATGAGGTGTGCCTAACCATAAAACAGTACAAAGTATTAAAATACAGAATACAAAACAAAAAACAGCTGCAACCAAATTACTGCATTACAAGGTGGAGTAACCTAGACAAACTAACGATTTAGAACACCAAGCATGAAAATCGAAAAAATATATATGAGGTTTATAACCCTTAAGCCATCACCATGAATGAAATTTCACGATGTCAACAATTTCAATAATAGCTGATTTTTTGTTTTGAAAGATCATAAAGTTGTGTTCTATCCAAATAATCCAATTACTTGTCAACCAAATAATTTGAAGACAGGTGCAGATGTCCTTCCGAAAAAAGATGGTTGCCACCAAACTGTGCATTATGCATGGCAATTTCAAATGGAAATGCAATAGAAATCCCTAACCACTTTAAAATAAATGACCAAACGCCCCTGAAAAAATTACAGTTCGAAGACTAAATGATTCATTGATTCCTTCATACCACAACCACCAAACCATAAAAGAGATCCTGGAAAAATAACTCCACGTCTGGCTAAGTTATATTTTGTTGGAAGCCGATTCTTCAGTAATCTCCATGCGAAAAGTGACACTTTGAGACCACTTTGTTCTAAATTATCTCCACAAAAAGCGCTTGAACTTGTTGATCATCATGCGTCAACAGATTATAAACTCAAAGTTTCCAAGACAGAGTATTCAAAATTGATTCCTGCAAAACAATATTTTCTAACAAATAACAACAGTTCACAACCAGCTTCTCTTTCCAAGCAAAAAGTTTCCTCCTCCATCTCCAACCTCCCCCGTCAACCCCCACCCTAATCTCCTCATCTCAGCCACGGTTATATTGGAATCAACAAACAAATCAAACAAACAACTAAATCTAATACATGATGAACCCTCGTCCAACTGAGGATCATTCCAAAAAGAGGTATTTTCATCATTACCTACGTGATGCCCCAAGTTAGCCTTAAACCAGCCTACCTCATGCACGCCTACACCTACTTTAACATCACAAATATTTTTCCACCAGTTAGATGCATTGGAAAAACCCATTCTAATACTACCACCCTTTACCCATATTTTGTTGCCAAGACTTTGTACCATAACCCACCCTGATCAACATGTAATCTCCAACACCATTTTCCCAACAATACAATATTTAATTATCTAATTTTCCGTACCCCCGAACCTTCTAACTTCTTATCAGAACAAATCTTATCCCGCTGAATCCAATTAATTTTGGGAGCATCCCCGCTCCCACCTCAAAAAAGATTTAAAAAGAAATTCAATTAAAAAATGATACATGTGAGAGCCTTGAAAAAGGAAATATAATAAACCGGAAGAGATGACAAGATAAATTTAAGCAAGACAAGTCGACTAGCCATAGACATATTTTTACTCCTCCAACCAGATATTCTTTTGCAAATAATGTCAAGCAACGGACGACAAAAATCTAGACACGTGAGAGTTGCCTCCAATAGGGAGACTCAAGTAAACAAATGGTAACTGACCCACTTTACAGTTCAAAACTATGTCTGCTTCTAACAGCCAGGACTCTTTCACATTAACACCAACAAGAAGGCTCTTATGAAAGTTCACTTTAAGACCGGAAATAATTTCAAACATAATCAAATTTGCCTTTATTGTTCTAATACTACCCCAATTTTCTCATACTCAACCGAATCATAAGCCTTTTTAAAATCAACCTTGAACATAATTAGCTCATTTTTCAATTTCTTAGCATCACCCACCACCTCATTGGCAATAACAATACCGTCTAAAATTTGTCTACCTTTTATAAAGGCTGATTGAGCTTCAAAAATGATATTGTCAATAAATAACCAGAGTCTGTTTGCCAAAACTTTATATGTATAACTGATAAGGGAGATTGGGCGAAACTTTGATTGTTTCGGAGGACTGTCCACCTTAGGAGTCAAGGTTATGAAAGTGCAGTTAGAACCACAAGCCAGTTTACTATTAGAGTGGAATTCATTAAGGAAACGCATAAAGTCAAATATTAGGTTCTCCCAGAAATCCTTTATGAACCCAAAATTATACCATCTGGGTCTAGGCTCTTGTAACTTTCACAGTCCGAGACTGCCTGCTTGACCTCTTCTTGTGTAAAAGGACCTCTTCTTTTTTCACAATCTAAAAATTTTCAAAATTTTAAGTGCAATTAAACTAGGCCCATTTAATAGCTAATTTGGCACATTGTCGCCTATGCGGCAGTTGCTGACTGTGCAACTTTTGCCACGTAGTGTTGACTTGTAAATTCTCTTAATTAAAAATTTAATAAATTAAAAATAAATAAATCATAATTTTTGAAAATAAAAAATACAAAAAATTTAAATTTTTGAAAATTATATAATATGGAAACTTTCGATAAAAATTCTTAATATAAATTTTTTAGAATTAAAATCTAAAAATAAATTTTTGAAAACTAAAATAAAATTTAAATATTTGAAAATTATATAATCTGAAAGCAGATCTCGTCATTTCCATCTTCTTTTCTGAAATTGTTTTTGAATTTTTTTCATGGTTTTGTATGAATATTGATGAATGTGATGTTAAAGATGATGAAGAAGAGGAAGGAAGAAGATGGAAAAACAAAAATTAAGTGTTGATGGTTCACTAGAATATACAATAGACTTGCATTTGCATGATCAAATGATCCTTTTTCTTTAAAAAAGACTAAGGGTTAAAATTGGAAAATTAATAAGGTATATGGTCGACTATTTATAATGTTGGTTCACCATAGACATTTCGAGTTAAAGTTAACAAACATAGATTTTTTTTACAAACAACAGTGAACTTGAGGGATCAAACAAACATTTTAGGAGTTATAAAACCAAAATGAAAACAAGAAATTAGTTAGGAGACCAAATGACCAATTTAGGCAATTTGAAAATAAATTTCTAAAATTAATATCAATTTAAATTTTCAAAAAATTATTGCTAATTTTTTAAATTGGTTTTCAAATTAATGCATTAACTGCATCAACCTCACGTGGAAAAAATTGCACAATCATAAACTATCCCATAGACGTAATGCCATCAAATCATCACTTAAATAGGGTTGGAGACCATTTTTAAAGACAATTTTTTACAATGACGTATTAAAAAAACAACATAAATCAAAATTCAAGTTAAACATATTTACAAGACTATCGACATATTTTAATTATAGACGGTCCAAAGTCCACTCTATTTTAGACGAATTTATAACAAGACGCGGCGGCTCATTTTGTCATCCTTGGAATCTTCCCCTTTCTTTCTCTGAAATTTTTCTTCTTTTCTTCTCTCCGTATGTGTGTGTGTGTGTGTATATATATATATATATATATTGCTTTTCCCACACCCTTTAATTCATCAAACATAACTTTTCAGCTCTTTCCAAACAATCTGGAAATTGTTCAAACCAAGTTCAAAATCTAAAATCCCAATTCTTTGCAAACACTAACATGAAGCTTATGCTTCTTGCAACTTTCCTTATGATCATTTCAAAAGCTCTAGCCAACATATCAAATGAACAAGATTTCAATACGAAACAAGCACATGAACTTAATGGAAATGGAAACATAGAAGTCCCTACTAAGTTGAACCACAGAGTTGCGATGATGGAAAGTAATGAACACAAACATGAACTATCTGTTACCATAAGAAAAGGAGGAGGAATAGGCAGAGGAGTGGGTGGTGGAATTATCGGTGCTGGAGTTATCGGTGGGTCAACCGCCTATGACGGAAGTCATCACTCCAATAGTTCTGCATCATCATTATCTGCAGGGCCTTACGTTTGTGTCTCAACATTTATTTTATGTTTGAGCTTTTTGCTTTAATCAGATTGTTTCACTTCCACTAGTTTAGTATCATGTTATGTAGCTTTTTGAATAGGCCTACATTAATACTATGCTTAATGTTTTTGTCGGTCACATTTAAAAACATGTTTGCTTGTTGATTAGTTTGTGTCCTCTGTCTGAATGCTATCAATTTATAATGTCATCCATAGTATGATGTCGAAATGTTATGTGTTTAGATGTATAAATATCTGCAAATATCTGTAAAGTTTGAACGTGTGACTTTTGAGAGAGAACCGTTTGGCTAGTTTACTTTCTTTCTGCAAAACCGAAAATTAAAAATGTTTTGTTCTTGCCTTAATTTTCCTTTTATATTAGTTATGTAGTTCTATGCATTGCACAATTATTTTCAATTCTAACTAATCAGTATTCTATACAAGATTTGAGAACCATGGAGAAGATTGGTATAACTGATCTTGTTGATGTCTTATTTCACATTGTTCTAATTTTGATATTCATGCAAGGTAATGTATCTTTATATGACACAAAGCTGGAACAAAAGGTTTTTTTTTTTTTTTTTTTTTCTTTTTCCTTAT
>Ga0228710_1005543_pt1 | contig 19569 bp, 23 predicted proteins | sample MedpolnodulmetaG_FD_177995 | JGI IMG/M metagenome (GOLD analysis project Ga0228710, IMG submission 177995) | Root nodule microbial communities from Medicago polymorpha collected in Santa Monica, California, United States - pink nodules | ecosystem: Host-associated > Plants > Roots > Nodule... | reverse complement strand
GGGGAGGATTGGGCTGTGGTGCGGTCTTGGAAGCGAAAAGCGACGGAACCAGATTAACGAGGACGGGACTGGTCAAGAGGTTCAGACGGCCAAAGAGGAGCGATGACAGGCAATAGTCAGCATCGGTTTCAGGGTTCAGATAGAGGTTTCAAGGAAGGTTTCTTCGATAGGCAACAGAAGGAGGTTAGGGTTAGGATTGAAGGCAGCAACTCCAACTTTGTGGGAGGTCGAGTGGCTTCAGCAGAATGGCACTCAACAGAGGTGGCTTTGTCTGACATTAAACACGGGTATAAAGCTTCCTTTTATGTCACTAATTTCCTGGAGAATATGCCTCTCTTTCGTTTACGTCAAGCCTTTGAAGTCTGTGGGATTTTATCTGATTTATACGTGGCGCGACATAGGAACGCTCGAGGTCAGGAATTTGGGTTGGTCAGGTTTGTTAATGTGAAAAATAAGACTAAATTGTTACAAGCTATGAACAATGTTTGGGTGGGGGAGTGTCGTGTCTAGGCAAAAGAGACGAGGTTTGATCGGTTTGCACATAATGATGTGTCTGTTGCTAATCCAAAGATTACTGTGAGGAAGGAGGGAGTGGAGGCTGCTGTGGCAGCGCCTATGCAGGGAGAGGGAGTTAAACAGGAGAGGAAGGATGTTTCGGTGGTGGTTAAGCGGGGTGATGTAAGGAAGATGATTGTTGGGTCGGTGGTAGTGCCGGTGGTTGGAGTGGGAACGAAGAAGAAGGTTTGGGTGGGTGAGGAAGCCGGCGCCGTGTTGGGATTAGAGAGGGAGAAGGAGAAGCAAGTTACAGAGAAGAAGAAAATGGTTGCGGGAGGGGTAGGAATTAAGGGGAAGCCGCAGTGAGAGAAGAAGTTAGATGACGGTGTGTTTGTTCCTGCATCAAAAGGCACACAGGCATCACAGTTTATTCTAATTTACAAGTCTAGTTTGGAGGATAGAACATGGGCGTGTTCAGGCATGGTTGCACACATGAAAGCGGGGGATTCAGCATTTTCTTTCCAACAACGGATTGAAGACGCCGGTTTTCCTAATGTTGTTGTTACTCCGTTGGGGGGTGATCGAGTTTTTTTACATAGCACCGGAGATGAGGATTTTTTGAAAGTGTTCTCAGGGGCACAATATTTTTTTGGGATGTTGTTCTCAAATTTTCATAAGTGGTCTGAGTCATCGGTGAGGTATGAAAGAGGAGCATGGCTGCGTGTTTATGGAATTCCTGTGCACGCTTGGAATGATGTTTTCTTTAGGCTTTGTGTATCCGGTATGAGCAGATTTCTTTCTGTGGATGATTGTAATGCAGATAAAGCGCGTCTGGATTTTGCTCGCATTCTTGTTGCGACACCAAATATTGAGATAGTGAACAAGTCATCAGAATTTGTTATAGATGAGGTTGTTTATGCCATCAAGATTGTGGAGGAATGAGGATGTAATTTAGGTGAGGTTGCATTTATGTCAGAATCAGATACTTTACAGAAGGCGGCACCGCAATTTAACAATTTGAACAAGGTGGACGAAGTTCAAGGAGAATGGGAGTTGGACGATCTAGTCAATGATTTGCATGAAAAATGGCGACAACATGAGAGTAAACCTGTTGTACAACATAAGTCGACTGATTCAACTACAAGTGGTGTGAAGGAAATAAATAAAGAATTTTTTGAAGTTAATTTATCTCCGGTACTACAACCACTTTCACCTCCAGCAAGTTTGGAGTACGCTACTTTGAAAGGCGAACAACTGAATCATGTAGAATTGGCGCCAAGTAATCTCAAGCAAGGGCCTTGGAGTTTAGATTGGATGGATAATCAGAAAACTGTTTCAGAGGGAGGCGTTGTGTTCTCCTCCTCTCGCAAGTCGGATAGTGGGTTAGATAAAAGTGTAAAGTCAACAAAGGGTCCGTCATTTGCATCTCTTGAGAAGTCATCATTTAAAAAGCGTGGAGTTGTATTGCAGTCAGTTGGTTCCATGAAGAAAATAGCTCGCATGCCGGCAAATGATCGCAAGCAGATTATTCAAATTTTAAAGAAACAGAAACGCACGACGAGGGCCAGTGTTGCGCATCATAAATCTAAGTCAGCAGAAGGTTCATCTTCGGATTCTTCAAAAAAATTCAAATTCATCTGTTAATAATAATGATTGGGAGAATTGGTTGATTCTAAATGGCAACGCAGATAAGGTGAAGGATGATTTTCGAGATTTGGGTAAGATAGTGGGGGTGAAGTTTAATTGTGACACTACAAATAGTTTTAACTTGCTCTCGAGGGAGGGGAGGAAAAAGTTGAGGGCAGCAGGTGGATGTGGGATGAATGTGTTGGGGAAAGAGGGTGTAGGGGGTGAGAATTGAGGTTGTCGGTGGTGAGGTGGGTAGGGTGTGGAAGGTTTCGATGAAGATCTTGACTTATAACGCGAGGGGGTTAGGAGGTGGTGAGAAGAAGGTGGAGGTCCGAAGATTAGTTCTTGAGAAGCGTCTTATGGTTCTCTGTATTCAAGAGACTAAGTTGGAATTGATAAATGACCAGTTGGTCAAGGCTTTGTGGGGAGAAGGAATGCATAATTTTTCTTATCAACCGTCTGTTGGGGCGTCTGGGGGTATGGTCACGGTGTGGTATACGTCTCGGGTAGAAGTGTGGACTTCTTCCAGGTTTAATCATGTTCTGGCTATCAAGGGTAAGGTTATTCTTACAGGTGAAGTATTTATCATCTTCAATGTGTATGCGCCATGCGACTTGGTGGCTAAAAAGATGTTGTGGGAGTGTCTTTCTGCGCATGTAATTAATAATAGTGACTTGTGTATTTATGTGTGTGGGGATTTTAATTCTGTGAGAAGTTTCGAAGAAAGGAAAGGCAGGGTCGTGGCTTTTAGACAAGCGGATGTGGATGTGTTTAATAAATTCATTCATGACAGCTTCTTAATTGATTTTCCTATCTGTGGTAGATTGTTTACTTGGTTTCAAGGCGACGAAATATCTATGAGTAGGTAGGATCGATTTTTACTGTCAAACAAGTGGTGTCAAAAATGGCCAAATAGTATTCAAGTGGCTCATCAAAGAGGTTTATCTGATCATGTACCGGTAATGTTACACGTTGATGCTTCCAATTGGGGGCCTTGACCACTGAGAATGTTAAAGTGTTGGTCTGAATTACCTGGTTACGCAGAACTTTTTTCGTGAAATTGGTCTACTTTCAGTTGTCAAGGTTGGGGCGGTTTTGTGTTACAACAGAAGCTGAAATGGATTAAGGCAACTTTAAAGGAGTGGCACTCTCAACATGTTCAGAATATGGAAGGACGGATGCGAGAGATAAAAGATAAAATGTCCGATCTTGATGTTAAAGCTAAAAGTGTCGAGCTCCAGGCTGATGAGGTTTCCGAGCTTCGTGGGTTATCTTTTACATTTCACTCCCTGGCTCGTTTGCAAAATAGTATGAATTGGCAAAAATCACGTTTGAATTGGTTGAAGGAGGGGGATGCAAACTCGAAATTTTTCCACAGTTACATGTCTCTGCGGCGACATCAGAATGCTATTAATGTGGCGTCTGTAGATGGTGGTACCGTTGAAGGAGTGCATAATATTCGAACGACTGTGTTCCATCATTTTTCAACTCATTTTAAAAAAGTGGGGGTAGATCGGCCTAGTGTTAAGGGATTAAATTTTCGAAAACTCTCTTGTGTTGAGGCGGGAATTTTAACCAAACTGTTCTCCTTAGAGGAAGTGAAACAAGCAGTTTGGGATTGTGACAGTTACAAGAGTCCGGGCCCTGATGGTATCAGCTTTGGTTTTATAAAGGAATTTTGGAATTTATTAAAGGATGATTTGCTACGGTTTATGGTGGAGTTTCATCGAAATGGCAAGCTAACAAAAGGTTTAAACTCTACTTTTATAGCTTTAATTCCAAAGGTGAGTAGTCCGCAACGATTGAATGATTTCCGACCTATCTCTTTGGTGGGAAGTTTGTATAAGGTCCTTGCTAAGGTTCTTGCTAATAGACTTCGGATTGTGATTGGAAGTGTCGTATCTGAGTCTCAGTCTGCTTTCGTCAAAGGGAAACAGATATTGGACGGTATATTAATTGCTAATGAAGCGGTTGATGAAGCTAGACGTTTAAACAAAGAGTTGCTTCTTTTTAAAGTTGACTTCGAAAAAGCGTATGACTGTGTGGATTTAAACTACCTGGACTCTGTTATGGCAAACATGAATTTCCCAACAATTTGGAGGAAGTGGATTTATGAATGTGTTGGAACAGCAAAAGCATCTGTTTTAGTGAATGGCTGCCCGACGGATGAGTTTCCTTTGGAGTGCGGTCTTCGTCAAGGGGATCCCTTGTCACCTTTTCTTGTTTCTGTTGGCTGCCGAGGGATTTAATGTGTTAATGAATGCGGTGGTGGGGGCACACCTTTTCACGGGGTATGGAGTTGGTAATGGCGATGAGGTCCGGTTGACTCATCTTCAATTCGCGGATGACACTTTAATCATTGGTGAAAAGAGTTGGTTGAATGTTCGTACTATGAGGTTGGTGTTGCTATTATTTGAGGAGCTTTCGGGTCTTAAAGTAAACTTTCATAAAAGCATGTTGACGGGGGTAAATATTTCTGCTTCTTGGTTGTCAAAGACGGCGGTGTTAATGAACTGTCGAAGGGGAATCATTCCTTTTTTTTTATTTGGGGTTGCCTATTGGAGGGGATTCTCGGAAACTTTCTTTTTGGAAACTTGTGATCGATCGCATTGTCTCCCGTCTGTCGTCGTGGAACCATAGGTTTCTATCTTTCGGCGGTCGCCTGGTCCTTCTGAAATCAGTCATGTCCTCTCTTCCGGTTTACTTTCTTTCCTTTTTCAAGGCCCCTACAGGTATCATCTCTTCTATCGAATCTATTTAAAAAAAAAATTGGGGGGGCGGTGAGGATTTTAGGAAAATTGCTTGGATTAATTGGGAGTCGATTTGTACTCCAAAGGAGAAAGGAGGGTTGGGGGTTAAGAGGGTTGGAGCATTTAATTCTTCATTATTGGGTAAATGGTGTTGGAGGATTCTGGTTGAAAAGGAGGGTTTGTGGTATCGGGTCTTGAAAGCCTGCTACGGTGAGGAGGGGGGTCGATTGAAAGAGGGAGGTAGAGCTGGTTCGGCTTGGTGGCGGTCTATATGTAGTCTGCGTGAAGGGGTAGGCGAGGGGATAGCCAATTGGTTTAATATTAACACTAGGAGGGTTGTTGGTGATGGAAGGAGAACCTTGTTCTGGCATGATATTTGGGTGGGGGAAGTTCCTTTAAAATTTAAATTTCTCCTCATTTTTGACTTGTCTATTCATAAGGAGTGTTCGGTGGAGAAGATGAGGAGGATGTTAGGGGCGGTTGATGGGAGGGAGAGGCTGTGGCGTCGGCGCTTGTTGGCGTGGGAGGAGGAGAGCGTGCAGGAGTGTTCCATGTTACTTTTGAACATTGTTTTGCAGGATACTGTAGAAGATACTTGGAGGTGGCGTTTAGATCCCATCCATGGATACTCGGTGCGTGGGGCTTACCGTTTTCTCACAACTTTGGGTGATTTGGCGGATAGGTCTCAAGTTATCAACGCCTAACATAAACATATACCTTCCAAGGTGTCTGTGTTCGTTTCGCGCCTTCTTCGCTACAGACTTCCTACCAAGGATTATTTGGTGCGGCGGAGTGTTCTTTTTCACACAGATGCAGTGTGCGTGTCTGGTTGTGAGAGTAGTGAAACAACAACACATCTTTTTATGGATTGCAACATATTCGGGTCTCTTTGGTCTCATGTCTGGCTTTGGTTGGGTATCTCCTCGGTTTCATCAAGTGACCTTCATCAAACACTTTATCCAATTCATTAATATGGCGGGCTTGCCTAGATCCACACATATGTTTTTTAAAATTATTTGGTTTACTTCTGATTTGGTTATTTGGAAGGAAAGGAATGATCACGTGTTCAACAATAAGGCATCCATTCCCTCCATTCTCATTGAAAAGGTTAAACTGACATCTTTTTTGTGGCTAAAATCGAAACAGGCAACATTTATTTATAGCTATCATGATTGGTGGAATCAACCGCTTCTATGTATGGGCGTCCACTTGTATTTGTAATTTATTCACCTGTTTTGGTCTTTTGGCAATGTTTTGCTCTATTTAGCACCTTTATTGTACATACTCTTTTGTGATCCCCCTTGCACGTCTTGTGCGGGGTAAATCACCGTTGTGAATATATATCATTTTTGTTTGTTCAAAAAAAATTAATAATTTAAATTTATTTATTAATATATCTTTTATTTATTATTATTAAATTAGTTTTTATTCACTAAATTTTTTTTTAATTCTTTTTTTTATTTTAATTTTTTTTTATTTGATGAATGGCCGAAGCCCAATCATTTTAATATTTCTACTTCGAAAAAAATTAAACGTTACAATCAAACTTACTCAACTCATATAACTGTAAACTTTTTTTTAAAGGATAATAGTAAACTTTCATATCTCTTCATATAAAACATACAACTTAATTTATTTTAGATTATAAATAATAACAAATTAAACAAAAATAAAGGCTGTCTAATAATGCAAAGAAATAATGTAACCAAAAAAGAAAAGAAATAAGCCCAAACATTGATTGTTAGTGGCTGATACCCAACGAAAATAAATACACTGCTGTTAAGTATTCAAGCATTACTTTTTCGGACAGATAAAATAATGGAGGGTAAAATTGGATTTTAAATTAAATAATAAGGGTAAAAATGGAATAAAAGATGATAAGTTATAAATTATAAGCTCAAACACTACTTGAAACAACGTCTGAAAAATAGCTTATAAGTTCGTGAAATAAGCTATAAGCTCCTGGTAAAAACGATTACCAGATAGAGCTTTTTTAGTCAAACAAGCTTATAAACTATCCGCTAATTGAAGTGTCTTGCCAAACAGAGCCTTAGTATATGATTTTTCTTATAGCATCTTTAATGATGCTGCAATTCAATTATTTTCCAACTTGCGGTCTACGATGCCATCTATAAATGCACCTACTTTTATTTTGGCTTAAATGCACTTTTCACCCCTATGTTTTAAAAAGTTGTGATTTTGGCCCCTTTAAAAAAAATTGATGTTTTGACCCCCTAACTTTTGGACCTCTTTTGATTAGCTGATTTTATACCAATTTCTCAGTCTCTGATGGTGTAAAACTTGCATGGTGTCCAAACTGACATGATAAGTGGAGTCCAAACTGATAAGTGGATTCTTCTTTAGGGGGGCCAAAAGTTACACCATGTCAGTTTGAACTCCACTTATCAGCATCCTTCTATCCCCATGTTAGTTTACACCATCAGAGGAGAAATTGTCATAATCTCCATCAAAATCAGCTAATCAAAAGAGGACCAAAAGATAGGGGGCTAAAATATCTATTTTTTTTAAAAGGGGGCCAAAATCGCAATCTTTACATTGATATTTTATTAATCTTGACAAGGATTTTCGAATTTGTGTAGGAAAGGATCACACATCAAGAACTGCCATTATCATAGCAATCCCAATTGTTATTATTGTTTTGGTGGTCTGTTTCATCTGCATTTATCTACGACTACGTGTGAAGAAACCAAGGAAAACTAATCAAAGTGAGTCTAGGGTCTCCAAACATGAATTTATTATCACTTTGTTATGAACACGATAACTGTTTCACCTATATATGCAACATAACTGTTTTATTTTTTTGTTCTTTCTTATTTTGGTACAAACTATGGAAATATCTCAGTTCCTTCAGAAGATGATGAAATTAGAACCTTTGAGTCATTACAATTCAACTTTGACACTATAGAAGTTGCTACAAATGACTTCTCTGATTCTAATAAACTTGGCGAAGGCGGATTTGGAGCTGTTTATAAGGTAGTATACATCAGCAGTCAAATTTAAAATATAAAAGATCTAAATATGATTTTAGTCCCTATAATTATAGTATTTTTAAGTTTTAATCCCTGTAAAATTTTAATTCTGAATTAAAATTTTAATCCCTGAATTAAAATTTCCCTACCACTTGCTTGTACTTATCCACATCTGTTGCATTGAATGGATTCGGAATAGCAAAATCAGGGAATGTTTCCATTAGTCCAAATATCGACCGGTTTGAGTAACGCAGCATGCATTTGTCAATCCAACCAATTGCTTCTTTTTGGTTTGGACAATTTTGTGTTAGAAGAACTCTTGAATTGTTAAGACAACTGCGGCAATCATTTGGGTTAACATCTCCTCTGCATAATCCTATGGTGTATACTTTGTTGTTGTCTTCGCCGTATGAGAAATTGTAGAAACCGTATGTGATTTCTGTTTTGGAAGTTAGAGTTGACCTATCACCACCGAAGATATTACCGGGTTGAGTCACGACCAAGTCGCTTTCTTTTAAGACGTTTCGCGGCACTAGTTTAGTTTGTGCAAGGTAGACCAACAACCGCGCCGCCTACAGGATAAAACAACCTAGTTTACCTTTTCGATTACGCACTGCAACGTAAGTAACCATTCGAGAAATAACACCCTCAATATGGTTTTAATCAGATTTAATCTAAATTTTCAGATGCTCCATGTTATTTTAGGCATTCAAGTTTTCATGTTTCACAACTTTTGGCTAATTCAGGGATCATGATGCTGATCAAACCAAAGGCAGCCATTAACGTTTTCTTTTTTTCTTTCAACAATATATCTTGCTTTCTAGTCTTATATATGCTATACTTGTTTATTATGAGATCATTCTATTCATACAATTTAGGAACCTACGCAAAAGATAAGGTTAAGTCAAGGGTAAATACTAAGAAACAGTCCCAAATAAGTAGTTCGATTGGTGATCTAAGGGACTCTAAAAGAGTTTTTGCAGGAGGTCTACGGTTCGATCCCTAACAACTAACTTAGTCACTTTGCTCGAAAAAAACGGAAATTGGAACCATCTTATGCAAAGTAGATTTGATACAACAAGAAACCACATTTTGGACACACTAAACAATATTAATGTAAATCAAGACATCAAATGGTTAATGAACTTCAGATAAGGTTGATTCAACCGTAAGTACTTGAATTCGACTTTGACTGGAACACCCCTTGATCAAACTTTACTTACCTCTCAGTCAAAATTCGGATTATCATAGCCCTTTCTCCTAGGAAACGGAAGGCTTAGAAAAATAAAAAGAGCACAGGTTGCAGAAGAGCCAAGGCGCCAAATCCAAGCCTTACACATTAATGCTCATTCCAAATTTGAGCATTTTGTTCCATAACTAATTCTCTCTATGTGCCTTCTTAAATATTAAAGACGTGTTAAGATTTATAAATGAAGTACTTAACAGTTGATACACGACATTGATATATGTAATGTGATACTGTGATTTATTGTTAAACGCGGTTGCTGCTAAATTAATGAACATAACAGATTATAATTGTAACTGACATATGTATGATATATTCTTTCGACGATCATCTCTCCAAGTACACAGGTTCTCCATACTAATTAATACATTGATGGTACTGTGATTTAAGCAAGACTTTGCAGGAAAAATTACGAGTTTAAAGACATTGTATTTTGTTCAATACATTGATGGTACTAATTAATATAAACTCAGAATCTAACGAGGATATGGATCAGTAAATGAAGCCTCATTTACTGATTCTGGAGCTGATTTACTTGTGGATTGACTTGATCTTGTTGTCCCCGAATTCTTTTCCCACAGCCTCATCTCTTGAAGGCTTCTCGTTCTACTGTCCATAAAAAATGCAGGTTCTGAAGGTATAGAGAGAGTGAGAGAATAGCTACTTAGAATGAGTACAATGGTAGCCATGGTTGGTCTTCTAGCAACGTTGTCTTGGACGCAAAGTAAACCAATATGAATGCATCTCATGATTTCATTTCTTGAACTATTGTATAGTGATGAATCTGTAATATTTGTAGCTGTTCCTTCCCTCCAACTCCTCCATGCCTGCAAGTATATATTTACTCTATTTTAGATACTATTAACTTATTAAGTCACCATTTCCACTCCTGCATCAGTGTTTACTAGCAATGTAACTTATAATTCCCAACCATATATTTAAACTCTGGTGACCATCTACAATTTTGTTGATTCTTTATGGTAAGTTTATTTGTCAAAATAATACAGCTCATTAAGAATATAGGATGTCTCATTTAATAACTTATAGAGATGTGAATGTAATTTCCTCAACAAATAAATGTAGGTGAGTATAAATTGATATACCTTTAATGAGAACTTGTAACAAACAATAATGAGTAAAGGAAGACTTACAAAGCTCAATAGATCCTCCGTATTTTCCCCGTGACGAATGCCACTATTCTTTTGGCCACTTATAATCTCAAGAACTAATACACCAAAACTAAAGACATCTGATTTCACTGAGAATTCTCCATGCATTACATACTCAGGTGCCATATATCCGCTACAAGCCAAGTATTGTTGCGCGTAAATGAAAACAGTAAACACAATATTTACATGATTTAAATCAAGCTCTTAATATACTATGTAAGATCAAACATAACCTAACACTTACTAGGTTCCAACAACTCTACTTGTATTTGCTTGGGTTTGATCCACAAGAATAAGTCTTGCCATGCCAAAATCTGAGATCTTATAGCATTCATGTCTTCGTCTAGAAGAATGTTGCTTGCCTTGAGATCGCGGTGTATAATACGCAGTCGAGAATCCACATGAAGATAAAGAATGCCTCGAGCAATACCTTGAATGATTTTGTAGCGCTTCTCCCAATCTAATTGTGCTTTCTTCAATGGATCTACATACATAACAAAGTCACCCGCATTTTAGCTATCATGAGAGTTAGTGTTTATCATGAAACAAAGTTGAATGATAGAGCAACAATCTAATTATGACGATATTCTAATTATACCGAATATGAAGTAGTCAAGACTTTTATTGGGAATAAATTCATAGACAAGCAGTCTTTCTCTCCCTTCAATAGTAAAACCAAATAGTCTAACTAAATTCCGATGTTGAAGTTTGGCCATAAAAAGCACTTCATTCTTAAACTCTATATCTCCTTGGCCAGAATTCATGGACAACCTTTTAACAGCGATCGCTTGTCCATTAGAGAGCCTACCCTGAAAAGACGCGACTAGTTGTAAGTACCGTCAATATATTTTATTTTAGCCAAGTTTTAACAAAGTAATACAATATTTTAAAAATATAGAATTATCAAAAAATTCATATTAAAAATTTCATTGCTAACTTATTTTTGCTAGTAATTATATTCATCTGAAAGCACTACCTGATATACAGCTCTAAATCCGCCTTCACCAAGTTTTTTAGAATCAGAGAAGTCATTTTTAGCAACTTTTAAAGTGTCAAAGGGTAATTGTAATGACTCAAAGGTTGTAATTTCTTCATCATCTTCTGAAGGAACTGAGATATGGCCATAGTTTGTAAAAAAGAAAAAACAGTTATATTGCATATATAGGTGAAACAAATACCATGTTCATAACAAAGTGGTAATAAATTCATGTTTGGAGGCCTTAGACTTACTTTTAGTACTTTCCCTTGGTTTCTTTACTCGTAGTCGTAAATATATGCATATGAAACATAGCACCAAAACAATAGTAACAATTGGGACTGCTATGCTGATGTCAGTTCTTGATGTGTGATCCTTTCCTATACAAATCAGAAAATCCTTATCAAGATTTATAAAAAAGCTCTGATCAATCATTGTTTTCTTGTGTCTATATCTTTTAACTCTAGAACTCAATTTGCTATTCTAATTGTTTCTTTTTCTTTACATGCTTTTGTTCATCAGAACAGATAATAAGGATGAAAATTGAAGGATTACATGCATACATACCTTTGTGATTTGTAGACAGTGAAGTAGGTGGCGGCAGCCGAGGTAGAGCATTAAATTCATAGAACCTATAACTTTCATATCTAAGAATACAACTTGGTCTAATAACTCTCCCACCTATCTTATTTTCACAACAAGATGGAAGACTAGCTATAGCTTGATCCAAACATTGATTGCAATCCAAGTAACTTATATCAGGTGTACACTGCATGAGGCTATATATATCTTGAAAATTTGGACCTGTTAATAGAAATATAAATGTTAGTTAAAATAGTTAGCTAGACTTATTAGTAGTAGTTTAGTATTTAAAAACAAAAACTATTGCTAAAATTTTCCAATTAACTTTTATATTTATATTACCTGTTACATTTGATGTAGCATATTTTTTCATAGAATCACCAGTTGCAGCTTGATTTTTCAAATCATATAACAATTTTCTCAATACTTTATTGTAATTATCCACATCCGTTGCATTAAACGGATTCCACATAGATAATCCAGGTTCCGTTTCCATCAGTCCAAAAATAGACCTACTTGCGTAACGTAACATGCATTTGTCAATCCAACCAATTGCTTCTTTTTGGTTAGGACATTTTTGTGTTAGAAGAACTCTTGAATTGTTAAGACAACTGCGGCAATCATTTGGATTAACATCTCCTCTGCATAATCCTATGGCGTATACTTTGTCGTTGTCTTCGCCATGAGTGAAATTGTAGAAACCGTAGGTAATTTTTGTGTTGGAAGTTAGAGTTGATAAAAGTGTGTTGAGGTTTTGTTGATATGTGCTGTTTTTGTGTAGTTGCCATTATCATCAGCACATGATGGAGTAAAATCTGGCTGAGCTATGGTTTCATAACATAATGTTATTATTATGACAAAGAGGAAACTACAACAAATTATAAATCTCATATTATGTATAATATTATGCTCTTGGTATATGAAAACTAAACTGGGTGATGTTTGTTGTCCCTTTATAACAAACTTTATTTGAAACAATATTTTAAATGGGTTTGATTGGGTCATGAGAGGAGCCGGCTATCAAGCACGGATATGGACACCGACACCGACGCGCCAACACAGCTAATAATTTTAAAAAAAAATCACATAATTTAATGTAATTATATGTGTTGATGTCGAACACGACACGTGTCTGAGTGTCTGTGTTTGATAGGGAGCGGGGAACTCATCTATTTGAGCAAGACACACAAAAAATTGACATCGCATTTTTATCTAAAAATCTTAAAGTTTTAGGTATATGACTATTTAAATATTTTTCCCTAAAAAAAATAAATGTTTACAATCATTTAAAGAAAATAATTAAAATAGAAATAGTTGAGATGAAAGTCATTGCTGCGTCAATGCATAAAATGACAAAAGACAAGTCAAGAAAATAGCAAAGTCAATAATAAATTGGAAGCAAGTCTCGTGTATTTTAAACGGCATCTCCTTAGTGGTTATTATCACTCCCGTGAGAGTTGATTGAGATATGGGTATCGAAACAAAAAAGTGGGGATATTTCTCACTGTAATCATGGAACAATCACCTTGTTCTCATGGCATTACTTGACTCTTTCATCAACGTATATGGCCAAAATAAATTCAAGTTCCATATTTCTTTGTAAGAATTCTAATGTTTCAGATTCTCCATGTTATTTTAGGCATTCAACTTTTCATGTTGCACAACTTTTGTCTAATCCAATGATCACGATGCTTACTATGCTGACTAAACCAAAGGAAGTCATTAACATTTATCTTGATTTCTTCTATTATGCTATACTTGTTTATTATGAGATCATTTTATCCATACAATTTTGAAACCTACACAAATTATAACGACTTTAGTCTTCCAACTATCCAATCTACTATTGATCATCCATGATACATGCAAATTGTTTCACTTTGTTTCTAGAGATATTATAGCAAAAGACATGAATCTAGATTCTTGAATATTAACTTTCAATCCAAAAGCATGACAAAATTTCTCCAAGACCTTTATCACTATTTTAGCTTGAGAGGATTTAGCTTGAGTTAATAAAAGACAATCATCTGCGAATAATAAATGTGAAATAGTTGAATTATTATTGGAGATTTTGACAAGATGCCACTCTTTGGATTAAATCTTCTCATGAATTAACATTAAAAACTTTTCCATGCAAATGACAAAAAGATAAGAAGATATATAATCCCCTTGCCTTAAGCGTCGTTGAAAAATAAAACTCTCTAGTTTGTCTTTGTTCCATTTCAAAGATAAAGTAGAAAAGGCTATACACCTCATTATAAGAGTAATAAACCAAAATCTTGTAAAGTAATACAAAAGAAATGTTTCAAAATCAATTTTGAACAAAAATAACATTTTTTCAATCTACTCTGTCATAATGATACTAAATATAATTCCAAGAAAAAACACACACAATAAAATCAATAGATTAAAATAAGAAAAACACAATAAATTAAAATTGATTTGATGTGCTACAAAATTTAAAATAAGAAAAACACATTAAAATTGATTTGCTACAAAATATAAATCTATTTGGACGACTTTTTTTGTGGTAACCGGAGTTCGAACCACAAACCATACGTATATTATGTATTATCCTACCAACTGAACTAAGTTCACGAGGACACATACTTGGACCATTTAAACAAGTGATTAGAGATTTGATTATGACTCTTCTATATATAAAAAAATTAAGGAAGAATTCACATTGTATGTTCCACCATTCTCCTAACAAGACTAGTTATTATGAACGGGACATACTAGTTATTAGAAACTTTCTACCATTAACATGAAATTGCTATTATCCTAGAGTAAAAATGTTATAACAATATAAAATACTCATTTATCGGTGCTTCCCAAGTGTTCCAGTATCCATCCACCGAAGCAATTGTTGTGTTGTGTTGTGGTTGAATCGGGAAGCAAAAGCAAAGAGAAAATGAAAATAAATCACATTCCTTGCCTGGAAGATAATTATTCATATTTGTAAGATTATGCTTTTTTGTTCAGTTTTTCATTTTCTAGGTCAATCTATGAATGAATATGTTATTATTCATTTTTGCAGGATTGTTGATGAGAGTACTAAAGAAGCTGCGGCGGTGGACCCAGTTGAACCTGAGAAAGTTCTAGAAGCTTCTATTTCGCTTGGTCTCACTATCAAATTCGTCCTCACTACTCATCATCACTGGTTTGTTACTTTCTCGTCATTTGTTATTACAAAATCATTTATAAAACATACTCCGGTCTCGGATATATGCCAAAAAAAAGTCAAACAAAGTTGATGTATCTGGTTAAAAGTTTGTACCAGATACATCAACTTTGACTTTTTTTCGCTTATATATTTGAGACCGGAGGGAGTATACTTTTATACATAAACACTTGCTTAGTGTGTAAGAATTGAATATCTTAACTTCTAGTACCTATGTTTATGTGATGCTGAAGTAGGGTGTGTTTGTATAATCAGCTAGATTAAGCACTTAATGAATAAGCGTTCATTATGTAAGTACTTGTGTATAAGCTATTTATTCAAAGAGAGGATGTGGTTAAACCGTTTTCATATACTAGTTTTAAGTTGTTCCTATATAAGCTATCCTGAAAAAGCTTATTGAAAAATAAGTAAAAAACAGTTTATGAACGTGTCATAAGTTATCTTAAAAGCTGAAGTAAATGTTTATATCATAAGATGAACTCAAGAAAGCGGAAAATGAGTTCTTTTAAATGCAGTCGTTATCTAGATATCATTTTTTTAGAAGAACCAAAATTTATTGAAGCACTTCCTTTTGCCTTCTTTACTGTCATTTTGCCAAGCTGTTACATAAATCTTCCTCCGGCCGAGACAAAAACCTAAGTTTGCTAAATCACCTTTCCTCTCATAATTCAGTTTACATGCCCAGAGTTACCTGTAATGTAAACCTTCCTGACTTAATTTTGACAGTACTAAGTGTTGGTTTTATCGTTTTCATTTTTGTTCCTTTTTTATTATTATTTTGTTGACTTAATTACTCTAAGTTGTAAAGCATTTTCTCGGTTATTTTGTTTGGTGTTACTGTTGGTTGATTTAGTTTTGAGGGGTGGAAGAAAATATTGTAATTTTTGTGTGATTATGTGACAGGGATCATGTTGGTGGAAATGAGAAAATAAAGCAGTTGGTGCCTGGAAAATGGTGATAAGGTGCATCTTGGAGCAGATATTAATGTTTTGGCCCTTCACACACCTTGGTGTGGTAACTCAACTTGACAATTTAAACTCTAGTTGGCACCCTTTCCTTTCCCCTAGCCTAAAAATTGAGGGTTTGTAATTAGTGTATTGTATTATATTTAGACAGGGCCTTAATTGTTTTGTCTATGTCTTTGCTTCATTTCAAATGAGATAACAAAATAGTCCAATCTCCATAATAAAGAATAATGAAAGAAAGAAATAGTCTAGCTCAAGTTTGTATATCAATGATAGTGAAATGGTGGGAGATACTTGAAGAGGTAATCAGCTTTCTGAGTGCTAGCTGCCACACATAATATTTGAATGTGGATGTTGTAAGTAAGAATTTGACTCCTCTAAAGTGAATAAAGTGTTGAGTGAGAATATAAAGAGTTGTTATGTTAACAAATATTAAAATATCATTGGATAATAATACAAACATTGCATAAAAATCCATCACAATACATAATCTTTGCGATTAAAGTTACAAGAAAGACAACCTTAGAGATAACAACATGCTATTACACATCATACTCTTTAAACCTTCTCAATGCTAAATGCTAAATGCTTCTACCTCATGATAATAATACATATAATATGAGCCTTAAGCAATATATCAAATCCTAAGAACTAGACTCCTAACCTTGAGGGTGAAAACTCCACACAAAGGCTACAAATGCAATTAATTGTCTATAACTCCAAATGGAAGAAGATTTTTCTTGTAAATGAAAATATGGCAAAACGGTTCTGCTTTAACACCAATCTCCTCAATCACTCCAGTAGTTAAATCAAAACAAGCTAGTTGATCATCTTTTCTAACAATTATATTGCCCTTGTTCCATACTATGATAGGACGCATAATGCAAGACAAGGGTCCAATATCAAAGAGTCTAACCCATGATTCCCCGACACCAATTTCACCCAAGATTGATATGTGAAAAGACTTTGTCTCTATATGATTTACTATCACAGCAACTAACCCATTTAACACTTGCAGGTTTACATTGTCAAAATCATAATCCATGTCTTCTAAAAAGGGTAAAGGTGTAACAAAGCACACCTCATTGCCCAAGTGAAATGACACAACAACTATATCATAGCTATCATTTGCTTCCCCCAACCAATGACAGATCCCATTCAAGCACACATTATCAAAATTTACACGAATTGGCATATCAATATCCATTTTCCTCCATGAATCATTTTTTAGACTATATATCTCCCAAAAAGGGTCATGACCCTCCACAACATCCACATATTGGATGAGCTTATAGTCATCCCTAACATGGTCATAGCCAAATCCATGATCCATAGTTCCAGAGGAAAACTCATGTTGAGAAGGAGGAATGACCTTAACTTCCTCAGTAGCAGGATTCCAAAATACAACTACAGTCTTGCCGATGATACGAAGAATGCCATTAACACAATCTAAAATTTGAATAATGGAAAACTGTGGATCAAGAAATTGTGGTGGAAATTTCAATTTGAGTTTATTCTGAAACTTGTCACCGGAAAGAAGGTAAAAATTATTTAAAACATGAGAATTGGGAAACTCGGGAGACTGGCTTAGATTGAGGCAAGCATCATGATAGAGTGGATGAGAATTGGAAATGAACATTTTGATGAAATTAGGGTTTTCAAACAAACGAGACCATGATTTACAAGCACAAGAGAAACGCTTAATAGATTTGAGAGGAAGTTTGGAAAGAATATAGAAAACAATTTCATCATGAACATAGTTACTACCATTACCAACCTTCTTCTCATTTGTTGGAGCCATTTGTCGAACAGTTAACGTGCAATGCAAATGGAAGATGAAAAGAGTGTAATAATGAAATTGACTTGTTCTACAAAGCTCGTGATGAATGAAAGCGGCAATTAACAAATAGGAATTATGTGTAAGAAAAGTTCGTGATGAATGAAAGCTCATCATGAATGAAAGCGGCAGTTAATAAATAGGAATTATGTGTAAGGAAAGCTCGTGTGAAAAAGGCAGTTAACAAATAGGAATTATGTGTAAGGAAAGCTCGTGATGAATGACAACTCATAATGAATGAAAGCGGCAGTTAACAAATAGGAATTATGTGTAAGGAAAGCTCGTGATGAATGAAAAAGGCAGTTAACAAATAAGAATTATGTTTAAGGAAAACTCGTGATGAATGACAACTCACGATGAATGAAAGAGGCAGTTAACAAATAGGAATTATGTTTAAGGAAAGGCCATGATGAATAAAAGCGGCAGTTAACAGATAGGAATTACGTGTAAGGAAAGCTCGTGATGAATGAAAGAGGCAGTTAACAAATAGGAATTATGTGTAAGGAAAGCTCGTGATGAATGATAGCTCATGGTGAATGAAAGCGGCAGTTAACAAATAAGAATTATGTGTAAGGAAAGCTCGTGATGAATGAAAAAAGCAGTTAACAAATAGGAATTATGTGTAAGGAAAGCTCGTGATGAATGACAGCTCATGATGAATGAAAGCAACAAATAGGAATTATGTGTAAGGAAAGCTCATGATGAATGAAAAAGGCAGTTAACAAATAGGAATTATGTTTAAGGAAAACTTGTGATGAATGACAGCTCATGATGAATGAAAGAGGCAGTTAACAAATAGGAATTATGTGTAAGGAAAGCTCTTGATGAATGAAGCTCATGATGAATAAAAGCGGCAGTTAACAAATAGGAATTACGTGTAAGGAAAGCTCGTGATGATGAATGAAATAGGCATTTAACAAATAGAAATTATGTGTAAGGAAAGCTCGTGATGAATGACAGCTCATGGTGAATGAAAGCGGCAGTTAACAAATAGGAATTATGTGTAAAGAAAGCCCGTGATGAATGAAAGAGGAGGTTAACAAATAGAAATTATGTGTAAGGAAAGCTCGTGATAAATAAAAGCTTGTGATGAATGAAAGTGGCAGTTAACAAATAGAGTTTATTTTCTCTAATGTATCATTCAAGTTAAATAATGAGTCTACAAGTCTTAATGATTTTCCTTAAAAAATGTCATAATGAGTCAGCAAGTCAACTAGTGGATCGCAAGTTACACAGCTGATCTATAACAAATAATTCAACACATCATATATTTATGGATAAAAAATCTATATATATTCAACCAAGTATTTACAAATTTATATTTTACTTCATGAATATATAGATCATACGTCTATAATATATATATATATATATATATATATATATATATATATATAGTGAAAAGACGGGCACTCACGTGTCCGTCTTTCCGCTATTTTTATTGCGCTAACGTTTGAAAATTATTAACCGTGTTTTTTTATGAAATTTCAATTTGGATTAAAACTAAAAATATAAATGTTTGTTGCTTTCAAGTTATAATAAACCAAACTAATCATGATCATTTATTTCAATGACACTAACGATATAACAAAAAAAATATATAATCTAATTTTTTTTAATGACACCAACAATGATCTTTATTATAGAAAAAGTTGTTTAAGGGTATAATTGAGATAATGAAAAAGTAAGTATAAATATGCTCATATAGTTTGTTACACTTTTTAAATGATAAAGGAAAAAACAGAC
>Ga0228710_1005542_pt1 | contig 19572 bp, 7 predicted proteins | sample MedpolnodulmetaG_FD_177995 | JGI IMG/M metagenome (GOLD analysis project Ga0228710, IMG submission 177995) | Root nodule microbial communities from Medicago polymorpha collected in Santa Monica, California, United States - pink nodules | ecosystem: Host-associated > Plants > Roots > Nodule... | reverse complement strand
CTTTGTTTATTTTTCCCCAAAAGAAGATTCATATTTTCACATTGACCATCTCCACGAGGAACTGGCCCTTCAAACGTATCATCACCACAACTGTAAAATGCAATACTTAAATTTATATAATAATAACACATACAAATAGAGAAAAACTTATATAAAAATCCTTAAATAACAATTATCAAATAGGGAAAGACTAAGTGGAACAATATAAAGGAAGCATCATACTAGTAAGGAATAGCAAGAACTATTCAATATATTATCTTATAACTTTATAGGAATGAGATTCGTCCAAGTGTTGTGCATTAAAAATTTAAAGCTCGTATTTGATTTAATTGGAAAATATGGTCTTCACCTAGGGTTTACAACCTGTCGTGTATGTGAGTTTCATTCCTTAAGACTTACTAATTGTTACTTTATTACTTATTATGAATTTATAATGCAATTCAATATTCTTTAAATTTTAAGCATTTATTTTTATGTGTGTGGTATACACTAGTTATATTGTTCCTAAAATTCTATCATATCATTTTGTCTAGCTATGTGTCATGCATCTTGCAAAAGTGTTATGGCGTCAACTACTATAAACATTGTTGTTCAAAATTTTACAACTAGGGTATAAGTATGTTCATTCAGGTGTGGATAGGAAAGTGAATAGAAAACTTGGCATGATTTGCAAAGTTATATGAAGATGGAAACCACCTAACATAAGGGCAAAGTCATTGTTTAAGACTTCTCAATTCAGTAAAATTTTGCTCATACCCCATGTTGCTCAAAATAAGAAGAAGAAAAAACCTACCAAAATATAGCTTTCAATAAGATTCTAAAGTAAAAAATAAATTACCTGGCCCAACAATCTTTACACACATCTGGGTCACATTCCCGTTTTGCTGCAAAACATGGACATTGTCGAGTTCTACATTGACTTTTAACACAAAGACATCCTCTGAATCGATTTCTGCATTGCTTGTCACACCTACATACAAAAAAGGTAATCAATCATTTTTAAAACATTGTTTCATCTAAAGAATGTTTGATACTTCAAAACATATTTTAACTACAAGATTTTCGCAACAAAATTAAATGAAAATTGACATACCCGCAATATTTCTCACAACAAGATCCTTTAAGAAGACAAGAACATTCTTTCTTCGTACACATTCCTTGACACTCACAAGGTGAATAGTGAGGCTTATAGGGTTCGTTATCCCCAGCAATCATTCTTTTTTGCCAACATCGGATGCCTCGAGACTTTGAAAAAGATCTGAACTTCTTGTTTTTCCCTTTTCTCCTACCTCTCCTGGAGCTTGATGGCACCTCATGGTCCTAGAAAAATCACTCTTAATACAAAAACAATTTGATGCAACATGGATATAGAGGATTGAGGCATAAAATTTGTACAAGTTGATACAAGTAAATTCATAGATAAATTTGCACAATCACTTTTAAAAATTGCGTAGTTTTGTTGAATATCAATGTCTTTCAGACAAAACTATTTTAAAATTTAAACTCACCTCAAAAAATCAACTTAATCGATGGACTGAAAAATCTTGCCTTACTTGCCTATCAATTAATTTTGCATTTGTGACCTAAAAATTCCCTCCTATTTGAGTGCATGTTATAAAAAAATATATATATAGAAAATGACAGTAATAAAAGGGTTCAAGTTTATCAACTCATAATGATAATGTTATTTTTCCTTGTGAGTAAGACATTTTAGAACATGTCATTGCTCCTAGATAAAATTCTTCTCTTCAAAAAATTGCAACACATCCTACAAACTATTCATCATATCTTCATAAAAAAAATCCTAAAAAGTATGATCACAATAATTGAAAAGTTGTTGTAAAAATACCCAATTGAAGACTATATAAAAGCAACGTAGAAGCTAGGAAAATGAATGTTTGTAATACTCACATTGTATTGTGCAACAAATGTTCCATTTTCATCTATAGATCCATTTGGCATCTCTTCATGCATGTATCTGCCTATTTCCATGCACGTCTTGAAGCCAGCAAGTAAGTTCCGACATATAAGACAACTGCATATCATGAGTTACATATGAGATAAAACATATAAAATGGTTCAACTACATAAAGCAAACATGATACTCATAACAAGTGAATTTACTTAGCTTTATCCTTTAGTTTTACTTTGTTGTGAATATTTATCACAATTAAGATAATCAACTATATAAAGAGATTACAAATCTAAACATTTTCAAAATTGCTTCATTATACTACAGATGTTGGATCACCATGATCCAACGTATATTTTTTGTTTAAAATATTGTTAGAGATTAAAATATTATTAATAAGAGTGGTATTAAGGACTATTTTATAATAGCCATTGGTGAGATTTAAACTTCGTTCCTTGAGGTCATAATGTCAAACTCCGCTAAGTACTATGTTAGAACTTAATTCTTTAAAAAAAAACAAGAATAATTTACAAATATATAAGCAGAAGCCTGATAAAAATATTTATTGAAAAATTGTTCAATGCTTTCAACGAAAGAAGAGAATTTAATATGCTCATAAAAATTAAATTAAATCATATATAATATAAAGTTTTAGGAGTTGGGTTGAATCTAACTCAACTACAAAATTGATATCCAAGTTAGGGATGCCTCACAACCGTAAAGAATTGTTCAAAATATGTCTCATCTAATGTGAGACTCTCAACACACCATTCTCATGTAGAACACACTTCATTAGGGACAAGAGTTGTAAATCTACCACCATCTTAGAGTTTGAGTTATACTTAATTCAAACCTATAGAATTTACTTATAAGAGGGGTGATATCTCTCGCTTGTAAATACTACCTTTCTCACTAAATATAGAACATTTTTCTAATTTTTCCCAACAAACTTCTAATTAAGTTACATATTTGTTTGTAATCTGTGATAAATATTATGACGAAAATATTGACCAATTTACTTTTCTAAAAAGGTGAAATTTGGAGACAATTTCAATTTTCAATAAATTTAATACCATGACCAACTTTTTACTCAATGAGTCTTATATTTAAGGACTTAGGTGGTATTGTTCATTTCATATCTCATTCAATATGAAATTCTCAAATGAGTTCACTATAGGATCGAGATTCCTTGTTATCACTAATTGTACGCACTCACACAATTAGTAACTACGTCACCATCTGATCGAGATCAAACGGTTCGTATCTCAGGCACAATAATTTTAATTTTTAAAGAAAATCAAAATCTGTTTAAAATCTGAACTACCCAATCTCAATGAAACAATTATCGTCGACTGCATGAATGTTGGCAATCAATCACATGGAATCTAATGTCTTCATTATAAGGTGACAAATCAATCCATCACATTTGCAAAAGTTGTTATCATTCAAAAAAAAAATCAAAATAATTTAAATTTTCAAATAATACTTAACAACAAATTAAGTACTACTAAGTGTGATGTGAAAAATTAATAAAGATTGATACCTGTTTTTTCCAAACATCTCTATTCCCTTTAAACATATATCTTTCTCCAAAGGTTTCCATTCTGTGATATTATGCATCTTAACATCTTGCCCTTCCATTGAGTTGGATAAACGCATCAATTCTATTTTATCAGTGATTTCCTTTGAATTAGAGGGTGCCAATATCTCTTCTACATTCTCCATTGTTTGAATTTCATTATCCGAAAAAGACCCTGAAGTTGAACCTTCTGATGAGATATTGACATCCTTTAACTGCAAATAATAAATATAGAATCATTCATCCAAAACAAATTGGAAAGCAAACATCATTAAATAATTACTAAAATATAATATATTAAAAAAAACTTATCTTAGAGATGGAAATTGAATTTTGATTTTTAGTATTAGCTAGTCTCACAAACAATTAAAAATTTCAAAAGCAATAATCCATTTGGGGTCCATACTCATAAATACTTTATCACCAAGATTTTGAATGAATTTTTGCAGAAAGTTTAGAATATTATAAAAATCTCTCTTAGAAAAATAGAATTCTAACAAAACATGAATTAAATATGAAATTTTAAGTGTCAAACACATAAGAATTCTATAAAGTAATAAACTTAATAGTGGAAAAAAATTAAAATTTTTGAATAATACATATAAGTTAACTTAAAAACAAAGACAAAAAAGGGCAACGCAAAAATTTTAGCAGATCAAAAATCGGAAGAAAAAAAATTATAGAAACTAAAATGAAAAGTTAGAATATTTATATGGATAAAAAATATAATTAATCCTAAAAAATTTAGAACATATATAACTTTTTTTGAAGGGATGATTTTTTAAATTTGAAATCAAAACAAAGAACGTATTATTCTCAAACAAATGAGAAGAATAATACCTTAAGGTAACAATGATCTCCACATACTTCCCTTTCACCTTCTGGTTGCCAAATTGGTTGCTTTTCCCTCTACAAAGTAAATATATATATTAATTTACTAATAGAAACACAAATTACAAGAAACAAATGTAGAAAATTTCTCCTTACAGAATATATTAATGGTTGAGAACATCCGTGCAGAGGACAATCAAAGATCTGTCGAAGAAAATTAAAAAAGTGTAAACACCCAAGATATTTGATATTAAACACAATAATAATGTTTCATAGACACTATTTTTTTTCATATACATGCAATACTCGATTAAACAAGTGTAAAAATATAGTTAATTAAGTTAAGTAAGGCTCTCCTTGATAAAAAAAAATAGCACGTAGTTGATAAGTTAACTTATGACGGATGGTTTTTAAGGTAGTTTATAGCTGATAAGGAATAAGTTAAATGATTGAATTTGCAGTGTTTGATAGAATTAACGGTTAAATTAACTTAAAAATATGAAATGACATAAAAAAATGTACATTTAATTAATATCTATTTTTCAATTAAGATTGCAAGAGTAAAATGGAGATAAAAAGTCATAATTTTTAATCTCAAAAACTGTTATAAGCTCATGAAAATGAATTATAAGCTCGTATAAAAATGACAGTTGTCAAACGAGTTTTTTTTTATCATACGAACATATAAGTTATAAGTCATAAGATTAGTTTTATATCTTACCAAACAGACACTAAATTATTGATTCAACCCACGTTGAAAGTTGTGGTTAATTCATTTGACTGAATTAACCATAATTTCAACCGTAAATTGAATTAATATCTACTCGACTGAATCAATCATATTTTTCAATGTGATTAATCTAAGGTGCACAAAAAATGTGTGTACATTACTGTAAACATAATGGCTATGACAATAATTCTGAAAAGATAGTAGTATTTTAGTACTTACCAAGCAACGACGACAGAAAAAGTGATCAAAAGTACTTAAAGCCTCACTCAAACTTTTATCCAAACATATGCCAGAATTAGATGCATTTTCTCTTGAATTTTTAGAAAGCATGCTCTTTTCTTTGAGATATTTATACCTCTCCTGCATAAAAAAAAATGATTGAGGTTAATATGATATAACTTGGTTAGTGCAATTTATAAGAAACAAAACTACAATTTATCATGACTAAGGAAAGATGTTGATTTCATTTAATATATATTTCTAAGAATTTAAATTAATTCTACGAATAACTTTATTAATTACTCATACTTCAACCAACTTGCTTATATTAATATTTTCCTTCCACAAAAAAAATGACACAAATGAACTTTAGGATTTAATAGATTTGAAAAAGATCAATATTTCTTTTGAAAAAAAGGACTAGAGAAATAAAGAATTTTTTAAACAAAGAAATAAACAATTCTGTTTCTCATCATAAGAAAGAGAGAGAGAGTATTATTATTATGTCCCTATATTATTAAATTTTACCTCAATTTCTGCGGTGGTATCTCCGATATAGCTTTGAACGATACTCAACACTTCATTGGTTAAACCGTACTCTTCAAATGTCATCCTAATATATTCAACAGTTAAATTGCAGTATTAAAAAAAACACAAGAAACTTAAAGCATTTGAATGAAGGGTAAAAATGATGCACACACAATGAGTTTAAATTTTGTGTTCAATTGAAGATTCATATAAATTAAATTATAACAACAAATATTGCAACTATGAACCTAGCTCTTATTGTTATTTTATATTTATTCACAAATAAATATATCTTTTAAATTTAAGTATAGTAACATGTGAATTTTGATTTACCATAAAAGTTTGTCTTCACCGTAAGAAAAGTCACGTTTAACTTCTTTCTCCTCTTGGACCTCTTCATCGGTATCACTGCATATCATTGTTTCACCTGCATGTTGATCGTAATATATGTTTCGTCTTGCAGAAAAGGCATCAGCTTTCGTCATTCTCTCATTTCTGTTTTGTGTGAAAGATTTTAATAAAACAATGAATACACACACAAAAAAAAAAAAAAAAAGACACATGCATTGATCAATATATTTAGCATTAAATGTATACTTGAAAGTGGAATAAAAGAATAAACGTGTATTTTTATAGGATTTTTAGATCTTTAAAATTTGAAAGTAAGACTTACCTAAACAAGTGTATCCATGATGTATAATGAGGTATCTTTTGAACACGTTGTAATCCAGAAGTATTCTTAAATGATACATCATGAACAACATGAAGGCATTTATTTCCCAAACCTTGTGGGAAACCATTGTACATCTCTAATGGATGGTCAATTTTTAATGAATGTGTTTGAACATTATCCTTCCCAGTTATTGATGAGTTATATCTTGACACTGTTGTCATGACCTTGGAAAGTTCACATTGGAGATTCTTCTCATTTATCTGAAGTTTCTTCTGAGAAAATATATTGAAGATTAAATCAAAGCTAAACAAGATTAACAAAAAGAACCCTAATCCATGTTGCATATAGAACTAGGGGAAATAAATTCGAACAAGAAATAATAAAGTCCCTCCGCCAAAATACCACTAATGTTAAAAACAAGAAAATGGAAGAGTTCGTCATGAAACCCTAATAACCAACTTGTAACATGATTTAATTTTGACGGATTGTTCTCAGCTTTAGAATTTTTCAATTGTCAGCCAAAACATAAAGAGGAACTCCAACAATAATTCGAAAGAAACAAGCTAACTTAGCACTAAGTATATAAATGTCACCAGTAGATCAACTTGGTCTCCCTCGATTTACGTCGAAAAAAATCTCTAACAAACATCATCATAGCACAAAAGTAGATCATTTTAGATAATCGGCTACCCAATTGAACTCACTTGAACTGTTTCCATCCGATCCTTTTGGATCTTTTCTTTGAACAATTTTATCTTGTTCTTCAAGATTTGAGGATCTTCAATCGTCGCCTCTCCCTGTTGTTCCTGTCCATGAAATAAAATATCACTAATACATAACAAAAAAACAAATGCACGATTTACACCAACAACCGGAAGAATGAATTTTTTGGTTACTACTCTTCTCGATCTGATCATAAACAAAATAATGTGCAATCGTTTGAGTTTAATTTTGAAAAATTGTTACCATATAAATGAAAAACTAAAATGAAAAGGAATTAAAGAAAGCAAGAGATCAAAAGTAGGAGAATGAAAACGAAAACAAACTCTAGGTCTAGAGGCAGAAGTTGCGATCTTAGACACCATCGATGAATCGAGAACGACACAATGTAACTTTGATAAAAACGAGAAGAATATATGAGAGTGATAGCTGTGTGAAGAAAGCAATAACGCTCATATATAAGAGGTAGAAAACAAAACTTGACACCGCGCAATGATACAACCTAATGTCACTAATTAAAATGTTTGTTTTCGAGAAAAAAAAAGTTTTTTGATAAAAATGAGAATATGAGAGTGATAACTGAGTGAAGAAAACAATAACGCTCATATATATAAGAGGTAAAAAAACAAAGCTTGACACAGCGAAATGACATAACCTAATGTCAGTAATTAAAATGTTTTTTTTAAGTAAAAACGGTTTTCAATGCCTTTTGATGCAGTACTTCTTGGGTCACCACTCTAAATACCGAAAAAATAAATCTTCAAAAATTATATATGTATTTATTAATACCATATATGAAATTTAGTATGACATTTTTTGTCAAAAAAAAAAGATTATTTACATTGTAAACAATACCATTGGAACAATACAATTGGAACTGGTCTTAGTAGAATGGTATGTGTGCCTATCAAATCTAGCTATTTGTCATTTGAACCACCACCAAAGAGACCATTTTAAAGATAAATGGAGACAACTTCATGCTTTTGGTAAGGAATTCTGCTCTTTACCCAACACAATTTGCTCATTCCCAACTGAAAATACCAAAATGCCCCTGCGTGAGTTAACTCACGCTAGAGTAAATCTTTGTGTCAGTTAACTCATGTAGCGTGAGTTAACATGTGTAGGGGTATTTTGGTCAATTCAGTTGAGAATGAGCAAAAACTTTTGGGTAAAGAGCAGAATTCTTTGGTAAGCCTTATACCAAGAAGGATGCCCTAGAGTTCCTCCCCTACTAGGTTGCAAAAATACTTAAACAGAGGTGAAAGCAACTAATAAACACATTCATAGCTATCTTTGATGAGGCTTCCAAAGGTTGCCCTAACTAAACTTGAAGAAGCCAATAGGAGGACCAAACCTACTTGGACCTCATGTATATTTCCTTCAACTAATATAAGGAAGAGGCGGCGTATAATTTCATCTGAGGCGACAAAAACATTGAAAGAATTGTGTTTTTTTTGTAAACAACAAATGTTAGTATGTTAGTATTATATGATCAGAATGAGGTTCAAATTCTCGACATCTTTATCACTTCACTCTTTAACTCTCCAACCCCAGCTACCAAGCCAACCTTATATCCCGTAAGAAAGAACTGACTTGATTAAGTGAGAACAAAGATTAACTAGGTGGGAACCTTGTTTTCCTCATCAAGTATCACTTTTTTTCCAATTCATTTAGCTCTTAATAATACATTGGTTGACCCCCAATAGCCAATATTATGTGTACATACTATTGGTAATGATTACAAAGCGTTTTAATGTATAACATAACATTGATAATAAATAAATAAATAAATTTTCTTTTCTTTACTTCATTCAGACAAGCCACTATAGCAAATAATTTCATTCAAGTTCCAAATATTCCATGTTGACACTTTTAGGGGATCAAGATCATAGCTTCTGGAGAGCAGCATTGATTCTCTCATCAGTGAACATTCTGTTGTTTTCATAAAAATCAAGTATCTCCATTGATATGTTTTTAATCTGCCAAAAAACAAAAACAAAATTACCTTAGAATACAATTTGTTTTCTTTATCAAACAAATGAATAGAAACTAGTGCACCCTATGCAGAAAATTTACTTACATTTAAGTGATTGTAACATAGTGAGACAGCAAAATTCAACAATGCATTTTTGACATCTACCATAACTTAGTATTTTTTATAGCATGCAGAGTGGTAAAATTACTATAGTGACAACCAAGTTTCCAGATAGTCTCACTGCAGATTCTTAATTCTAACAATATTGTACCATTCTAAAAATATCAAGAGAAAGGCGCCACCAAAGACATTGATTTCAGCCATTCTATTATATGCTAGGCAACAGAGAAGCCACACGGCTTGTTGCAAATATACTCCCAACCAGTGTTGGTTGGATCGCATGTCACTTAACGTGATCGCACGATCCCACGATCTTTGAAGCGCCATCCGTTTGACAATGCATGTGGGATCCTGAGTTGCAGGATTGCTGGAAAATCGCTAGGATCACAGAGATCGCGAGCTGAATCGCCGTGAAATTTTCCTAATATTGATGGGTTTTCAGCAAAAATACAAACCTGTTTTTTTTTAAATTTGCCATGGATTCGGTTTGAGTTTTGGAAAAACACGGGTTTTAAATTTAAAACAAAAAAATGGAATATTGAAACGTTTTCATTCTTCCTGGCGTGATTCCTCTGCCACTGGACGCTGCCTCGTTATTCTCTCTGCAATGCGGCCTCCTCACTTCACTTCTCTGTTTCTTGCCAGTTGCTTGTGGTTCCTCTGTCTGTTGTTCCTCTATTTTGAGTTATTTATGAACTTATAAATTATGAATATATGGTTACGCAGTTATGAATAAGTTTATAAATAACTCAAAACAGATGAATAACAGACAAAGGAACCACGAGCAACAAGCAAGCAACGCAGAAGTGCTTAATTAAGCTATTTATCCTAACAGATCTTATGTTAGGGATTGAGTTTGGGCCTAAGCTCAACAAATGTGATCAATAGGGGAGCTGGTTACATTTGCTTATGTGGTTAGTTTGTTAGAAGGGAACACCAACTATACGAAGGGGAGTATTCACCAAGACCAATCAACTCTTGCTTGGAATCCAACTCGATCTGATATCTATTCTTTGCTGCAAATGCATATGCAATTCCTGCTGAGTCCAATATAGCCACACCATCGATTGAAATGAGGCCGTAGTTCTTGAAGAAAAAAAAAAACATATGAGGCCATAGTGGCATCCATAATAATTTCTTTTGTATGCCGCCAAAGGTAGTCTCAGTTTGGGCTGGCTCATTAGATCAAGACTGAGAGACAACTCAAAGAAAACTGATTTTGCTTCAAATTTTTCTAGAACCATTCCAACAATAGCAACGGTGATATGGAACTCTTGTGAGTACACAAGACGGCTTCGCTGAAATGAATCCATTCACAATTGCATGGGCGGTAGCAACCAATGTCGGAAATAGACTAGTGTTTGGTGGCTCTAGTGGCGGTGGTTGCATGCTCAGTTGATGCATCATCTGGATCTTTTGCATTATGTGTTCTTCCTTTCGCAGACTCGGAACTCCGGGAGCCAAAGCATCCTCCCATGGTGATTCGTTTACCATTTCCTCTAACGGCAACCAAAGGTGACCGACGACAGGTGACTATGGAGGAGCCACTGCTAAACCCTGGGCCACACGGATTGGCATATCATAAAATGTAACCAACTCCCCTACTCAACATCACATTTGTTGGACTTAGTCCCAAACAGGATACCTACCATCACTATGTTTTACATCTTAGTGTTTTTCAGCAATATCATACATTATATATCTAACCAAAGTTTTCGATATATAAAAACTAGTGTATAGTCTTGATTTGTTCATTTAGAAAACTTGTTTACGATCTTCATCCGAACATGTAGATTTGAATCTATTAATTTTCTTTCACTTTACGATTTTGTCCAGTTATTCTGTCTGAGGCCAACTTTTGCAACTGCCACTAGCAGGCTACGGCGATTCAAGTTTTAAATTGCAATTCATCATCATAATAAAATACTCTTCTATCAAGTTTGATCGCTACCAAAAAAAAAATCATTCATGTTTAGTCTTCATTTGATGATTTCAAGGGCTAGATACAGATGAAAACTTTCACCAGAATCACCAAATGGGGGACTAAACATGTATGTAATTTTTGTAGAGACTAAACTCGATAAGAGAATATTTCATAGGGACTAAAAGTATATTTAACCCAGTCGAATACTCACCACATTCATATCAACACGAAGTTCTTCATACCAGACAGTGGTATCTTTCTCCCTGAGTACACTAGCAATGTATATGCAAGCTAAAGCAATCAGATGTGGAGGATGTACGAGCATTAGGTCCATCTTGTATGTGTCATTTACAAGCCCCCTGTTGGAATTCAACAAAACCAATTATATAATAGAAACTACAATGCCAAACAGCATTTGCAAGATGGCACAGAAAATCATGATTAATGGCGATGTTAATAAAATGGAGCTTAATGGCAATGTTAACAAAGTGTGTGACACATTCTGTTATAAGAGGATGTGAAGAGAGAGAGGGTATCCTTGATCTTATTCAATTATAACCTTAGAGGTCGGACGGAGGGAGAACTATCTCTTCTCATCGGAGGTTTTCCCTGATATTACAAGGATTATTCTGTAATAGTTTATCTTTTAAAACAATAACACAACTTTTCTGTTCTTTCTTAATTTGGCTTCCTACCAATTGGTCAGACATGCCGGATCTTCAACGGAGAGCCGGTGTTTAAGATGGATGAATCGAACAATTGGTTCGTAAACAAAGGGCAGCCAAAATTTGTGGGGGACGACCCCATCCAGGAGCAGAAAATTCATTCATCTAATAAGGTCAGAAGGCTTAGTCATGTTGTGGTTTTAATCTTGGTGCCAGAAGGACCTACGTTGAGATTGGAAATCATTTTCCTTGGCTCTAATCATGGGATTTGGAGAGAAAGATGATGATAGTATATCAAAAGAAAAAGACACGCCTAAATTTGAGCCCGATTGTTTTGATATACTATCATCGTCCCACTCTGCAAATCCTTCAAGTGTGTGTCGCCTCTGTTCCAAAACTTGATATGCTCTACAATGTTTTGGGTTCCACTTCTGCCGACAAAGCCGCCAGACTTGTACCCCTTGACAATATTTTTCCAGCCAAAGGGAATGTGCATGCTTGCTGAAAGCGACATCAAGGTGGTGGGTGGCTAGTCTAGTATACTGTCCTACTGGGAAGTTGTGGTGGGTGAGCAGAAAGCACTTCAACATTATTGTTTTCGATGAGATCAGAGGCACAAGTACGAAACAGACTAGTTATGATGGAAGCATGTAACTAATCTCTGGTGATTTGACGCTTGCTGATTATGATGGTCTACTATCAGACAATCACTTTTGTCCCTTGGGAAGGACTGTATTTCAAAGGACAGTAATTTAACCATGCCACTGGGTTCTTTGATTGCTCTTTAATATAAAATGAAGGAAATCACAAATGCTTTGGAAGGAGCTGGAACAAAATCAATAGAATCTGAAGGTTCCCAAAAGGTTACCATGATGTCTCAGACACATGTACGTACTAGCCAATGATGTTACATGGGCCAAGCTTGTTCCCCGTTTAAATTGGAAGACAAAAGTTTATGACATGGTGAGTGGGAAGGACTGTGTTTCAAAAAATGATGAGTACAAAAGTGTGGTTGAAATTATTTATATAAACAAATATCTAAAAGAAAAAATACATCCATGAAACTTGCAGCAGTTAAATTTCATAAAAAGATACTGGGTCAGAAGTTTTTCAGCCTTATGCAACAAAAATACATGGTTTATATGCAAAAGTATAATTTAACAGCATGATAATTGTGTAATATCTCAAGAATCAACGTTAAAAACTCTATTGATGTACGGAAAGAAGGTAATGCTTGAGTATACAGGAGTTGTCCTAACCATTTTAGATACACCAAAACTCTAACTCTAAAAGCATTCAAATAAGAAAGAATGTCACCTACGTGCATACTAATTTAGAAAATCCAAACAAACATGAGAACATGTATTGTATATTTTCCCCCTTTCCTTTAGAGAAAATAATTCAACCAGAGAAAAAAGAAGTGCAAGGTACTGGTATTGGTTTCTGATCCTCCAACAAAAAGATAATTTATCTTTGTTTCTTTTCAATAAATAAAGGATAATTATAATGCCGGGCATATATGGTCAAGTAGAAATTGCAGAACAAAAGTTACGTACAAGGCATATATTATAATAAAGTGGGACGAGGAGATAACTGGAGAATTATAAAATGGGAAAAAATGAAACGAAAACGTATTCGAAAACTGTTCTCATCTGTTCAACACAGATTCTTACCAAGTTAGTTGCGTCATGCTTAGATCATTCAGACCTGCATCCTGAAGCAACCTGGAGAATTATAATTAGAGTAAGTGAGAAATTATAAATAAATGTAATCTTAATGAAAAAAATGAAGGACCATTCGAGACATTAACAGCATTTGATATAGATAGGAGCTAATTGGCTAAAATGTTTATTATATATTCATCTAACAAATTTGTGTTTGATATTAGGTAGAAATCCTGTTTTAAAATTCATCTATATTGGCTTCAACATACAAAATGATATGGTTATGTGAAAGAGAATGATCACACTGACCCCTAACGGGTAGCACTTGGGTGACATTGTGGTTGGTGACATTGGCCAACTACAATGTCACAAGTGGCTTTCTTCTCTCTCTCTTTCACAAGGTTTTTTTGTTTTTTTGTACACTTGTAATATTGTGGTTGGCCAGTGTCACCAATGTCACCAACCACAATGTCACCCAAGTGCTATCCACCTCTAACACCAGCAAGACAACCAAATCATAGAATTTCACTAGAAAGGTTGACGACATGTAGCTGACCCTATCCAGTGGCAAAAGACTGTTAGCAGGCCTCCTATTAAGAATGTTTATATGAGGTGGAGGCCCAATGTAGTTTAAGGATGGCATCATGTCTGTCATTTGGTTGTTATTGTGTTGGTTAGATGCTAGGCTCTCTAATTCCTAGAGCTTGAAGTTGGTTTTCTAGAAGTTAAATTCTGCCTTTGTAATTCAGTTTTCATATTTCCCTTCTGTTTGTAATTGCCTCAGCGGAAATTACCACACAAAGACGTCAATAAACAGTGTCTTTATTCAGTATCTATATTCTTAGAATTACCAGAATCTATCAGAGACTTGATTGTTATTACTGTTGTTGAACGGTTGATTGTAAAGCAAAATGATAATGTTGGTCTTTTGATAATGTTGGCAAAAAGCAGGGTTTCCCTTAGGCCTTGGTAAGGTGCTATGGGAGGCTCCTAACTAAAGGTTGAACCAGCTCACCATAGTTGCCATGAAATCTTGGTGGTATTATGTATACTGTCCTGTAATGCATATTACTAATTGTAACCTTGTCTTTGATATTTAAAATCTGATGAGTTTGCCAACCAAATAGTTTATGGAAATGCTAAATTTTGCAAATGAAATTTCATGATAAAAATATGAATGAGTTGGCCATATATGTGGACATCATTCCGTCTCTCACTTCACTTACCTTAAATAGAATTAAATACTAAATATTAGAGTAAAATAGATTGCAGCCACATGAATTATAGCTAAATATTAAATTAAATAAAAGGAAATTCTGAATTGGAGTTTGCCATACAAATAATAGCTAAATATTAAATAGAATGTGACTGAAACAAGACATAGATACTGTATGTCTAGCAAGGTCAAAGTAAAAGGGTATTTGTGAAATTTGTCCTTACCCGGAGAGGGAGCGGTAGGGGTGGAATACAACCAGGTAATAGTTCAATGCTTCTAAAATCTTCATCTCCATTTCAAGTATGTCCTTGATTTCGTATCTATACTTATCATCAGCATCTGCATGCGAAATTGTGCTTTCAGAACAAAAAGGAAATATACTAGCAAGAAACAACTTTGAAAACAAATAGTTCTTTTAAGATCAGAAGTTAACAAGAGGAAAAATAAAGCAAATTTATAAGGCTGACTAACAGCTTACATAATTTCTTAATGTAAAATACAAGCAGCCTAGCTTGCACTGTGCTTTCTTCTGCTTTTGATGCAAGGTACAGGCATGCAGGAGCTACAAGGCGTGGATCATATTCTGTCATACTCTTCCTTATAACAAAAGAAATGAAGAAAACTCTTAGATGAGATGATATTTGTTAAGTTTAGTTTATTTATTAAGCACGTACTATTTCCAAGGTCAGATGAAGATAGCATTATTATGAATTGGAGGACAGCCAGGACATCCAAACAAGACAAGCATATAGATTCAATTTCTAAGAGTCAATAATGAGAACAGCATCGAAAAAACACAAGGGATGTCCTCTGATTCAGATTCAATTTTTAATAAAATTTTCATTTTTTATGACAAAGGTCAACTTGTTACTTTTCCAATTTCAAAATTCAGAATCAAAACGTAAGTTTTATGCTTATAAATACAATGTAAAATACTCATTTGATTATGCATATTGTCTTCTGTTATTTCTATAGAGACACGAAACGAAAGAGCAATTTATGAACTTTAAACCGGCAACAATACTGACTCAAAACTTCATAAATACAGCATAGAACATACAAACTATCCTCCATCTAAAAACTACAACAAGAAGTTCTTATGATCTCAGGAATATTCCCTCTACCACAGACTAACAAGTAACAAGGTTATAACACATACCTTGTGTAAACACGCCTCATGTATGTAACTGCAGTAGCAACAACCCTAAAAGATTGACCGACATATTAGATGGTGCCATAACAATTAAAGTAATAGACAAAAGATCTTAAAGTTTTGGCAAGATGATGAAAATATATATCATTTTGTTACCAGAAAATTTAAGAAAAGTTCAACTCTTTTACACGTTCATATATGCGTATCTATGGGGGACAAAAGGATTACTCAAGATCCTCAACTCAACCATTATTATTAATGAGGATATGAATGTTATAGTTCCTTTACAAATTTGAATGATTGTCATTTAAATCTAATGAGTTTCATCTAGTCAAATTTGCAAGAATCAATATAATATCCCAATGTTGCATAAATAACCAACTTCCAATAAACACAGATAAAAGCCTGAATTCTACAAATAACTTCATATTCCGTGTCTCAAAGGACTTTTGGTCTCAAAGACTGCAATTCAGGCATTGTGACAACACACATTTTAAGCCAAAAAAGTCAAACCAATATACAAATCTTTCTCTAGTAACCAAATGTATATTTTGTAACTCCCCAATATTAGGATATGATAGATCACAAACACAAAGGAACAAAGTTGCACATATTCAAGAAATACAATTCACACCTTTGCCTCACTTTTACTTGTTGAGCCAATTTCAAAATATCTGCACAAGCAAGAAAAGAAAAGGAGGGAACTCAGCAAAGTTAAATACGAAGAACCACTTTATGGCAAATGAAAGACAACAATACTAGATTCCCTAGTGATTTACTTTCATGAAGTTTTGAATTTATAAGTCCAGACGCTAAGAAAAGAAAAGCATAAAAAATTCCCTATGCCTGTTGCGGCCTCATAAGAGCCAATGCAGTCTGCTATCACAGCTGGATACACAGTGAGATGTCGCAGGTGTATCTAATCGTAATAAGAAAACACAGTTTTCAAATGACATATGGCCTGCTTTGGGAGATTTTGCAGTGTTATTGATTGCAAATGACACTCGCCCTGCGATGCGAGATATTAAACTGTCATCGATTGCAAATGGCGGACCATGGCAGAAGCCAATAAACCGCCATAGCGTCATCCTTCACAAATTTACCATGGCAGTTGTCAAAAAAATCTACCGCGCAATCCACCGTGGGCGATATTTGACAAATATTGACTTCCTATGTACAGCCACGTGGCGTTTCACTTTCACCCCGGGACTTTTTTTTTCGCAACAGAAAGTACACAGTTTTGCACGAGCCTTACTACTTACTACACTAGTAAAAAAAGTTAAATTGCTTAATTCAAACATATAAATTTCACCCTCCAAAACCCTCTATCCAAACATCGAAATTGAAGATATGCATATAGATAAAAGTGAGAATACATACAATTGGACATATGCATCTTGATGAGCTTAAAATCCTCAAGTGTGACACCCTTTTCTTTATCAACTGGATTCACCATATCCACATCTTCTTGATCCAAAAGATGCTTGCTGCAAAATTCACACAACACCAGATGAATAAGAATTCCAAATTATAACACAAAAAAGGAAGAAAAAAAATTAAACATACTAATGAGATGATGTCCAGAAATTGGCAGCCATGACTGAATTCTTCAAAGATCAGAGAAACAACAATCCACTGATAAAGCAGAAGCGGTGGAAAATCACTGTCCACATAAACCAAATCCATTAATGCAATTAAATAAATATTGACCTCAATTAAATGTTACATATACTTTAAATGAGATTGGTCTCACAAATTATTCAGTTTCAAAAAAAATAAAAATATTCCAACTTAATATCAATCATTAAATCATTAACCATATAAAATACTAGATAAACGATAGATTGGAGTTAAAAATATTCAAAACAATGTAATAATAGCTCAAAGGATGCAGTATCAAATTTTAAGCAAAAATTATTGTTAAAGATAAGAACTAGGTGCAGATAAAAAAAACTCAGATTATTGTTCTTGGTCGTGTTGTATGTGTTCTTGGTGTGTTCTTAATTCTTATGGAGAGGGAGAAAGAGAGAGACATACACAGAGAGAGAAACGTAGGAACAAGAAAAGGAAACTAGTTCGTGTCTTTTGTTTCTGTTCTTAAATCTAGGATCATTGATTATTGCGTTTTCTTTGTTTTATGTGTAAGCAATAACTAAATAAATTTACTCGGATTTATCTCGAGTTTAAATCCAATCTTAACTAGACATTTGACCCGTGCGACGCGCGGGTCTTCTCGACTATAATAGAGACCAATAAATAATCTTTAACCCGTAAGATCATGGGTTGATCAATAAACGCAAATTAGATTATTAAAGATATAATATTACAATCAAATGATAATAAACAAAATTATAAAGAAAAAAGATAAAAAGAATACAAAATTATATTGTTGCACGGGTCAATTTTATTTCTTACTTTTATAGTTAAACATCAAAAATTAATGCAGTTTATGGTTCCTAACAAATTATTTAGGGTAGCCGAAATTGCATGGAAATTAGGGTATTCTGTTTGTAAACGTATTAAATAAGTATAAAACAACTTGTAAAAAAAAAAATCTACAGAAACAATATGTTAAGTTGTAGCAGACCTAATAAGGGATTAGTGGAGGGAAAAAATTATGTTAAGTTGCTGCAGACTTAATAAAATTAATAAATAACGATAATGATAAGGATTAAGATATCTATTAAATTTTTGCTTTGAAAAATATTCACGGTTATTAGAGAGAGAAATGAAAAACATATATGATGCAAATTTAGAGGCAAAATTTTAGGATAGAGTTGTTGCAAACCTAATAAAGGATTAGTAGAGCGAAAAAATTAGGTTAAGTTGTTGCAGACTTAACAAAATTAACTAGATTTTTGACTCGTGCTCCGCACGGGTTTATTGTAAAGGGATTAACATACGAATCATAAAATGCAATATATAATTGGTAACGGTGAAAAAAATAACACGTGATAATCAATAGTAGACAAAATAAAACACTTCATAAAATGTATGAAATCTGAAAATATTATAAAAGAAAATTCAGCAATCTTATCAATAATTTGGTAAAAGAAATATGAAATTTTTAGTATATTGGCATGTAGTTTCATCACACATTGTGAAATACTTCCTCATATACGACGTTAGACGTTACATTGATATCTTCACCATCTTCATCAATGATCAATATCTTTAGTCCTTCTTTAGATGTAACTCTTGAAACAACAACATACAACTGTCCGTGAGAAAATACAAGTGTTGTTAGATATACACTAACATGTTTAAGCAACTGCCCTTGACTTTTGTTAATTGTCATTGCAAATGGTACAGTCAAAGGAAATATCTTCGTTAGGTTAAATTACTGCTAACCTAATAAAGCAAATGGGAGGGAAAATATTAGGTTAAGTTGCTGCAGACCTAACAAAATTAATAAATAAGGATAAGTGTAGAAAATATTGTCAAAAAAAAAAGGTAAGAGGATAGGAATGAAATTGGTGCGATGCATTTTTTTTAGATGGAATTTGTTAGGTTAAATTACTGTTAACCTAATACAGCAAATGGGAGGGAAATTATTTATTAGGTTAAGTTGATGCAGACCTAAAAAAATTAATAAATAAGGATAAGTGTAGAAAATATTGTCAAAAAAAAAAAAAAAAAAAAAAAGAAAAGAAAAAAAATTAT
>Ga0228710_1005538_pt1 | contig 19580 bp, 8 predicted proteins | sample MedpolnodulmetaG_FD_177995 | JGI IMG/M metagenome (GOLD analysis project Ga0228710, IMG submission 177995) | Root nodule microbial communities from Medicago polymorpha collected in Santa Monica, California, United States - pink nodules | ecosystem: Host-associated > Plants > Roots > Nodule... | reverse complement strand
TGGGTTCTATTTCCAAAGTGTACACTCACAATGATTTAAACCAATAAAAGAGTGAGTGTTAGAGATAGTGTTCAAAAGTGAGTGTTGCTAGCATTCCTCGATCCATTTTATATGGACCCCTAAGATATATTCACTTGCCTTTTTCTTTAAGAGCCTTGAGCTTTTCAGTAAGAGCATCCCTCGTAGCAGTTGCTTTTGCAAGATCTTTCTCGAGCTCTTTTATTGTTTCCTCACTCTCATTTTTCTTCTTAACCAAATTTTCCTTACTATCTACAGGTTTCTTTGAGAGTGCTATCATCTCTCTGTTCGTTGCTTCCATTTTGAAGAGAATCACTGCTTGTTCATCCATCTTGAAAATCTGTACTTTTACATAGAAAGTAAACATTTAATAACAATGATATCCAATGTACCTTGTTTGAATAGAATTATGCCAAAATCATATTTAATAACAATCATAATATTTCACATTTCCAATTGTTTTCCTATTAGCACTTTAATTTATCATATTTAGAGACTTTATCTACATAATCGTATAATGTCTTGATGATAAGACATATTTATGTCATACACGAACACAATAAATTGAATGTATGTATTTATCCGATGTAGCAATCGGAACATTTTGTAGAAATTAATATTGATTTTTTTAAGACACCAAATTAAACCACAAAATATTGTGCTCTCCAATGTGCACTTCAACATCTCAAACCAACACCGCTACCCGACCAACCAAGTGGCTTAATTAATTTTGAAAAAGAATTTAGATCTAAAAGATGAACATAATTGATTTAGACACAGATCTTAAATGTGTAGACTAATAAAGAGCTTATTTTGAATTTTTGAGAAAAAGAAGATACGAAATTCTACCTTAGTGAAGTGAAATTGGAGTGGTGTTTTGGTGTTATTCTTGTGGGATACAAATCTACAAATGAAACCGAATATTTATGCAGGGGGAGTAGGTGGTACTATGTGTGTTTGGTTGGTTGCATTAGTTAAGTATGTACTACTTGAGTAGGGTTACACTCTGCATCTATTGAATGTTTCAATGCTCATGAAATGGTGATTTTTTGGGCACCAAGATTTGAAATGGTCATAATATTATATGGGTTAAATTGTTGATGTTGCTTCACATGCTAGTTAGCAATTGGAGTGAAAAACTGTATTAGTTATGAAAATTTGCATGAAAACTCCCGACATATAGCATAGATGTTATGTCGAAAAAATATCATTTTTTATAAGAGACAAATAGATCAACAAAAGTTGATGTATTTAGCATACATTCTGAATCAAATATATTAATTTTTGTTGACTAAATTGTCTCCATATAAGAAGAAGTCTTGTAATGCTAACCAATAAAGTATATTCTCTTTCCTTGTCATCATTCATGTAATCTCTACTAATTTCTCACATGCATTATAGATAGATACATATTCTATATATGTACCCATGAGTAACCTAGAAGTATCATATATGTATACGGTAGAATATTTTTTATAAAGTAAAATAAATAATTACGATACTTACGATACTTCTAAAGTACACACGAGTATCAGTATTTGATACAGATTAATCTTCAATTTTAAAGTATCCAAACTTCATAGTCTAACGGAAAAATTAGCTCAACTCTAGAGAAAATTCAAAGACATTAAGCAGCTTGACAAATATAAAGGGTATAATTATCTGCTAGTGCAACCAAAGGTAATTGAAGTAGAACTATAGAGAATCAAGTCTTTATAATCAAATCTAAGATTTAAAATAAGTAACTAACAAATGAAGATGTTGAGTGGAAAGTTAATGCGTCTAACCATATCTTCATTTACAAGATATGTAAACTCATAACCACGACCTATTTCCTTAGTATGTATAAGCTTTTTGATATGTTCACACTTTACACTTTATAAGGCAGAAATTAAAGACAGAACAGTGCTATGTTCACACTTCACATAAGGAAAAAAACTAAAACAGACCAATGCAGTTGAATATCCTCCAAAGAAGAGTTGAAACTACTAATATGAATGCTTAACAGCAGAAGAGACGCAACATACATTTTCTATGCAAACTAGCAATAGAGCAAGATGAATGCTACATGGCAATCAAACACAATATCAATAACCTCAACTCAACCACATTCATTTAACACCAGAAACACATAAGACAGAGATATTGCTAGCAAATAATGCATGTTGGATCCTGTAAAGAAAGGGTATGATTTTATACTACTGCATCCAAATAATGAATGCTGGATTCTATAAGAAAGGGCATAAATTTATGCTAGTGCATCCAAAACTGTAGATAATCAAGTCTATGATTTCAAATAAGTAACTAATAAAGGAAGATGTTGAGTGGAGGGATTGTATCGACTATCGATTATAGACAAGCATAGCATGAACTCGAATATTTCAAAATGTGGCCAAAAGTAACAGCCTCTGCTTCCTCCTCCTCCTTCTTCTTCTCAGCAGCATTGGTCTCAGTTGTTTTCCTCTTCTTGGATGGAGTAGCTGCTTCAGCAACAGGTGGAGGTTGTGCAAAGAGAACATTAAGCTTCTGAACTCGAGCCATAAGGTCGGGAATTATGGCCGGAGCCTCTTCAGGTATGGCATTGATATATGCTATCTCACGAGAAACATCTGAGAACTGACGCTACAGATGAAGAAACAGGGATGATTTCATCTTCCATCACTCGGAGCAAATGCAGAAGTGGCAGTTGCGGTGGCGTAACCCTAACGACAATGGTTTTCTGAAGCGAGAAATGGAAATGGAATTGAAATATGGTGGGATATATTTATTGGATTAACAAAATATTTCGTCAAAAAGCTTACTTGGCATTCATAATCATTCAAATTAAGACGTACATTACTCCATCTCTCCCTTATTATAACCAATTTCATCAATCTTATTACTTTCTTAGGTGTTTGTTATGAAATCTTCTTATTAAAGTTGATAATTGATAATGAATAGGAGCGAAATTTCCCTCTCATATTAGGGGCAATTTAGGAAGTTTGTGCTTCCTAATCCCGCTTAATCCTCTTTAAGCCCGTCTAAATCCATTGTTTAACCACTTTTGACCTTTCCTTTTTATTATAGTTAGCCTAATTTACTTCGTTTTAGCGGCAATATTATGGGTCTTTTGTCACTCTCAATATCCTCTTAAATCATTGAATTAAATAGGTTTAAATAAGTAAATCGTCTTTGTATGTTTTGTTTTTGTCTATATATCTTTTTTTGGTCTAAAATAAACCTTGTAAGTTATAAACGTTTTGATTTTGATTCACGCCGTCATCATCTGTTACAAAAATGTGCATGTGAAAAACGAAGGATGACGAAGTGGCGTGTGATGTGGCAAAATCAAAAAGCAAAAAACAAAAACAATCTGAAGTGGATGATGAGTCAGATAGTGAGAGAGACAAAAAAAATCGTAGAGGGACAAGAACCAAAACACAAAATTCGTAGAGGGACCAAAAACCAAAAAACGAGGAGACGAAAATTCAAATTTTAAAAACCTTGGTTCTTCCATCTTCTTCTTGTGTTTCTTCCTCCATTTTCAACGAATATGTGTAAAGAAAATGTGCATATGCTTACATTGGTTCCTCAGGCAATGATTAAGGATAAATTGTTGCATGCCAGGGTAAAGGGCTTAAAATATGACATCTTACGTTTTTGTTAATAGAAAAGGAAGTTCACGACTTAAAGATTTTGTATTGAACTATCATAGTTATCTTATTCTAATCAATGAATTATGTAAGAGTGGAGAAACATATATAGTCATCCAGTTGTTGACACGTGCACTGCTGATTGCCAATGAATCAAAAGATGGCGATTTTACTCTCAAGTGCTGCTATAGCTCAATTATATATCCAAGCACTGCAAAGGTGAAATCTACTAAAAGAGCAGCAACTGTGATGATAAGAGATAATGTCAAACCTAATGATGCTAGTTATCACTATATTATTGATAGACTATACAAAGGGAGCACATGAAGTGTTGTTATGTTTAAGATTACACAAAAGGTGGATGAGTTGCATGTTGAACATTATAATCTTGTTACGGATGAAAATGATTAAACAACAACAAACTATTTAAAGTGGACCTGTTTGGTGAAGCATTGACGTTATCCAAAGACAATTGTTGGTTTGGTTTGGTTGCATTCCTGATGATGATATGATATTGTAACTTTCAGAATAATAAGGAGGCAAACTCTCTCTATATGTAAGATATATGGAAATAAGCTAGGATAGTGAGATAAAAAAAAAAATTCTTTTGTAGAATGTAGATTACATGCTCTCTAGTTTTCTACTAAAAAGACCGTGTGTGAGAAAATATGATATTGAATGTGTGGTTGAGATGTAACAATTGATGATGCTGGAAGTCTTTATGTTTCTCGTCTCAATCCTCCCAACCACTAGGATCAACACTCTTGTTTGCAAATATCATGAGAATTTTAAAGTTTTATAATCTTTCTATGACATTTTATGATCTTACATTTTTATGATCTTGTTTACATACCCACCAAGATTAATGACTTTTTATAAAAATACATAAACTGTTAATCTTGATAATTAGTTTTTTTTGTTAAGTAGTCTGGTAGCTAGAAATTTATCTATTATGATGAATAGTTGAGGTGTGTAGAGTTCGAACCTCGACCCTTACATATATAATGCAAATTATGCAATGTCTTTGTCAACTAAGCTAAGTTCATTTGGGCAAATATGTGGGTTGTCGAAAAAATACGGTTAATTACATTTGATAATTTGGGATAGCTAATAATTTTAAGGGTTAATAGGTCTTTACCCCCCTTTAAAATATATTTTTTGATTCACCCACCTATAAAATATTTTTGTTTTGATTTACCCCCCTAATAGGCCAAACAAAAACCAATTTTACTTTTTTTTCAAGAATTTTTCGTTTTTGTTTGGCCTATTAGGGGGGTAAATTAAAACAAAAATATTTTACACGGGGTAAATAAAAAAAAATATTTTACAGGGGGGAAAACCGAAAATGACCTATATTACAGGGGGTGAAGACCTATTAACCCTAATTTTAATAAAGGAAAGATTAACGAGTGTCTCTAAGACACTTTTTAAGAATCTTAAATCATAAAATTTTAATGGAAGTTTGTATATTTAGTTCATCAAAAATTAAAATGTTTGACTTTATCAAAGAATCATTACTTAAATTAAAGGCTTAAATATGATAATCGTTCCTGTAATTTAGGCGAGTTTTGATTTTCGTCCCTGTTACTTTTTTTTTTGAAATACATCCCTGTAAAAAAAAATTGTTTGAAAAAGGTCCCTGGCTCCACTTTTGACATGATTTGGCATGGTTCTTGCCACGTGGCAGTTGCTGACTGTGCAACTTTGGCCACGTGGCATGCCACATAATAAAAAACATTAAAAAAAAATAAAAATTTAAAACTGAAAAAAAAAAATTCAAATATTTTTTTCGATTATATATTTTTTAAAATATGAAAAAAAATTAATCTGGAAATAAAATTTTGAAAATTATAATATGTTAAGAAATTTTTTAAAAATTATATAATCTCAAAATTTATAAATTTTGAAAATATAATTGTCATTATTTTCGAAAAAAAATTTAATATATAATTTTCAAATTAAAAAAATTTATTTTACGAAAATTTAATTTTCACATTTCTTTTCAAATATTTTAATTTTAATAGTTCTTTTGTCAAAAAAATTAAGTTTTCGAAAATTTTAATTTTCAGATTTTTTTAATTTATAAAAATAATTTCCAGAATTTTATTTTAATTTTAATTTTTTAATTACGTAGATTGCCATGTCACCGCCACGTGGGCAAGAAACATGCCAAATCAAATCAGAAGTGGGGCCAGAGACTTTTTTCAAACAATTTTTTTGACAGGGATGTATTTCAAATTTTTTTTACAGAGACGAAAATCAAAATTAGACCAAATTACAGGAACGATTATCATATTTAAGCCTAAATTAAAATTAAAATGTTTAAAGAGTGTCATGCAGCACCCTAAACAAGACCTTTTTAATAAAATATAAATTTTATAAGATAAATAAATGAGTTTGCAAGTACAAGTTACATGGTAGTTGCAAGACCTCTAAGATGTTAGAGGTGTATTTAGAGTGTGAGTTTAACTCTTTCAAACCAAAATAAATAAATAAAGGAAGTCATTTATTTATCTTACCCCATGAACACAGTGAACATTGAACAAGCCTGTCCTGGGTTGTTACTTATTTGTTACTATTATGGTTGGCTTGGCTGGCATGGATGAGTGGTCCCACCCATATGGTGAGGCAGACAAAAATAAAGGTAAGTAATAGAAGAGACAAAATAAACACTATGATGGTGTTTGAAATAAAAGAGAGACATATATATGTAGCTTTTGTTTTTTAACTGGAGACATGTACGCAAGTTTATCAGTGTGCTGTCTCTTGTATGAGAGAATTTTCAGTCCTTCTCTCTTGTCTCTACCTTTTTTTGGCGGCACTTTTATTTTGCATAACCGCTTATTCTTTAATACCTTTAAATTTAGCTCAACTTTGAAGATAAACAATGAATGTGTATTGTAGTGTATTCGCATTTCACATTGCTTTTGTTGTTTCTATTTCACTTCTCCAAGATTCATTTCAGTAAGCTCTTTTCCTTTTCCTTATTCCTCTTTTTTCACTGTTATTATGATTTGATATCAAAGAAACTTTACTACTGTGTCTTTTACTGTACTCATCATTTGCACTACAATTATCATCACTTTACAGAAAAATTATGCATAGTTCATCCAGTATTTTTCTTTGCAATTTCCTCAGATATTGTATATCGTAGGTTTTATTTTACTCCATCTTAAATTGTTGTTTTCATGTTTTTCTATGATTTTTATTTCATATGTTCATCTGAAAAATTAGGAGCGTTGAACTGAACTGAACCATAGTTAAGTTTTTGAAAATCATTGCAATGTTTATGCTGAATGAGAAGCTGAGCTAAATATATGTGCATTATTTTACTTGTAATAGTAGTAACTTAGTAAGATTTAAAGTATGTTGAATGATAAACTGTTGCTGTTCAATTTTACCCACCCTTGCAGAAAACTAATTTTTTTCCTCTCTTTTTTACTATTGTTTTTCCTTTATATAATAGTATAATTACAGGACTCTGGTATTATTGATGGGACAAGAGTTGGATCTCAATGACAAGTCTTCTGTGAGTCTCAGTCCCAATTCTGTTCTTCCATCTCATCAAAACTGTTTGAATGTGAAGAAGGAGAAATCATGTAGAAATGGGAAATTCAAAGAAGACTTTGCTGAGATCAATTCTTCATGCAAGAGCCTTCCATTTAGATCTCATAGACTAGAAGGGAATATAGAAAATAGAAGAGGTTTCATTTATCAGAGTTCAAATCAGAAGAAAATGGCCACAATTCAGGAAAGGAAAAAGATAGAAATTTCAAGTAGGACTAATGACAACTCTTATTCTGGTAGCATTTTTTATGCATTGTGTGGTTCAGATGATGAAGGTTCTGTTGAGGTTGAGACACCTTCTTCATTAATATCTCAGGATTCAGAATTGAGTTCTCAATCTCCATCTGTTTCTTGTTCCTGTGCTTGTATGGATCACACCATATCAAGTAGTTTTATTGAATTGTGCATAAATTCAGAAGTTTGTGATAAAAAATCTAATGTAGTAGAAGTAGCAGGTTCTGTAAATTCAAAGAGTAGAAGTAATAAGGTTACTGATTCTCTTGTAATTGGTAATAATTCTCCTCTTCAAAAAGTGGAAATCTCCAATTCTCACCAAACATATCCATCAGAAAGTGATTGTTCATCAAGAGTGAGTTCAAAAGTCACTCCTATTAGAAAAAGGATAAATCCTTTCACAAAGTCAAAAAAAGTTGCAAGAAACATGGCTTGTCAAAAATCTTTGTTGAATGACTTTTCCAACACAACAAAAGATGCTGATATTGTTTCTGAATTTGTCAATAGAGAAATTAAGGATTCTAGTCTAGCATGCTCACCTGTTCATTTGCATGGTAATCTCAAGATGAAAAACAAACAAGGACTTCCTTATTTTGAGTTTAAGGTAAATTCCCCTGAAGATGTCTTTGTTGCAAAGACATGGAGAATAGGTAATGCTTTAAATTGGGTATATACCTTTCACTCTTTTGATACTAGAACGAAGAATTATGCAGGCTTGGGATCTCAACATTGTGACAAAGATTCATCATCAATGGTAGCACAGATGCTAGTTTCTTGTAGTTTATGTTCTGAATTAGAAGACGGAGTAATTGGAAACTATGTGGTTACAGAATTTGTGTTGTATGATTTTACTCATTCAAGAAAAAGTGTTATGCCAAAGAAAAGGTCTTACAGCCAACAAGATGTTTCGAAAACTTTGAATGCTTCTAGCATTGAAAGTGCTGCTATTGTTTTGCGAATACCGTGTCATAAGAGAGAAAGCTTGAAATACAAAAGAGGTGATAGAATGAAAACTAAAGCACATTCCAAACCAAGTGATGTCTCTTCACCAGTAGAGCAAGTGAAGGTGATATTACCAATTGGAAACCATGGTTTGCCAAGTGCTGAAAGAGAAGGTCCTTCATCGTTACTTGATCGATGGAAACATGGTGGAGGTTGTGACTGTGGTGGCTGGGACATGGCCTGCCCTCTTATTATTTTAGGCAATTCTAGTGTTCAATTTCATGAAGATCGCCCTCGTGTGGAGAAATATCAACCACTGGAACTTTTCTCTCAGCCTAAGGTGAAGATTAAATTTCGTATAAAGTGTTTCTTGAAGGAACTTAGATAGATGGAATTTCATACACCAGTTCTCAAATTTAATAAAAATATTTGATAGACGTGATTTTGAATGATTTTGATTTTGTAAAATTGAATGTGTGTATTCATATGCACCTATCAAATACAATGAACGCGCATTTAAGAATAGAGTCATGCTATTAGTTTCCCTGTACTGATTTTTTCATGATTTAAAAGCATGTTTGGTCAAGTACCCTTGTTCCAATCGATTAAATCGTCATAATTCAATTTTTGTTCTTTCTCTTCTCATATGATGATTAATGATACCGCATTTTATAAAACAATTGCACAATCCAGTCAGCGCTGAATTATGGAACCGCAGTAGTTAGAACATTCTTCAAACTAACTAGGAAATTCTATCCTGTTATTTGTATTCAATAAAATTTGATATAAAGATAGAATGCATATACAATCGGTTAAAAAAGCAAAAAGATAGTTAGCCTAATTGGACAACAAGCTCATGTGTACATACTACATAGGATTGTATACTACAACAATGTGTTTTTGATTGGATCTTTCACTGTTTCATTTAGTGTTTCAGTAACATGCTTCAATTATGAGCCTCTGATGTTTTTTATAGTACTTACATTTTATCTGTTTTTGGTGCACAGGGAACCAAAGATAGTACTCCTACCTTTGGCATGACATTAGTTGAAGAGGGGCAATATGCAGTTGATTTCCATGCAAAATTATCTTCATTACAAGCTTTCTCCATTTGTGTCGCCATTTTGCACGTCACCTCAACCTTCAGCGCTAAGGCGGAACAGGCAAAAAATCAACAGTTATCTCAATGTAGTTCATCAAATACACTTATTGAAGAAGAAGTAGAATTATTTATCAAATCAGTCATAACAGAGAAGAGGACAGTGTCTAATATTCACAAGGGAATTCATCGACCCTCGATGCTGAACCCGCCTTTTTCTCCTATTGGGCGAGTATGAAGTGTAGTTTTTACACCACACACTTGAATTCCAACATAGCCTGACTGAAGTCTGCAGCTCGAGCGAAAATAGCTACTTGCTTGCTATGAGTTCATATTGTATGCAATTGTTGGTAGGACCTGAAATTTGGTAAGAAGTGTACATGGCGAGGATGAAATTCACATCAATATAAGTAGGAGATGCTCTAGTTCTGCCTTCTTTGAATAGAGACTGGGTTATTACTCATCATGTCAATAGAATAAGAATATATATTGTTAGATAGAAGAATGAATACTCAGCTCACATGAAGAAAATGTGGAGTGTCTAATGGTGATGCCCAGGACCAGGATTATTTGTAGCACCAAATATTTTCTATATTGTAATGGCATAATTAGAGGACAAAAATAAACATATATTTACCATTTATTTCATTTGTGTATAGTTGGTAAATATTTTTTTAAGAAGCCAAACTAGCTCATCGAACTTGCCACCAAAGAGAATCGAAACTGAAACCTTAAGGGAAGCACACTCCAAAGTTCAAAGCAAACACCCCATACCATCCGAAGTGGTAAATGTTTATTTCATAACTATCAATAAAAAAAATATTTTCCAATCATTATTTATTTCATTTTTTTTTGTTTTATCAGAGTTCACCTTTTGAATTTAATTGATTGTGCTTCACTATAAAAAATACAAAGAATAAGAAAATAAAAATAATGTAAAAAGTGAAAAATAAAAATAGTTCAACTTAATCATACACAATTACTCCTTAAAATCAAACGTATACATAGTAGGTTGAACAGCAATGACGGCATGTTGAGCGAATTGAGACATATACTCATTGTGAAAAAAAATGAGAGAAAGAAGAAACCAAAAGTAAGAATATGTTTGAATGAAGGGTTTTAGAAGGGTGGGAATAATTTACTTTTATTTTTTAAATTAATGACACTATAAATATCTTCAAAAATTAATTAAATTATGTTTTATAAATAAATCATTTATTATATCCTTCTTTCGACTTTTTAAATATAAAATGTATATCAAAATATAGACTTAACTCTATCCAAAATTCTCCTCCGCAACCTAGTTACAAATCAATCTTTGGGAACGTACGAAGAAGAGAGAAAAATTGCTTAATCAACATTAAGCATTATATCTAGAAGCTAAAAGAGGGGGATTGTGTGGGGAAAAAAGCATCTCATATTTAGAAGCATTTTTTCTTTATTAATTCATCTTGGATAATTCTGGATTCAAATTCGGATCACTATATCCATTTCGTGCGTGTGTTTGGTGTTAATTTATCTTGGGAGAGTTTTCATCCAATATGATCTCACCTGGATGATGGATTAGTCTAAACAATTACATATAAATTATACATGTTTCACACCCAACAAGGAAAATAAAAGGAGCCTTTTAAGTTTTCTTCATTTTAAGTCTTAAGAGTAGAATTTTGTCAAAAAGAAGAGGCTTAAATATGATTTTCGTCCCTGTAATTTGGACAAGTTTTAGTTTTCGTCCCTACAAAAAAAAATTGAAAAATATCCCTGCAAAATTTTTTTTGTTTGAAAAAGGTCTCTGGCCCCACTTCCGATCTGATTTGACATGGTTTTTGCCACGTGGCATGCCACATAATATTAAATTTTAAAAAACATTTTTAAAATTTTGAAAATTGTTTTTAAAATTTAAAAATATGAAAATAATTTTAAAAATATAAAAAACATTTTAAAAAATCTGAAAATAAATTTAAAAATATAAAAAACATTTTAAAAATATTAAAATAGTTTTTTGAAATTACTTTTATTATATAATTTTCAAAATAAAATTTATTTTTTTTTAAAATTATAAAATATGGAAATAACTTTTCGAAAAAAATGAAATAATTTTTTTAAAATTAAAATTTTCGTAAAAATTATTTAATTTTCCATTTTTTTCATATTTCAAAAAATTATATAATCGGAATTTTTTTATGAATTTTTTAATTTTGAAAAACAATTTCCAGAATTTTAAAAATGTGTTTTTAAAATTTAATATTATGTGGCCGGACACGTCAGCGTCACGTGGCAAAATTTGTACAATCAGCAACTCCCACATGTGCATACCCATGCCACTTTAGCGTTTTGGTGGGGCCAATGACCTTTTTCAAACAAAAACATTTTTGCAAGGATGTTTTTCAATTTTTTTTTTGCAGGGACGAAAACTAAAATTTGTCCAAATGATAGGGACGAAAATCATATTTAAGCTAAAAGAAAATGAAGTCTTTTATACCAAAAAAAAAAAACTGTCTTAAAACGTAGTAAATAACCAGAATTGGAGGATATGGTAGCGATAGAAGTCGCATGCAACCGATAACGGTGGCTTTCCAATGTCCTTCTAACTTTGATGGAAGAAGAGAAGGGAATTCCTGCACTTTTCCTCGAACTTTTCATTTTGTCTACTTGACATTACATTGCTTCAATTTTAATTTGCAAATTCACCCTAATGAAAATTCAATCTTCTTTGGTCAAGGATAATAACTTGGTTAAGTAGCATAGGGAGGACTAGGCTAAACGAAACCACACCTCACTTTCCGCACTCAAGCCCAACCCAATATACTAACTATTCCATTTTACATTTCACAACATTATTTCTTGAGTTCTCATTCTCACACAGATAAGAAACTCAAACTTTTCTTTTGCCAATGTAAAAATGAGAAACAAGAATGATAATGTTGTGATATAGAGAAGTGAGATAGTCGATTAAGAGATTATATTTAATAAAGAGAACTTCTTATGATCATTTTATGAAATAAGTTGCTATTTGTCAATATATATATTTTAGAAAACACCATTTCATAAGAAAAAATACAATTTCATTGTTTATAAGAATTATATTAAGTTTTTAACATTTTCTCATAAAAAATAATCAATATTCTTCATTATGAGCAATAAAAATTCAAAAAAAGTAAATTTTATTTCATCGACGCTTTTGATAAATAAGATTTAAATATTATAATTGTCAATGATAGAAAATAATTATTTTTTCTTCAAAAAACAACTAATTTAATTATTAATTTAATACTTTGGTGCACCGGTACACTCAAAATGTTGGATGTACCGTAGAATTTGCCTTTAATAAATCGTGGGTTGAGTTAGATTAGGTGTGACAGACTTCATTAAGCCAATCCATTACTGAAAAGGAGTTAACGATTTTTAAAGAAGTTGATTTTTTTTTTTTTAATCAGACCTGTATCAAGGACCGTTAGTAATAAAAACACAAACATATACCATTTTTTGGGCAATTAGGTAAACTAATTTCCGTAGCTTCTTCCAAATTCAATTTTAGAATGTGCAATCAATTTTTCTTAAAACACTCAAAAGAACTTCAAAGCAATAATGTTATGAGTAGGGCTAACAAATCTCTTTTCAATATTTTCTCTAACATTCACTTTCTGATAGCTGTGAGTTTGGGGTGAAAATGTGTAAGTGTAATCAAACAATGAATTTATGACTTTTTGATCTAATTTTAAAATCTCCAAAAGAAAAAAAAAACAGGTCTAATGAAAAATATTTTATTTTAAGAAGCATTTATTTTATTTGGAAAAGAATAAACATGACCATTTAAGAAACAAGAGCATTTATCTCAAAGACTGTTACTATTACTCTGAAATACGAAATCCGACATAACATAGAGACCGACATGTTAACACTGCTGATTTTAAAAGTATAGAACATTGATACCGTTACATTTTTTTTTTTGAGGGGGTCGATAACATTGAATATTTATTTATTTATTTATTAATAATAGATGAAAATTGAGAATCAAAATATATACCTGTGCACGGAACCATCGAAAAAATCATGTGCACCTAAATTGAACAATTAATTTCTTTAAGAAAAAAAATTCTAAAACAAGATCATCGGAAAAGCTAAAATTATTGTAATCACATTTAATGTCTTCTTAGGTCTCCCATTAATCAAGATTGCTCCGACACAATTTTAACTTGTGAGACGTGTTTGAGATATATGTCTAAGGGGTTTTTAAGCAAAGAAAAATAAATTTTGAAATGTTTGTCTTAGTTGCCGGACGCTTGTCATACAAGTATCATATGGGTGTGAACACCGATCAACGAATGACTAAGCAAAAAAAATTATTAACAAAAATGGATACTTTGTATGATTTTCAGTAAATAATAGATATACAACTATTGTTTCTCTAGTAAATATATGGTGAATATATGGGGTGTTGGGTTTTCAGGAATGGTTGTTGTTTGGGATTTATTGACGTTGAAGATGATTCAGAGTTCCTCGTTTTCTTCATTGTGAAGAGATTGCTTTGTGGGGTGGTGAAGTAATTATCTCCTCTTTGTACATTTTATATCCTTTTTGCTTTTGAGAATTTATCACTGTTCGATTTTCCCTTCTCTCTTCAAACACAATCTGGACCATTAGAATGATTAACCATCTAAGTAAAGTTAGTTCCACCAACAGCAATTTTCCATGTGTCAACAACTAACTCGTCCAATTCTGCTGCATGTGCATGTTGTCTGTTTTCTAATTCTGGATTGATTTTTTGTTGTTGAGAAACCAAGTTGTATAAGCTATTTTTAGAGATTAGAAAGAAAGCCACCAAGGAAAACAAATAACTTGAAAGAAAAGTAACACATAACTAAAATTATCAATGATGAGGAAAGAGCAATTGATCTTTAACGGGCTACGAATTGGTGTTCTATTATGATTATTTGGAATACATTTTTCTTCTTTTTAAATAGAATAACATAAAAAAGATAAGACAAGAACAAAGAATGTGTCCTATTAGGACAAAAAATTAAGTATTTAGGGAATAAACTTTTAAAGTAGGATGGTTTGAAGAGAGAAAAAATTCGTTAACTTAAAAATTAATTAAACTGCCAGTCAAAATCAAGTGTCAACACAAATAACCGAACCATATCATACAAATGCCAGAAATACGCTCTCAAGAGGTTAGTTATATTGCATATATATGAAAATGTAATTGTGTGTTATGCAAAATGTGAACTTGCCTATAATCAATGTGAATGTGAATATGTGCTTTGTAAAACCATTTGACTTGTGTTGAAATATGCACTGTGTTAAACATGTGAGTTGTGATAACAAGATCCCTAGTCGTGCCATGTTTGGAGAGTGGTTGGTGGGGACCGTCACTCCCAACAGTCACCAAACGACCCAATCAATCTTCTGCCGTTAATCAATCACCTTTGCCCTTTTTCATCCTTCTCAATGGAAGCCAGCTCCCCATTTTACTTTTCTTTTCCTCACATTACTTTATGAAGTTTTTTCCTAAGAAATTAAGCTCAAGGAGTTAAGGAACTTCACTAAAAGATAGATTTTTTAGAAAAATTTAAACTCTATTTTTGTATGAAACAATTCTTATTTAAATTTAATTTACCTTTGACCAAACTTCATATTATCAGGGGTCCCTTTGTAATTTGAATGGTTAAAAAAAATATAACAAATGCTCATATAACTACATGAATGTTATCATAAAAATAAAAACACATTGTCACAATTTGTTCATGCCACACTCATAACATAGTTTTTATTATTCTTTTTTTTTCTTTCTTTTTTTTGTTTTTGTTTTTGTTATTCTTATACTTCACCCAATCTCAAATATAAGCAAAATTTAGTCAAGCAAATTTGATGAATTTGATTCAAATTTTAAAAGGGTCGTGCTATCCGGTGTTTCCGGGGCATTGGTTAAGCATACCATAAAAAAGAATTATTACCATAAAAAGAAACTTTTTTTGACTTTATTATAAATTAATTACACAATTTCAATGCATTAACTATTATAAAATTTTCTTTTTCATATCCTTAACCAGTGTTTCGAGAGCACCGGTTAGCATTTCCCTGTTTAAAATCATGGAGAGTAGTCATTATTATTATGTATTGATTCAATGCTGCCTAATCAATGTTTAAAAAATCATATCAAGCCGCTAAATCATGAATCAACACTATATATAGTTCAACTATTGGAGTTGTTTGATTGCAGTTTCGTTCTAATTTGAACGATTTAAAACGCTTGAACTATATCTTGCAAGTACAATTAGTTATAACAGCCTTTGATATGTTGGGGCACATATTTTAACGACAATTATTCATCTCTCAACAATTATTGACGGCCGTTAGACTCTTTTTAAAAGTTTTCATGAGTTTAACTCAGTTGTTAGTGACAACGTATAATATATATAAAGTCCGAGTTTAAACACCAGCCACCACAAAAAAAGACTCTTTCCAAAACAAAAAAAAAACCTTGGCACTAACCTTTTTTCACCAAGGAATCCCATGACTCTAAACAGCTAGTTACACAAAACAAAAAGAATCCAATGACTCTAAACAACTAATCACAGAACATATAAAATCCAAAACAAAAAGCATTGAACACTCTGTTAAGATAAGAACAACATAAAAGATACCAAACAGAACCTATCAACATCTACTAGTCGTTTCCAGAATCATCCACCTAAACATTATTTATTAATTAATTTAATATCTTAACCACCAATTAATGTCTTGTTTTTTCTTCAAAAAAGAAATTAATGTCTTGTTTTAAAATTCTAGAATGGTCCCTATACAACTCAAAAAAGTGCCACACTCTATCCTAAAAGAAATAAAGTAAAGTTGTTACCGTTATTATTAGCCAGCAAAGCAAATAAACAATGAACTTTAACTTTTTCAAATTCCCACTATATAATATAAATTATAACCACTAAAAATATAAACTTCAATCAAGGACAGAACTCAGAAGTGATTTGTTTTGAGTTAGCAAAAAAGAGAGAGAAAAAAAGAATGGAGAGGGAAGAAGATGTTAAGGTTGGAGCAAACAAGTTCTCAGAAAAGAATGCATTGGGCACAGGAGCTCAGAGTGATAGTAAGGACTACAAGGAAGCACCACCAGCACCTTTGTTTGAACCAGGAGAGTTGAAGTCATGGTCATTTTATAGAGCTGGGATTGCTGAGTTTGTTGCAACTTTCTTGTTCCTTTACATCACTGTCTTGACTGTGATGGGTGTCAATAGGTCACCCTCTAAGTGTGCCTCTGTTGGTATTCAAGGAATTGCTTGGGCTTTTGGTGGTATGATCTTTGCCCTTGTCTATTGCACTGCTGGAATTTCAGGTAACTTCATTTTCTTTTCTTTACTTTTTTACTTGCACCACAGTTTTATGAATCATGAGACTTACACCGAATATGACACTAATACTGACATGTCGACATCAATAATAATATGAAAATGAGTAATTGAATGTAATAACATATTTCAATGTGTCACATAAACACCGGACAAGTCTTTAATCTGAAATGTTGGTTTGGTAGGTAGATTCATCATAAAATATTATAAATAGTATATGATATTTTGTAAATTTAAGAGATTAATATGATGAGTTGTAAAAAAAAAGAGATTAATATGATTTGAGGGATAAATTAGGGACTCCACATTTTTAAGTTGGTGATGCACTAAATTATTTTGCTTTAAACAAAACTAACGAGATGGTTGGGAACAGGTGGGCACATAAATCCAGCTGTGACATTCGGTTTGTTTTTGGCTAGGAAGCTGTCCTTGACAAGAGCAGTATTCTACATAATAATGCAGTGTCTTGGAGCTATCTGTGGTGCTGGTGTAGTGAAAGGTTTTGAGGGTAATGCTCGTTATGAGTTGTACAAAGGTGGAGCAAATGTTGTGAATCCTGGTTACACCAAGGGTGATGGTCTTGGAGCTGAGATTGTTGGCACTTTTGTTCTTGTCTACACTGTCTTCTCTGCCACTGATGCCAAGAGAAATGCAAGAGACTCTCACGTTCCGGTATGTATATATGAAGAGTTGTATTTCTAGCATCTCTGACATATGCTTCATTTTTGTGGACTAAGAGTAATGTGATGTTTGTATTTGTAGATTTTGGCACCTCTTCCAATTGGGTTTGCTGTGTTTTTGGTTCACTTGGCTACTATTCCCATTACTGGAACTGGCATTAACCCGGCAAGGAGCCTTGGTGCTGCCATAATATACAACAGAGACCATGCTTGGGATGACCATGTATGTCCTTTCACTTTGTTATGATGTTGTGGTCTTCAATTTCTTTTTTGTTCTGCTTAAATGACTTATTTAATGTTTGGATTTTGTGGTAAATTAAACAGTGGATTTTCTGGGTTGGACCTTTCATTGGAGCTGCACTTGCTGCTTTATATCACCAAATAGTGATCCGAGCAATTCCTTTCAAGGCAAGAGATTAATTAATCCATCATCATCGGCATGAGTGCTTGTTTTTTTGTGTCTATTTTGGCCAAATTCATATCTGTGTAAATGAACTACTGTATGTTACTACTTCATGTTCGTGAACTGAACACACTGAATAGTCTGTGGAGTGTGGAGATTCTTTCATGTTGTTATTTATTATGCTTCTTATATACCCAGCTCTTGAGTTTTTCTTCTTTATTTATTCAAAAGCAGATTATTGAAATATTGATTTGATACCACCTAAAACAAATTTATGGTTGATATAAACATCATCAAGATTTAAAATCAGTTTCTACTCTTGGTTTGTTCGGGGCCCTTGGATTCCATTTTGCACATGCTGCTGCCCAGGATCGGCATGACTCAGATTTGTCAAATTAAACAACCATCCAAGTTTACCTAGGTCATAACAAAGACCAACTGTGATCTTCATTCAAAATCTCGAAAAAAACAGACACAAGCATTCTCGTAACCAGGTCATAACAGAGACTGATTGTGGTCTTCATTCGAAAAAGCGAAAAAACCTTGTCTACGTTGAAAACAAAAAAATATAGAGATCTGATGGTTTCTTTTAAGATTGTTTTCAAATTCAAAACATTTTTTTTTTTTTTTTTGGTGGCCGGGGTTTGAACCCTAAACCTTGCATATTTTTATGCATTGTCCATACCAACTGAGCTAAGTTCACGACGTTTTGAGTGATAGAAAGCATTATTCTCATAACTTTTTTTTTTGACAGACATTATTCTCATAACTTGTATATATATCTATTTACAATGATATATTATACTGTATTATATTTGTGTGCAACAAAGTCCTACATAATCTATCCTCTCACCGAAATAACTTATTCATTTTCCTACAGGAGCAAATAAGAATTTTCTTATATAATTTAGCATCTTCATATTAGTTAATACTGAGTATATAAAACATACTACACAAAAATGAACATTTAACCTAAAATAATAGGGAAAACATATAAACTACTATTAATACAAAAGGATAAATATTTCACATCAGGGATACAGGGATATAGAAATACATAAAAACTTGTTAATACATTGACTTATAGAGGTAACAATTAAGGCACGTCAGAAAAGATATAAATAACTGACTCTGACGAGCATCATGGAAACGATGTGGGTAGCTCTTCTAAGTTACGTCAATGATATCTATGCCGATCTTTCTCTCTTGACGAGTAAGACGAACTGTAGTAATCACGGTCACGGTCTGAAATATGAAAATGTGTTAAGAGTTGAGACATAGTAAAAGGGGAAAGGAAAAAACTGCAAACTCACAAAGACAAATAGATTCATACCATGCGATGAATGGCGCTTTGACTTATCTGAATATCCTGCATCCAATACAAAAACTAAATCTTAATCTAAATAACAAACAACAAAAACAATAATCACAAATAAAATCTATAAAAGTACCTGAATCCTTTGCTCTCTCCCTAGAACGATGACCACGATCCTTGAGTCTGACCCTCTCAGCTTCGCCGCGCTCACGTTCTTTATCAGAATCCCTTCCCCGATCACGGTCCCTTGATTTTAATCTGTCCCTCTCTCTGTCCCGGTCCCTGTGTAACTCCCCACTGGCATCCATTTTACGGTCTGGTTTAGACTT
>Ga0228710_1005537_pt1 | contig 19581 bp, 11 predicted proteins | sample MedpolnodulmetaG_FD_177995 | JGI IMG/M metagenome (GOLD analysis project Ga0228710, IMG submission 177995) | Root nodule microbial communities from Medicago polymorpha collected in Santa Monica, California, United States - pink nodules | ecosystem: Host-associated > Plants > Roots > Nodule... | reverse complement strand
ATATAATAAAATATAGCACACCAAAAATCAACACCAATCAACATAATTCATATTAAAATCATATAAAAGACTCTAAAATAAATCAAAATAAATAATAACAACTAGGGCGTTACACCAACTGATCCATGAAGTCATCAATTCTCGGAAGTGGATACCTATTCTTTATCGTCACTTTATTCAGCTGTCGATAATCAATACACAACCTCATGCTACCATCTTTCTTCTTAACCAACAACACCGGCGCTCCCCAAGGTGAAACACTCGGTCTTACAAACTTCTTATCAAGCAAGTCCTCCAACTGCTTCTTCAACTCAGCCAGTTCAGAAGCCGACATACGGTAAGGCTCCATCGACATAGGCTTCATACCCGGAACAAGATCGATCGAAAATTCAACCTCTCTCTCTGGCGGCACATCAGGAATCTCATTGGGAAAAACTTCTGGAAATTCGCACACAACTTGCAACTTATCAATTACTACTTGATTCTCAACAGACAAAGACGCCATCAAAGAAAACATCAGAATCTCATCACGCTCTAACTGCTTCAGCTGCTTGGTAGTCAAGAACTCAACTTCACTCTCTTCTTCAGCAGAAGAAAAATACACCAACTTACTAAAACAATTAATATGAACATGATTATACTCCAACCAGTTCATACCAAATATTACATCCATTCCACTCAAAGGTAAACAGACTAAATCAACTTCAAAGTCTCGACCAAACATTGACAACGGACACCTCAGACACACTAGAGAAGTAGTCACCGAACCATTAGCTGGAGTTTCGACAACCATTTCTCCATTCATTCTCGACATAACAAGACCCAACTTGTAAGCACAATCAACAACAATAAAACAATGCGTAGCACCAGTATCAATAATAGCAATTAAAGGAGTACTATTGAAGAAACAAGTACCTCTGATCAGCTGATCCTCATTCACTGTTTGCGTACCAGTCAAAGGAAACACCTTTCCACTAGCCTGAACCTTCTTAGGCTTCTTGCACTGCAAACCAATGTGACCTTCCTCTTCACAGTTGAAACAAACCATATCACCATGCTTGCATTCTGTAGTTGTATGCCCTTTCTTACCACAACGGAAACACCGCTTCTCATCTCTAGGACAAGCATTACTCTTATGGCCCTTCTCACCACACGTGTAACAAACAATCTCAGCAGGAGTATCTTTCTTTCTAGGCCTCCTTTCATCATTCGACCTTTGGTTACCTTTACCAGCAGGAGCACTGTAAGGCTTAGGACGACTCTGCTGACTCTTACCCTTCCGCTCATTCATAACCTTGTAATGAGCCTTGGTATCCTCCTCATAAATCCTACAACTACTCACCAATTCAGAAAACTGACGAATCTTCTGATAGCCAATGGCCCGCTTGATCTCAGCACGCAAGCCATTCTCAAACTTGATACACTTGGAAAATTCAGCAGTCTCAGCAGTGTAATGTGGATAAAACATAGCCAACTCCACAAACTTAGCAGCATACTCGGTCACCAACATGTCACCCTGCTTCAACTCGAGAAACTCAATCTCTTTCTTCCCTCGAACATCTTCCGGAAAGTACCTGTTCAGGAACTCCCTCCTAAACACGGCCCAAGTAACAACTCCACCACCATTCTCTAGGATTGGAAGAACACTTACCCACCAATCATCAGCTTCCTCAGCCAACATGTGCGTACCAAAACGCACCTTCTGAACTTCACTGCATTGCATCACTCTGAAAATTCTTTCAACTTCTTTGAGCCACGTCTGAGCTCCATCAGGATCATACCTTCCCTTGAAAGTAGGTGGATTGTTCCTCATAAAGGTTTCCAACATCCTAACTTCATCATTGGCACCAGCACCAGCATTAGGTTGTTACCCTACAACTTGAGCCATAGCTTGCAACGCACCAGCAATCGCAGCATCATTCCTTCCAGCCATCTTAGTTCTCTACACAACAAACAACAATCAGGAAAACAAAATGACAGTATTAAACTGTCACACGACACTACGCGACTCAACTACTTGGTCGGACAGACCGACCTGCTCTGATACCAATTGTAACACCCTGTTTTCCCAACAATGTAAATAATACAAATAATCAGAGTATCCAACGTAAAACGGGATGTGACGCTACATATCAAGTATAAATAGAGTAAAGTTACTATTTATCAAAACAACCTTGTCAAAATCTCAATGACATCGCAGCGGAAAATAGATTCATAGTTCAACAACTTTGGCACTACGGCCTCAACGTAAACAACTTAATCAAAATCTTAATTCAAAAGGGTTCAACAACATGGTTCATAGATAATACGCAACAGTGGAAAACTAGCAATTAATCCTCATCCCGTTACGTATCAGAGCGACCATAAGACGACGCATGAGAGAGTCGACTCACATTAGCAGCTAATCCTGGTTATCTGCACGTTACCCACGTAGAGGCAACATTCAAACAGAAGGGGTGAGATTTCACATTTAATAATAATAAGCATATAATTCATCAACGGAATTTAACAACCTAAACAACAATAAGTAACAACAATAATAGTTCACATATACTCATCATCAATAATATTTCACATATGCTTCATTTATTTCCACTTAGCATATAACATCAACGACAACAACTCAACATTAACGACAACAACTCAACATTAACGACAATGCAACGACAAAACAACAACTTGACTATGCAATATGCATGTGATACCAATCAACGCTGGAGCATAAACTCCTAAAATCATCGCTGGAGCATAAACTCCTAAAATCAAAGCTGGAGCATAGCTCCTAAAATCAACACTGGAGCATAGCTCCTAACTTTATGAGTATGCATGGACTCAACAACTTAATCAACAACAACGTACAACTTCAACAACTTGACGACATCAACAACATTGACAACATCACAACAACGTACGACATCAACGACAACGTACGACACCAACAACAACAACATTATAATCTCATAAATATTCATCATATAATTGCAACATCATATAATCATCATGTTAATTCAACATAAGCATGCATATAATAATTGATCAACATATGTACATACCTTCATGTAATATTTCATCAACAAGTTATTCATATAATAGACCATCAATGTGTACATTCATATATCAATTCATAAATCATGTCATTCTTGACAAACAAACCATCTGAGTAACTGATAATATCACCTAAAGTCTTCAGGTATGCACTAAAGGCTAACTCAAAACAGAAATGTATTAATACAACACAAGAACATGGAAAGGTACAACACTACTTAGTTACTCGCCGTGGCGGGCGACCTTACTCGCCGTGGCGAGCAAACATTGCTCTCTGTTACTCATTCGTTCACCGTGGTGAACAGGTGGCGAGAAAACACTGCTCTCTGTCACGTATAGCTCGTCGTGGCGAGCAGACTACTCGCGGTGGCGAACGTAACAGGTTCTCTATCGGGAAGTGCGACTTTTAACCCCATTATACAGGTTCCTTCCACAAACCGGAAGTAGTCCTGTCCCCCTTGCACTTCCAAGGAGAGTTTCACTAAAATGTAATATCAAATTACAAGTTGCTCAAACACAAAGTAAGAGACTTCTCAATGCTCAAGGACAACTCCAAGAGACTTCCTTTGCTCAATCACAACTGAAAGAGACTTCTATGCTCAATCACAAAAGAAAGAGACTTCTCTAAACAATTACAAAGAATTGAAAAGGGTTTTGAATACTTGATATACAATCAGAGGTATTCACAAAACAATGCAAACAGAACAGACTCTGTTTTTCTAGACACTTAAGAATTCTAAGATATGAACTTTTGTAAGAATTCTCTAAGTTGTTGATGTGAATTTTGCCGCGTTTTGGCTCAGAGAGTATGTGTTGGTCTTATTGTTTTGTATGTATTGTTCTTCAAGTCTTCATCCCTATTTATAGAGGATTTGAGAGACGTTGAGAACTAGCCGGTACATCAACTTGTCTTGACTGAAGCTTTGATTCTTCACCATTGATCTTTTGCCTGATTTGATAATTGTCCTATAAAGAACCAATTTCAAATCCATTCCAATAGAGAAGGAACAATGTCTGCAAACATTACCGTTATTCTTGTCTTGATGTAGAGACAAGATGTAGAGATGGTGGTTGCAGAGGCAGGCGCAGAGTTAGTGGTTATACACTTCGTACACTGTACTTTGTCAACGCTCTTAAGCCTCTGGTGAAGTAGCTTCTGATGATCTTGCTTCTGATAACCTCATCTTCAGGGGCGCTTTTCTTTAGGAGCATAATCTTCAGACGCATTTTCTTCAGATGCTTTAAGCTTCAATATATATTCCTTTGCTCTTTGATTTGTTCAATCAGAACCTCTATGAATAAGACTTTGATTATGATCCTGTACACTTGAACAAATGTTTAGCATATCCAATTGACAATTTTTAATACCTTGTTATCATCAAAACTTAGAAGGTGATTTTGCGAAACACCCTTTGTTCCAACATTGTTCCTTTGTCCTCTAGTGTCCCAAGTTCTCCTCTTCCTTCAGTTAGGCTCAGGCTTGATGATAGAAATGTAAGTGTGCAGAACCTTTCTAGGGAACAACCATATCGTATGCCAACTTCGATGATGGAGAACATACAAAATAGCGCGTCCACATTTGCAGAGCAAGCAAATCCTTTCACAATTCACAACACACGTAGACCTTCAAGTTCTAGCATTTTTGGTTGAAACTCTCCACCAGCCTTAACTACTGATTCGATGAGATCTTTAAGGAAGCAAATGGATTAGAGTAATCACGAAATGGTTAATTTGTTAACACAACAAATGGGTACAATGTTTAATTCTTTGATACTGGACACAAACCAAAGTTACCAAGCCCTATCCACACAAATGGGGAGAATAACATATTTCTTTGCTCCTCCACAAACTATTCATCAACCGATTCCACAAGTGCAAAATCCACAACCGTTACGGTTGATCGAACCAATGGTTTAGAGGCCACAACTTATGCCTCAACTCAATCATGCCGGACCAATTGTTCAAGTCCAACTGGAAGTGGTCTTAGTAAATAGGAATCATGATGTAGATGAAGTTGTTAGAAATGTCCAATAACAGAACATAGGAGCGCACAACAATATAGCCAAATTTGGTAGAAAACATAATGACTCGAAATGGTTTGAATATTGGCCTACATGGGCCAAATTTTGTTTCTCCTTTGTCGGATTTGGTATTGCAATCTGAACTTCCTAGGGGTTACAAGATTCGTAAGTTCACTAAGTTTGCAGGAGATACTAGTGAGTCCACTATCGAATATATTGCACGATATTTGACAGACACAAGAGATCTAGCAAATCATGAGAATTCAAGGTAGAAATATTTTCCAAATTCTCTAACAAAGAATGCCTTTACGTGGTTTACCACACTTGCACCACATTCGATTCGACATTGGACTCAATTAGAGAGGCCATTCCATGAACAATTTTGCATGGGCCAATCTAAAATAAGTCTAAAAGAATTGATGAGTGTCAAGAGAAAACTTTCCAAATCAATTGATAATTATCTCAATAGATTCAGACTGTTAAAGGCAAGATGTTTCACTTAAGTGTCTGAACATGAGTTAGTCAAAATGGCCGCTGGTGGCCTAGATTATTCCATCAGGAAGAAATTAGACCCTAAACACTTGAGAGATATGGCCCAATTGGCCGATAGAGTTCGACATGTCAAAAGACTCAGGGCTGAAAAAGCCAAAACTTAGAAATATCACAAAAAAGAAAAGGTTGCTTATGTTGAGTGAAATGAAAGCGACCAAGAATTCGACATAGCCTTTGGTGATGTCGAAAGAGGCGAGGTTAACATTGCCGAATTAAAACTAGGGCCTCCATATACGTGCAAATCGTTAAGGCCCTCAGATGGGCGAAATCCTGTCGAACCGAGCAATGAAAGATATGTTCCTAAAACTTATACGTTCGACGTAACCAAATGTGACGAGAACTTCGGTCTTTTAGTCGTTGATGGTCAAATGGTAGTTACTAAGGATTTAAAAATCCCACCACTAGAGCAACGTAAGAAAAGAGGTTTTTGCAAATACCATAATTATTTGGGACATAACACCTCACATTTTTCTGTTACAGGGATTTGGTTCAGAAAGGTCTCAATGAAGGCGGGCTAAAGTTTGGAGACAAGCCAAAGCCTCAGATGGAAGTAGACTCTGATCCTTTAAAAGATATGGATATGATGTACATTGATATTGCAGGTTGCAACATGGTCGAAGCTATTGTTAATGCTGTCGAAAAGCTAACTGTCGAAGCAGAGGTAGAAGCAAAAGCTAATGCTGCAGAATGTCAAATGGTGGACATTACCAAAGATCCACAAAGCATCGAAGAGAATGTCACCGAGCCTCCGCTCGACAAGAAAGGCAGCCTATCCTACAGCTGAATAAGAATTGATTGATTTCCTTAATCGATGCAAGCTATGAAATTCTGAGGTAATGCTATGCTCCAGATGTAGTGTTGTATTCGACAAAGAGGCTACTAAAAGCCTCGAAGGTGTCATTCCAAAACCTAAGAAAAGAGGAAAATGGTCCGGTGATCATAAACCAAAGTTCTCTTTTACTAAAAGTTATATTCCTTTCATCAATAACTCTTCGACCACAAATTATATCAACAAAAATGGTCAGGGAAAAGTTTTCCTTCCCCATGCTAATGCACCTGCTCAAAAATGGGTTCGTTCGACTCATAAAAATGTGCAACATGGAAAGAACAATGTAGTGAAAGGAAGTACCAGTACCATTGTTAACAAAAATGGTGCTAACTCTTATTCGAGAGAATCAAGAAAGTATGCTTACAACAATAATTAAAAAGGGAAGAACCCTATGAAAAAGACTCAATGGAGAAGGCACCAAAGATCCAAGAAGGGTGTTGTTGTAAGCTTTGAAGATGAAACTATCGACCCAAACGGTAAGCAGGAAGTGGTCGAACCATTTAGAAGACCAGTGAAAGAGAGGTTGTCTATTCCTCCCATCAAAGAGAATCCTAATGAGTATGATGAATTGGATTCAGAGTTCATGGATTTCGATCCGGACTTCGATGTCATATGCAATGTGGTTTCTATTTTGCTAGCAAAATATGATATGGTATCGGAAGTCGAAGATTCGGAGGAAGATTTTGACCCCGAAGACATCAAGAAATACCAACCCATATGTTACTATGTAACGAATGATGGCTGTGAAAGTGAACAAATAGCCACATTTGAGAAGCCTGATAGTTCCATGAAAAACCATCTCAAACCTTTGTTCAATCAAGTCAAAGTTGATGAGGTTAATATCAACAAAGTATTGGTTGATGGTGGTGCTGTTGTGAATTTGATGCCTCTATCCTTACTTAAGAGGATTGGTAAGTCCGACAAAGAGTTGAAGCCTCACAATATAATTCTATCGAATTGTGAAGGTAAAGCTGGTCATTCCCTTGACGCTCTCCAAGTGAATCTAAATGTGGGAACTGTGGTTAGATCAACCTTGTTCATGGTAGTCCCGTCGAAGGCCAACTTCAACTTGGTATTGGGAAGACAATGGATTCATGGGATAGGTGTTGTTCCTTCAACCATGCATCAAAGAATCTTGATATGGAGAGATGATGGTACATTCGTAAACATTGAGGTTGACCAAAGCTATTTTCTTGCTGAAGTCAATCAAATTACAAGGAAGACTTTCGACAAGAGTTTGGCGAAAATAGCTCCATGTTCATCTGCAGAGTCTGTTCGCATTGACCAAGCAGATGCAAGTTATGTAAGGCTTCACCCGACTCATGGCTTCATATGGAAAAGGGAGACCCCCGACGCAAAACCTAATGTGGAGGATTTGAATTCCCTAACTTTAGGGAATGATGAAGATAACATCTAAGCAAAGTGCTTGGAACAAAATTACGGCTTACTTGGTCGAAAGTGAAACCAAGAAAGCCCTAAAAGCTAGGTTGTAGCAAAAATGGTTAAAAAGCCATTTAATAAAGATACTGTCAAAACACTTAGGGAAAGTCTGAGAAAATAATGGTTGATTGGCCATAAATTTGGTTGTATCTTTGTTAAGGAGTTTATATTATTCCTTATTGTAATTGAAATGGTGAAATTCGAAATTAGTTGCCTTGAGATCCAAAGTTTTGGGATAGGAACCAAAAGGAATAATAGAAATCAATATTGATGCAATTCTTATTCAAGGCCTTTCGATAAAATTGTCAATGACAAAACTTGTGGGGGAAAGGAACTACATTTGTAGAATTTTGTTACGAATTTTGGTCTGTTTGCAATCCTTTTTGCAAATTTTACTATCTTAATTTTTTTTGCCATTTACAATTTGTCAAGAGAACTAGTTTCTTTTGATGATGGGTTCAAAATAAAAGGCACATATTGGAAAATGTAAGCCTATTGTGTGAAAACAAAAGTAGCACAAAGATTTAATTTTGACAAAAAAAAAACATACAAGAGGAATATAAAGAAAATTGGCATGGTTTTAGATAAACAAGAGTTTGGCCAAATGAAAACGCTGAAAATAAAGGTTTTCCCGGGGAAAAAGACATCTAATGAGCCAAAGTACAATATTTGAAAAGCAAACTACGTACAGCCCTAGATACCTACTACCATAGAAAGTCAAGATCCGTAAAGTGGAAATGTCGAAGGAACCAAGCGAGTTTGAGGTCAAGGCGACATGAAAGACAGAAACCCGTTGTGGGATAGTCCTCATCTGAACCTAGAAGGGGTGAAATAGTGTTGCGAATCCTCCTGATCCCGTCGCAAATCCAGTTAGGAGGACAAGATAATTGGTATTTAAAACTCGGGGGCATCGGCCAAAAACAAAGAGAATTCCAAGCAAAATGCGGGCCCGCCGTATTCAAGATAGCGTTTTCGCAGTTCGCAAGTTGTCGGTGGTTGAAAAGGTCCTGGAATGTCGAAGAGATATGATCGTCGGGAAGTTTGTCTCTGGCCAGGATTTCCATCATGAGGTTAAAATACGTAGCCCCATCAGAACCATGTTTCATTGCCTTCGCTAAAATTTGTTTAATTCTGTCCAAATTAGAACGAATTTGGTGAAGCACGAAAGCAGCTAACACCACAAATCAGGACGAATTTAGCCTGTAATTTCGACAGGCTCATTTAATATGGTCAACATTTAGTTGAATTTTATCTTTGCAGAAATCGAAGGCCGCCTCTTTCCATTTTATAATCTCTAATTTATGTCTCGATGATAATTATTTTATCATTGCATTGCTTATGAACTTATATCATTATAAATATTTATAATAAATGTTTTGTAAAAGCACGTAAAGAATAGTTACGTTTACAGACAAAAAAGTACTTTTAGTAAAAATGAATTATTAATTTGAAGAAATAAATTTTAAGTGGAGAATGCTAATTTTTTTTACAAAGAGGTTTTTATATTTGAAAGAAAAGAGCTTTTTAATATGTTAAGTCATCTTCTTTCAACAAAAAATAAAATGTTAAGTCATATTTTTGTTTTTTGTTTTGGATTACTGTTAAGTCATTGTTTTGGTGGTTCAAAGTAGCAGATCGAATTTAATTCTATGCAGAGAAGTAGTTTGGTTGATAATGATTCGTCGGTAGAGTTGACCAAATTATTTCCGAGTCATCATGTGCCAGCCTGGACTTCGTTACCATTATCGGAAGAAAGAAAAAACTTAACCCTAGAAGTATTGTAATCTTTTATAAAAATAAAATAAAAAAAATATTGCAAACAAGAGTGTAACGAGTAAGATTGATTATGTTCAAATTTTATCATGTAAAAAATGAACTATGGACTATTCTAGAACTTTTTTTTAAGGAAAATTATGGATAGAAAACCAATATCTATTTTACATCTAGAGAGATAGTAATAGAGAGGATGATCAGAATTGTTGGTAATGTTATAAAAAGAGATATAGAGAAATAATAAGATGATGAATGTGTATATATAAAACAATTATGTTCAAATATAAGCATTGTTTAATATGTAAAAGGTTTACGTCAATTGAGTTTCAAAATTTACTAGAGTCAAAGGTTTCAATTAAAGTTCAAAAAATATTTATAGAAGTCTCACAACATTATCAACTTAAGAGTTGTGGGGTTGTGTTGCACCTTTTTTGATATGTGTAGGTCATTTGGTTGAGTTAACATATTAAATTTTAGGTTCATTACTTTGTTGGTTCAAGTTTACATCCTATTTTATTGTAAAATAAAAAATTACACCCTATTTGCTAGTATATTTTATTAGGACCCTTGAAGGAACTCATTTGTTGAATACATTTATTTTAACGGCTAAATTATAGAAATTAATAACATACACTCCACTGCACTACCATTAGTAGGGACAAAGGGGGAAAAAACACCACCAATAAAACTAAACCAAAACCACTGTAAACACATTTTCAAACTTTTGTCTATGTGCATGTTTTCACTAATATAGCATGTTATGTTTCATTTGACTAAAAAAAAACTGGTTATATTTCAACAGATGTATAAAAAGAGGCGGTGGCATTAATGTTAGTCTACGTTCTGCTAGCATTCAACATTTGCTTACACATAAATCAGATATGAATGATCTTAACATTTTTTTTTTGTAGACAATGATCTTAACATTATCAAAAAGAAAACGAAACAAAAAAAAAAAAAGGATGAGTGATGCTACAAGCATACCACATGCAACCATAGTCCACGTAGGACTTTGACTTACATTATTGTTCCACTAGTTTTCGTTTAATGCTTCCCGCTACTCCCCCAACGGTTCACAACACGGAGTATTTAATATACACTGATTTTGGACGAAGCCTATAAAAGCATAGTGGTCAATCTACAACAGCAGCAAAGTGCAAGAGGAAACGAGTACACAAGTGTTTTCTTTCTATTTGGCATATATGGGTTTCCAAGGGAAATGGCTTTCTGTGAGTGTACTTGTTCTCTTCATTGTTCTTGATCTTAGCATGTTCACTCTTGGTGATCACAAGCTTGACCAAGAAAGGTTTGGAGGTGACGATTGCCAATTTAGACGTGGACCTCGTTGTAGAGGTTGGGGTGGTCGCCGTGGTGGTGGTGGTTTTGGAGGTGGAGGTGGAAGAGGAGGAGGCTTTGGTGGTGGTGGAGGGCTTGGAGGAGGTGGTGGTTCTGGAGGAGGTCTTGGGGGTGGTGGTGGCTTAGGAGGTGGTGGAGGTTTAGGTGGTGGTGGAGGAGGAGGTAGTGGTGGTGGAGGTGGATTGGGTGGTGGCTCAGGACAGGGTGGAGGATTTGGTGCTGGTGGAGGTGTAGGTGGTGGAGCTGGAGGAGGCATTGGTGGTGGTGGAGGAGGAGGTAGTGGTGGTGGAGGTGGAGTAGGCGGTGGCTCAGGACATGGTGGTGGATTTGGTGCTGGTGGAGGTGTAGGTGGTGGAGCTGGAGGAGGCATTGCTGGTGGCGGCGGTGGGGGAGGAGGTGGAGGTGGTGGTGGTGGCTCGAATGGTGGCTCAGGGCACGGGGGAGGGTTTGGAGCTGGTGTTGGCGGAGGTGCAGGAGGCGTCGGTGGTGGAGGTGGTGGAGGCGGTGGCGGTGGAGGTGGTGGAGGAGTAGGCGGGGGTTCAGGACATGGTGGTGGCTTTGGTGCAGGTGGTGGTGTAGGAAGTGGAAATGGAGCAGGTATAGGTGGTGGTCATGGAGGTGGAGGAGGAATTGGCATAGGAATTGGTATTGGAATTGGGGTTGGTGTAGGAGCTGGAGCTGGCCAAGGATCTGGTACCGGCATTGGTTCTGGTAGTGGTGGAGGAGGTGGTGCTAAACATTAAACATGGATGCACAATCGAAGCTATGTGACTTTAGCCAAAATATTTACAATTTTCAATGTACGTACCTCAAAATGAGTTGTTCATGTGCAATAGCAAGTCTTTTATGTGATTACTTTCATATATTATTTGATTGATCAGTTTAAAGTTTGTAAAACTTTTATCACAATTAATGAAGATTTTGGATTCTTGTAGTATTTGTTTGCACTGTGAATGTGACCATAAATTACACATAACATTATTTTGTACTTACTTATGTTTTTTTACACTTATCTAACGTAATAATTTTTGGATGGACACAAGAATTTAGACCCTTTATTTGGTCACACACACAAAAAAATAGACATGCTATAATCATTTAAAAATTAATGATTATTTAAATGTTATTTTTTCTACTTTTTTTTTTATGTGTGTGTGACCAAATAAAAAGTCCAAATCCTTGTGTCCACCCAAGAGTTTCTCCATCTAACATATTATTTTATTTCTATACCTAATTTCATATCAAATCACCAACATATGGCAACACTATCTCATATATTTCTCTTTCACATCCATATAGTTTCACATCCATATAGGTTTACACCAAATATTTTCCTAAATAGAAACATGTAAACGAAAAGGTAGTAAATTTTATGTTAAAATTAGTATAAACACATTATAACAATTACAAAATTTGTATCAATGATACCCATGTTGTAGATTATACGTAATTTTTCACTGTAACTTATTGTTTTGTATTGATATATAATGTGTTTACTTGTCAACTAATATCGATATACATAAAATAAAGAATCTCCATTAGCGTATAAAATTGTTCAATAGATGTTATCTTAATAATTAACGTTTAGTCTTGTAACCTCAACCGGCAGAAATTACCACAACATTGTAAAATGGTCATTAACCTCATTTGTTAATATAATTTCTCTTTACTATTTCTTTTAATGTGCATCACTCTTTACCATTTTTTAAAGATAGCCGTGCAAAATTAGTTCATTATAAAAAAAAAATCTTATGTTATAAATAAATGACTTTAGTGGATGTCCATCCTTAGTCTTTCACATTCCTATAACCTCCATTAATGAGTGAATAGTTAGCCGTCCTTAATTTCTTTGATCACTCACTTACTCATTTTGTGTTCTATAAATAAGATTCATATTGTAGAGTAAAGACACACTTCTGAACAAAATAATACAAAATACTTTCATCGTCTTCTTCTTCTACTTCTTTGATCTTGTGTGTCGCGTCATTTTTTGGAGGTCAAGGCTATTTGATTAGCGTTTGACTCACTATTTTGTTTCACGACTGAACATTTAATTTTAAGAGAAAAAGGGGAAAAAAGTTCAAAACACCCCTTTAAAAAGATTTTGGGTTCGGGGGTTAGTTACATAAAGGGAAGGTGTTAGCACCCTTTATGTCCGTAGTACTCTACGGGAACCTCTTGGTTTTATTTAACGTTTTGTGCTACAGCTTGCTTATTTTGAAAAAAGGAGTTAAAGTGGTAAAGGAAAAAAGAGACCTATTTATCTACATTTTTTTATTGATTTGGAAGGACGAGTGTCATTTGCCTACGTACCCGTGAGGGATCAAAACCTCGTAGTTCGGGGTAAAAATTGACGTTTGATTTGTTTTTGTGTTTTTTATTAGTTTTGAAAAAGGTTTTAAAATGAAAAGCCAAACGGCAAAATAAGTTTGTTTGTGTTTTTTAATATTGAAGAAAAATTACTTGAAATGTGATTAAGATTGATTGCAATTTTGATTTACGAAAGAATAAAAATAAAGAGGTCACTTGACTTGGGATCAAGGTTTATTGTGAAAAATGTTTTTGTGCTTTTATGATTATTTGCATGTTTTTTGTTTTTGAATAATAAGACTAAAATTAAACTAACGGAGCAAGGAAAGTAAAGCGTAGGTACCATATGGTGGTGTTGGACCACCACAAGGACCTTTAACCTAAACTGCCAAGCATAAGGTAAACATACACGCACACACGCACACATGCACCTAAAACTATTACATAAAAGCCTATTATACATTCTACGGTCTGCGATAAAATAAATGACGGAAATATTTACATTCAAACCTAATTTACATTCTAAGTTCCGAGCCAAAAAGAAAACGAAAATAAATAAATAAATTACATTAAATCCTAAATACACATTCTAGAACCCATGCTACAAATTAAATGACGAATGAATGATAAATATGCGACCTAAACCAATAGATTTCAAAGAAGAAACGATAAAAAAATGCAAGAGAATTTAAAATGCATGAAAAAAGTAAAATGATGCAAGGGGGGTGCAGGCAGTATTATGGGGGGTGTGCAAAATAACAGAAAAAAAGGAAACTGGGCCTAAGAGGGAAATGGACCGAACCGGGTCGGGTCATGGGCTTGCTATATAAGGGCTGTAGACCCTCTTTCTTCTCATTCTTTCAATTCCTTTCTCTCTCTTCTCTTCCTTACCAACAAAATACTCTCTTCTCTCTCCTGTTCTCTCTTCTTTTCTTATGAGTTTTCCGGCGAAGAGGGTGACCGGAGGTGGTGGCGGCGCGGTGGCCGACCACCGTGGGTGGTGGCGCCGCCGCTAGAACCACCTCCTTTTTATTATTTTTTTTACTTTTTCGACTTCTTTTCTCTCCCTCTATTCAATTCTAACACCCAAATTCCCAAATACTAACCCTAAACTTCTAGATCTAAGGAAAACGAAAGGAAAGAAAGGAAAAGAAAACTACCTTTAATGAGTTCGGTTTGGTTGTGGTGATGGCTCGGACTCACGAACGTTGTGTGATGCCTCTGTTATTGTGACGCTTTGAGCTGCGTTGTTTTTGCGGCGACGGTCGGACTGCCGTTGAGGCTGTTCTGGGTTGGTCACGAACTGCTTCTGGTTATGTTGGAAACTGGTATTGGTTGTGTTGTGTTCGTTTATCCTTTTGCAGGTTTTGATGCGTGATGAACTCTTTGGCCCCTTGTGTGTTCGTACGCGTTTTTGGAATTTTTCTTGTTTTTCTGTGTGCAGGTTTAATTTATAGTCAAAGGTTTATGGACTAGGGTTTGTTGGAAGATGCAGAATATCTGCACTTTGGATTGGGATGAGGAGGAAAACGTGCGTGAGCAAAACTGGATTTGGACGAACTTTGGATGTTATCGGACAATGGATGATAATAATAATAAAAAGAAAATAAGGATTTTAAGAAAAATAAAATAAATAAAAGCCAAATTAAAAGTTAATTAAAGGTTCAAATAAAAGATGGAAATTAAACTTAACAGATAAATAAATAAAAAATAAAAAAGAGAGAAGAGGGCCCGACTCGGAACCAAACATGAGGTATTTTAAAATACCTCTCTGCCGAATTTTTCTACTGAAAATCAGAGATCGATCCGGGTCAGACGACATACGAGCGTAGGGTCCAACGACACATGTCAGTGACAACTCGGGTCAAAAATTGGGATATGACAAGTTTTACTTAGATACTTGGTTTTACGAATAATATAAAGTATATACATAGTTTTGTTTCCGCAAATGGGGATTGGGGTAGCTTTATTGGTTTGAGTTTAGGAACAAGGAGTTGACGGTCATGGGTTCAAACTCTAACAAATGAGTAAATATTAATCTAACATGTGTCATTCAAAAGAAAAAAAAATATATTAAGTTTTGTTTGGGGGAGGGGGTGTTGGGTAGCTTGACTGGTTTGAGTCGAGGGATGAAAAGTTGGAGTCATGCCAAGAGTTCAAACTCGAACGAAGGAGTAAATATTAACCTCATAACTAATTATTAACATCAGTCATGTAACACCCTAAACCCTTAAAACGATAAATTACGCGAATAATACAATTATACAAAGTGAAGCTTGTTTTGTCAAACTATTATTTTTGATGATGTTCCTTGTTGCTTGTTTATTTCCTAGCATATTGTTTCTCTCTTTGTAGACTAGAATTAGATCTTGTTAAAGCACCCTAGTCATACGTGGAATAATGTTTCTTTTCCCTTGTGTCAAAACTTCACATGTTTTCAAAAACTCTCGTTCAACACAAGTGAATCGATTCATAGTTATTTGAGTCGTATCACACAAGCTCTCTGACTTTGTGTGAATCGATTCACTACATCTTGAATCGATTCACTCCTGAATCGTGTCATTTAAATTTAAATCGTGTCATAAAACTTTTCGACTTGCACTGAATCGATTCAATCTAAATCTGAATCGTATCAATCTTCATCATGGAAAAATTTGAATCGATATGTGTCTGAATCGCATCAATCTTCTTTGTTCCCCTGTCCTGTATTTCACTGTCTGAATCGATTCATGATTTTAGTGAATCGATTCAAATAGTTATTTTTGCATGAAAATCAGCACATTCACCCATTTACTATATATAATCACTCTCTCTTAACTTTCAAATTATTGAATCATTTGCATCTATTCTCTCTGGGTCTCAAAAACTCTTTGTCCATAAATTCTTCAAGATTAAACATTTTTTCTTAGAATCACTTTGAACATTGCGTCACATTGATTTTCTAGGGTGCTAGTAGGGATTGTAAGTTGGTTCTTTCAAGGAGATTGGTTGGGCTTAATCAAGGCTCCAAAGTGAAGTGAATAATCTCATTCCACCTCCAAAGGTCATGGGGGTCTTTCTAACCGTTCTTGAAGTCGAAGGGAATTCGTTTACTGGACGTAGCATCAAATACTTGAGTGAAGAGTTCAAAGGGGTCGTGCACGGGTAATCAAGGATTCAAAGATTCAAGGAGCACCAAATTCAAAGGTTATTTGAAGTTTGGGGAAGTGTTTGCATATGGGTTGAAGAATTAGGTTTAATTTCAAGGAACTCTTGTAAACACATTTTATTCAACATTGTTACTATTGGTGGATGACCTTGGTGAAGGCGTACTTCATCAAGAAGAGTATGAAGTAGATAAAATAGTCACAAGGAAGGGGGGTGGGTTTGAATTGTGACCCTTTAAAATTTATCCTAGAACTTAAAATTAATTCTCCAATTGTTTACTTGGAATAGTTAAGTTAGTGAAATGACTTCAGAACGTTCTGAAGTTCTTATGTAAAAAATGCTTAAGAAAATAAATGTGTTTGTGTGTGTAGTGTAAACTAAATTTAAAGAGTAGAAGGAAGAGAAAAAGAACACAAAAAGATTTACAGTGGTTCACCAAATGTGGGTTAGTCCAATCCTCACAATCTTGTGAGAGTTTCAACTATGATTCTTGAGATAACCTCTCAAATACCGCACCTTACACTCTTTGTTCACTTGAACAATTACAACAACTGTATTCTCTAAGCCTTAGCAGGCTTGCACCTTCTTGCTAAGTTACCCACATAGACTTTTACAATCTTTGCTCAAGCTAACACTTTAGTACCCCCAAAGCAAGATGAGATTTTGATAACAATTTGTACGGAGTTTGAATGATTGAAATAAGACAAGAGAATAATGGTGGGCGAAATTATCTTTAACAAGATAATAGAGAATTGATTTACACTTCAAGACACAATTTGAAATCTCAGTGATGATCAATTCAAATGCTAAAGCTTTAAACACGTTTCAAATGTTTTCTTGTATGCTTTGCGATGGTGCAAGTAATGTTAAGCCTTTGATCGCTATTTATAGAGTTTTTGGGCTCTTGTAGCCGTTCGAGGGTGACAAATGGTGTTATACCATGTGTCCTGGCCCCAATAGTTTTTACTTGAAAATCTGGGTGAACATTCTGACCATCAGAATGTTGTTGTGTTCTTCAGGATAAACATCAGAATGTTGTTGCGTTCTTGATGATCTTCATCTGGGTTCATCATGATATTGATATGGGTTCATTATGTATGAATGAAGATATGAGTTTCTGGGCTTATCATATGCATTTCATATGATTTTCTAGGCATTACCCATAAGCAGTGGCTTTTCCACATACATCAGAATGTTGTTGGATAATACATTTCCAGATTTGCCTTGGAAACAGTGCAGGATAAATAAAGTGGATTCTGCATCTTCATGTCCATGCTTTGAGGGGTTGTGTGGTCCATGTACAGAACAAGATCCCATATGTGTCTAACTTTGATTGAGTGAGACAAGATTTCCTTTTTGCTTTTGCTTTTTGCTTTTCACCTACTATATTGTTCATAAAGTAAGCAAGTGCTAAGTTGAACATTCTGATCATCAGAATGTTCCTTTTGTTTCACTTAAGATGATTTGTAAGACTACCATTTGATGTAATCAAATCATAATAATGAAACAACAATGAAGAGCAGTGATTGAAATATCTAAGATGATATTCCCTTTTGGAATAATCCTAGAACTTCAATGTTCATAGTCTTAAATGAACATTGAATATCCTTTTTGGCATTATTCTCATAAATGCCTTTATTGCTTGATTGATCCATGCAAATGTACTTTCCTGGACATTTATTCATGTCACATATGACTTGCATGTTCTTGATAATGTTCTTGAGTTTCTGGGCTTGTGTAAGAATAACCTTTTAAACTCTGCTTGAACATTCTGATCAACTCTATGAGCAACATTCTGAACTAACTTTCTAACCTCATAATTAGTTCATGAATTCAAATGTCCTTTGATTTCTTGTATCTTGGTATGATTTAAACTTTGTTCATGTCTTAGTAAAACACTCAAGAGAACAATTTAAATACCAATAAATTAATCAAAGTCCATTAATTCTTTAATCATAAAGGTTTATTATCTTTAAAATAATTTAGGGATTTTGACTCAACAATCTCCCCCTTTTTTAAGATGATAAACTTATGATTTTGGATTATGGATTTTGATTATATATGAAGAGTTTCAGAGCATTGAAAATTTGTTTTAATGCTCCCCCTCATTTTTATAATTCATTATGATGAGTTTTTAAGAACTTCAAAGAGATCCCCCTCAATTTCATAATCCATTGCATAAATAAAAATATGCTCAATTGAACCAAAATCAAATTCTTTCATTGATGTCATACATTAAGTACAATTACATGATTAATATGGTTCAAAACAAAAAAGAAATTAAAAGTACATATGGTCAAGGAAAAAATGAAGTTTGATAAGACTCCAATAACTAATGATCACTAGACCTACTTAGGGCCTAAAACTTAGAAAAACTTAAAGACATAAATCCTAAAGCTTCTCCCCCTTTAGTCATCTGCAAAAAGGACAAAGAGGTAGACTAGAAAAGATTTAGGGAGTAGAATCCCCATAATCAGAGGATGGCTCAGACTCAAAGATGGAAGGATCATCAAAAACAGGAGGAGCCACAACCAATCCAGGAGCATGAACTTCCATAGTCCATTTGGCCAAAACAGAAGCAATTTTGTGGGTCTTTGTAGAAAACCTAAGTGCTCTGGAAGCTAGTTTCTCAACCCTTGAAGGCTTAGCATGTTGGAACAAGGGTGTTTCACAAGTCACCTATTGAGTTTTGACAATAACAAGGTATTAAAAATAATCAATTGGATATGCTAAACAATTTGTTCAAGTGTGCAGGATCCATAATCAAAGTACTATTCTTAGAGATTCTGATTGAACAAGTTCAAGAGCAAAGGAATTTATTTGAAGCTTAAAGCATCTGAAGTACTGCCTCTGAAGTGCTGCGTCTGAAGTACTGCCTCTGATGTGCTGCGTCTGAAGAAACGAGTCTGAAGAAGAGCTCCTGAAGACACGTCATCAGAAGCGCTGAACATCAGAAGCGCTGAACATCAGAAGCATATCTCACCAGAAGCTACTTCACCAGAGTTGACAAAGGACAGTGTACGAAATGTACGACCACGAACTCTGCAACCACCTTCTCTGCAATTTGTGTCTCTACAACAAGACAAAGATAACAGTAACATTGCTGCA
>Ga0228710_1005536_pt1 | contig 19582 bp, 15 predicted proteins | sample MedpolnodulmetaG_FD_177995 | JGI IMG/M metagenome (GOLD analysis project Ga0228710, IMG submission 177995) | Root nodule microbial communities from Medicago polymorpha collected in Santa Monica, California, United States - pink nodules | ecosystem: Host-associated > Plants > Roots > Nodule... | reverse complement strand
CCTTTATGTAACTAACCCCCGAACCCTAAATCTTTTTTCAAAGGGGTGTTTCGAACTTTTTTCCCCTTTTCTCTTAAAATTAAATATTCAGTCGTGAAATAAAATAGTGAGTCAAACGTTAATCAAATAGCCTTGATCTCCAAAAAATGGCGCGACAAGTAGCAAAGTTGATAACTGCAAACCCTTTCTAACTAATTATGCAAAATTGTGCCCGTTAACTTCACCGTGATATTTTACATTATTGAAATTTCCACTGCTCATGAACTTCGTGATTCGTAATTATGTCTTAACTTTGATTCTCAAGATTACCCGTTAAAATTCCATTGTAAAGTTGGACAATCACCCCCTACCATCACTCCATGTGACTAAGGTTAGACACATGTGCACCTTCCTTGCGGTGTATCCTTCAAAATATTATGAACATCTTATCTCAGATGCCTCAAGCTTATAAGTATTTCTTTGACATCATTCTTGGTTAATTCCTCCGCTGCGTCTTCTAACCCTAACAACTCGCTTTAGGAATATGTATACTAAATCACCCGTACTATATTAGATTTTACATTCGATTTAATTTCATTACAACCTCTCAACCATCAGGAAAAAATCATCTTATGGCCTGATATTCCTTCATGTTCTATTACTACTGCCTATCCAATCGCCCTTTCCTTAAGGTTTCAAAATGCTTCACTCCTTCCGACTCATAGCATTAACACTTACGATGCGGTGGGTATGATTTAAGACAATAAGGTCTAATTATCTTATGGATCTTGCACCCAAATAATAGAAGGGAGTTAATCCTTATATTACACACTCCTTTGAAAATACAGACTTACTCCATGAATAGCTCATCTTCAGATGCTACGACTTCTTTTAAACATATAGTACATACCGGTTCTCGCAAATAAACTCCTATGTAATTTTCACATTCACATCATTCATATATTAAAATCCACTTGGTGGTTAGATGCTCACTTCCATTCGCTCCATCCTAGTACGTAGTATCATGCATACTTAAGGTCTCATCTGCAACAAATTATCATTCAATCTCTAAATTTCATTTTTCTTTTAAGAAAGTTACATATTCTAAATCAGAATTAGTTCCTTATTAACTTATTTATTGGCAAGAACATATTCCTGGTCTTATCACTGTTACATACTCATTCTTCCAACCTTCAATTCTACATGACATTTTAACCTGGGGGGACATTGTCAGTTGTACATGATTTAATTATTCCAAAATTAATTTCCTTAAACTGTTCAGGCATCCAAAAAAATTTGTCCGTTTCAGGTGTACGAGTCCTTCGGTTCCTACTTCCTTTGTCTTCACCAAAAGTTTATGTGCTCCGATAATTAGCTGATAATTCCTCATTTCGAGTTTCTCTTTCTAACTATGTAATCTCAAATACACCCATATCTGTTGAATTATTCCGCAACTTAATTTCACTTCTCAAACTACGGCTCTCGTCAAGGTTCATGATTTTCCCTAGAGACATTCAAGGATTGGTTACTTTTCTAGCTTCCATAGGCGAAGTACCATTATTATGCGTCCAAAGATATTAAGACACTCCATATTGGTCTTGAAATATTCTAATTATACTCTTGAAGAATCTTCACCACCAATTTCCTTCTATACCTTCCGGGTCCTATTCGGTATTCAAATATTCGTCCTAACTGCAATATACTAGGTTGAGTTGATTAGACTCAACTAGATGTGACATTTAGAATAAACATCAAGAATCCAAATCGTCCTACTACATTTATTGAATTCCAATGACCCAAGGCACAATATGAATTGACTTGCTCAGATACCAAATGTAACGCCCACACTAAATTTATCTAGAATATTTAGCATAAGCATTAACTTACTACTGGATACATTAAAATTACAATAATAAACAATTTTGTCCAAATGAATTACATCAATTTATTAATCTTATATATCCATAAAACAGGTGCAATTCGGTCAATGTGCAAAATACACAAGTTCTTGTCTGAACATGAGATATAACTGCGTAACTCATCCATCTTCTTCTACTTATCCTCATCACAAGCATCCTGCTTATCTGAAGAAAAAAATTAAAAGGATTGGGATGAGACATAATGTCTCGGTGAGATCTACCAATCTTAGGCTACACAAAATCTCGTGGAAACCTATGATCGTTGTCTGTCTGTATATTCAATCTATGGTGTATAATCTACTGCAAGTGCTATAGTGATCTGGGAGAAACTATGATCACTAGCTGTCTGCAAACTATCCAAGTTGCATATTCTGTCTTAGCTTTCTTAATCAGTTAATTTTATTAAGTTAGCATGTAACAAACAATTAATCTAAATTGATTTTACGGGATGACCGGGTGGAGTAACCATGTAACACCCTCATAGATTGTTACATGACATGCGAAGCGCCAAATAGGCATGCCATTATTCAAAATCACCAAAAAGAACTAACATGTCTCGATTTATCTTGTGCTTTCAATAGTTTGCGATAACTATGGTAACTTTAGTATGGCTAGAACCTCACGAACCTCCAGTTTGTTTGACGTCTATGCTGGCGAAGGTACCGTACGGGACTGCAAAATTGTGGTGGATGCTATATAGTTGGAATAATCATTTTTCTTTACAAGTAAATTTTATATAATCACTATAAGCTAAGCAAATTGTGATGGTCACTCATTACTCTATGACAAAGTCCATTTCTTAAGCCTGTCTCCATCTTTTTTGTTTATAATTCTCTTGTAATTATTGAACAATTCTCGATGAATGATAGATATAAGTTAAAATGATATTTTTTCCCTAAAATAATTGCATTTTTTGTCTACTTCACTAAAAAATAGTTTAGGCCGTGGAGAGAATTCCGCAACGGTGTCGAGAGAAATGGTAGCACATGGAGGCTGCTGAACCAATTTTGCAAAGTCAACTATCCTTAACATTATTATTGTCAAAGAATATATAACGTTAATAAAAAAATATAGGGGTTTTGTCCTACATGCCCGAGCATAATTTGATTTTTTTAAAACACTTCTACAAATATATTTATATAATCATTTAATATAAATTTTTAATATTTTATTATTTTAAAATTTTATATAATCATGTAATGTCATTTTTTTAATATTTGATTATTTTAAAATAAATTTATATATTTTTTTTAACAAATCAAAATGGAATATATTAAACAACAAGCTATCTTCCTGGAACAAGATGTGCCAAGAGAGATAGTAAACAATTACAATAATGTTTCAAAGAAAAAGAACAATGATTAGCCTATACCCAAACATAAGAAGAGGTTCTGGCACCAATCATGAAACTTATAATAAAAATTACCAAATTTTGTTTTATGCCAAGAAAAAGAAAGTAGCCTGATGCTCTCCAAAATCTGACAACATGAGCTTTCTTTGGTTCGGAATAGTCTATCGTTCATTTCCTTCCAAATAACCCACGAAGTGGCAACCAAATTAAGTACATAAAAGAACACCACGCCTTTGTATAACCTGCTGAAGTACCAAATTGGATGAGGTGATCCACCAAGGTTAAAGGTTCTGATTACATAACAAGAATAGATGATCGGATGATTCAGATAAGCCGCACCCACTGACACAAGACTGCGCCTCATAATGAATAACTCCCCGACGGAACAAATTCACCTTTGTAGACAACCTATTCCGAACGAGCCGCCACGCAAAGATCAAGACCTTACTTGGAATATCTTTCCTCCAAAGAAGATCCGCAGACATCAAAGGGACATTATGGCTGTCGGGCATTCCGCTAGTGATAAAATAGTAAGCCTCTCTAACCGTATATCCCACTCCTAGATCCGGTAGCCACGTCCAGACATCAGCTTAATGAAAAATTCACCGTAATCACACTAGTGATACACAATATTTACATATCATATCAATGACTAATATCTCCCGATGAACTTGTCACTCTCCAGATAATGACAACTACATTTTTTTTTATTCACAATGCTTAAACTTTAGACCTTGAATTTACAATAAAATTATTTTTAAATTGTAATTATTGTGTTTTTTTGAAATATAATTGTACTCTTTTTAGTAATTGTCGGTAGTTGTTTAAGAGAATTATTGCAGACGGTTTCATAGTATATTGAATTATCAATTGGTTTTATTAATGAATAAAGGCAATCTCATCCACTATATATACCGGTAACCTTGTAACATTCCTTCATAGTATTCAATAAGTGTCTACAATCTCCAATAGCCTAATGGGGTCTACATATTTATCCGTTTTAACTCTATTCTCTGTAAGCTATTTTCTGCTTTCTGCCTCAATTTATTCCATAATTTTGTCATTTTGTAAGATTTTATTTTTCTTCATATACTTGCCTAAATGTTTTGTTCAGGAGTTAATGTCTGTTTTTATTAATAGACTGTATATACATATTGTTTGGTTGAATAGGATGTATATACATATACAACCAGTGAGATGAATACATATATCAATTAAATATTAAATGTAAGATAAAATATAAAATAAATCGAGTCAACAAATAAATTGATATATTTACATTCACTATTGTGAACCCAACTTTTTCTGGTGTTGGTAGAGTTTTAACATGGGGTTGGGGAAGTTTATAACATGACTCTCCCCCCAAAAAAAAATTAAGTATGATTTATGGAATCACTCATTTAGGGGCTGGTAAAAGAAAAAAGATGTTTCAAGCTAACTTCATGATTGATCACATAGTTGGTCCAAATGACCTAATTAGTAGGATACCTTGGAGCACTATTAGAATTAAAGATATTAATTATGGTATGTTACGAAAAAAATATGTGTTTTGTTTGATAAAACATTTTCTGATATCATTATATATGTTTTATATTGAAAACATTGTTGCACAAGTTCTTGCCTCAATATTTGAAAATATTGGATACTTTTGAAATTAAAAATAATGACATAAAAGATGCTGGGGGTAACTCCTATTATAGAAAAGATGGTGAAAACTTACTTATGTGGTATTCACGTGTAGAGAAAAGACGTGAAGATAAATACTGTTAGCAAGATCTAATATGATTTTTTTTTTGGCAGTTGGCTCTTGCGGGAATCGTTGCATCTCATTCAGGTTAGTAATATGAATCATTTCCGATCCCCATTATTATTTACAATATTTATATTTTTTTAAATAATTTTTACACTATTTATATGAGTGTATTTATTTATTTTTTGACAAGATATGTGTGTATTTATTTTTATTTTTTGAAAGGAAGATATGTGTTTATTTATTATTGAGCTTCTAATTATATTTTTTTCTCTACGATTCTTCTCATTATTTTTACAAAACTACAAGGTGATGGACGTCCCTCCATATATATTTTTGATGTGGAATTGAATTTAAAAAAAAATATAGAAAACGATTTTTTTTTTTGAAATAAAATAAGCCATATGTATCTCAGTTAATTAATCAAAATTTATTTATATTTAATTTAAATAAATAATAAAATAATAATTATATTTTGTAAAACCCATGTAATTATCATTTGTATTTTATTTTTCTGAAAAATTAGATATATTAAACTACTAGACCCAAATCCAAAATGGATTGGCCGATAAAAATCACAAAGTTATGTTTTTTTTATCAATGATCAGAAAATTATATTTTTCCAAACCAATGTAATTATCATTTGTTGTACATATATGTTTGTCTCAATTGTTTATACTACATACAAGCTTTTATTTTGATAAAAATACATTCAAAATTGTGACCCGTGTAAGAAAAAGTTGAAACCGTGTTTAACAAATTATATAAAAAAAAAAATTGATTTGAAAATGTTCTGTTTTCTATTTTACACCTATAGTCAAAACAAAGTTTTTTTCTTTCTTACCAACAAGAAGAGGAGGATCACTACTGGAAAAAGCAAAATTAGCGAGGGAAATTAGTGATGGAAAAAATGAAATTCCTCACAAATTCCTTGGTCGCAAAATTTAGTGACGGAATTAAAGAGGGATTTCACGTTTTCCCTCACTAAATATCCCTCACTAATTTTTGTTTTTTCTAGTAGTGGATGCACATGGGATTCAAAATGCTCTTATAAAAAGTTGATGTGAAATATAAATATTTATATCTTATCTTATATACACAAACACTATAACTAACTTGGATAACATTTACTTCGGATTGTTAAAAAATTTAAAGTGAAAATTTTATCATAAAAATTGTGTATTCAACACATTAAAACACAACTTTTTATACCTAATCATGCATTTATGATTTTTAATGATGCAGACATTGAAGGCAAACTTCTCTTTTTGGAAAATGACCTATATCCTGGCAAGAAAATGAGCGGCCTCCAAAAGCTTTCCAATATTCAACCTTTTCGAACAATCGGTTGGTTGCCGATCGAAAAAGCTACTCAACAATCTGGAAATGTAGTGGAGAAAGAGAGTTATAGTCTTGACGAGATTTGTGGCGGTCCACCTGCAATCGGAGAAGACAAGTTCTGCGCAACATCCTCCGAATCAATGAAGGAATTTGCCATTTCAAAACTCGGAACGAAAATTAAGTCATATTCAGGTTATTTTGCTAAAAATCAAGACCAGTATGTAGTGGAAGAAGTAAAGAAAATTGCAGACAAAGGAGTAATGTGTCATCGAATGAATTTCGAGAGAGTTGTATTTTATTGTCACCAAGTGAATGCATCAACAACTTACATGGTCCCATTGTTGGCCTCTGATGGAACTAAAGTTAATGCATTGGCTGCTTGTCACCATGACACAAGAGGTATGAATCCAAATTTGCTTGATGAAGTTCTCAAAGTCAAGCCTGGAACTATCCCTGTCTGCCATTTTGTAGGTAACAAGGCTGTTGCTTGGTTACCTATTCCCGTTGCAAGTGAATCTGATGATCGTCCTTGTGCCATCTAGATGATATTTGGATATATGCACATTGTTTTGACTCTACTACCTTTTCACGTTAAAACCAAGCACACCACAGTTGAAAAAATGCACCACGAGGACTTGTTTTAAAGTGATGAATAGGGAGAAATGTGATGTGCAAATATCATATCTTATTTATAGTGTCATTCATGTGTTTTAAATAAAACTAGTTCTAAATTAGTTAGAACTATGTATGTGTCTTTGTTTATCTGGTTATTTTTCTGTATATATATATATCGAGTAAAACGATGTATGTTTGAATTTGGTAATGCTGAAAATAAATGTCTTTATATTTGAGATAATATCTACTTGATATATATATTTCAAAGCTGACAACTGCATATTTTTTGAAATAAATATAAACTTTTTATAAATGACACCAAAATTGTGAGACGGCACCATAATCGTAACACGATTTTTCAGGCAGTTAAATTCAAAATCGTGACACGATCCTTGTGAATCGTGTCACGATTTTCCCCAATCGTGACACAATTTTCCTAGTCTATTTATATCCTAACCCCAAAACTAGCCTCACACACCTCTAAACATATTGTAAATCTACGAAAATTTTCCCAAAACATTAACCAACGAATTTTCACCTTCTTCCACACCCATAACCACCCCTATCCTAAAAACAACTAATCCTTAAACCAAAAAATTCTTCCACATCTCAACACCTAACCATTCTCTCAACCAAAAATCAAACCCTTTTTCCATATACAACCACAAAGTCATCCTTTACAAAATTAACCACCAAAAACGACAACAATGCCTCTCGTACTTAGAACCATGATAATAGGTCATCTTACGTTATTCTTAACATGTTTTTCAGTTTATTTTAGTATGAAATAGCAGTAAAAAGGGGGAGTATTAGAACGATTGCCTATGATTTCAGGACTTTTGTAATGTTTTCTATATTTGAGTCTGTAATTCTAGTTTTCCCGAAACATAGTAATTTTAGGGGGTTTTTGAAGTAATTCACAAAGAAATCATGCAAATCGGCAAATCAAGAACATCCGAATAATTGTGAAGATTCAAGAAACAAGAATAAAGATCCAAGAGGCCTCAGAAGACTTACATATGACAGGAATTTTGTTCCCAAAGTACCGAGGCAAGTTAATTGAAGACGAAGACCTAAAAACGACGGAAAATCGGAGATTGGGCTCAGAATAAAGGCAGAATGCGCCTAGGGCATTTGAAATGCACCTAGGGCATGAAATTTACATTTCATGCGCCTAGGGAATTTCCCATGCGCCTAGGGCATGCATTGGGGTGCTAACTATGCTCCCCGTGCATGCAAAAAGTCGGGCCACAACTGTCTTTTCCTGCTTCCGTTTTGGGTAAATCCCGCACTTTTAGCCCAAACCCAGGTAGAAACTCTCACTATAAATTCCAGCCTTCCTCATTCAGAATTTCTCGTTCAGAACTGTAGCAAATTAAGAGGAAGGCGACTTTGGAGCTTCGGGAGAGTTTCTATCTTATCCTTGATTTTCTAGGGTATGTTTTTATCTTTAGTAGTTTGTTTTTAGTTACCATGTGTAACTAAATCTTTTTAGGTTATAGTTCTAAGATGAACCTCTGTATATTTTTGTTGGATATTTATTTAATTTAATTTGTCGTTTATTTATTTTATTTATGCTTTTGTCCACTATAGAGTTTTATTAGATTATAATTTTTATTTCTTTGAGAGGTGCAACCCTAGATTACGTACTTAGGTTGTGACATGACCTAATATTGCTATCACTAACCGGATGCTTATATTTTGATATTTATAACCCTTTACTGATAACTATCTATCTAGCAAGTAAGTGATTATTAATTAGCCAAAGGTACCATAGGAATTGTTAACCCTAGACGCAGGTACCCAGTGGCTAAAACCCATTGGGTCGTGTGGTGCATTACAGAAGCTATGAATTAACTGGTTAGTAATTAGGGAAGCAAGCACCTAGCTGTCCGACTTAAGGCTATAACCTAGTAAGACAATTCTCTTGAAACCCTTAGTAAGGTAGACGTAGATTAGGGCTGCCCGTTTGTAGAACTACTAAGTAAGCGTAGAGAGAGTGTGCTATGAGTGTCCTAAGATTCATAGATGGGCAGACCTAAGGGAACCTTGGTCTTCATTGCCTTGGGAAACACTAGAAAGCCAATTTAAATTTATATTTCAATTACCTTTGAATTATCAAGATCCCACACGTAAGGATTACCATGCGATCAACAGGTGCAGTTAGCCATCGGATGGAAAGGCCTAATTAGGTACCCAGTAGCTAAATCCCATTGGGTCAGGTGGTGCCCTACCTATTTAGGAAACTCACACGGAGCAAACGAGACCGGTTCAAGCAGACCCCAACGTCTCTTTGCACGTTCTCGCAATAATCTCTCTGGCGGTTACACTTCCCACGATTTCGTAACCGCCAGAGCCTGGTGTGCCATTACAACGGCTCTGCAGCCCTCCACCTCTATATATAGGGGACTCGTAGTAGTCCCCAAGGTAGAATCTTCTCTCTCTCTAAACCCTCTCTCTCTAATCTCTACTTACTTGAGCGTCGGAGTGTCTGTAGGTACACACCCCCCTCCGTTCCAAGAAGCCTTCTTGAAGCATTTTACCACTACTCAAACTACCGTATTCAAGGCACCGTCTGTGGGAATTACAAGCTCTCCCCGTTTTTACCCTTGCTAAAAACCAAAGCTTTCCAAAAAAAAAGTTACCATGGCTGCCAACGGTGCCAACTAAGAGCTACGAAGTGAAGTTCGTATACCTCAACGTGATGGTATGACATCTTCACCTTTTTCTGTGGGTACACCCAGAGAGGAACCCGTACAAATAGTTCCTCTCCAAGAAAGGCCTCTGCAGGGTCCCTTGTGACCTACAGAGACACCCGAAGATGCCACACCAACAGGTGCCCTCGTTGATAATTTGCTCCGCACGGTTCAATGACAAACGTCGTTAGTCGAGGAACATAATCGACGCCTAATGGATCTGGAGCAAGTGCGTCCACTGGTCCGTTCTTAAATTCTTTACACATATAATAAATTATTGAACACTAAATTACAAATTGAGAAAATTATAGAAAAGAACATGTATAAAATATTGGGGTGTTACATAAACAAACACCTTTCATACATGCAAGCACCACAACTATCATCATCAACTTTGCATATAAGAAATCAACAACATAATTCAATACATGCAATCACTACATCCAATTATCAACATTAAGCATGTATAAATTCACACCAACAACCAACAACATGATTATCATGCCATAACTCATCAACATAAACAAAGAAATAAACGTCATTAAGTTCAGCATCATTAGCATGATCATCAAGTTAACACTTTCAAGGAAAATCGTCATTCAAGACATTCAACCAAAACTAAGTAAACATATCAAATGCCTCAACAAAACACATGCACTACCCACAAAATCACTACAAGTTCGTCTCATTTCTTTCATTTTCCAAGTTATCCGACAAAACAAAACAAACAAGTTTTGAAATCTCAAATAAGTGTATACACAAATCACATATGAGTGCAGTAGTGTATACATAAACATCTCATAGGCCAATTCACTTTAATTTCAAAGTTTGCAAAGTTCGTATCGTTCCTCTCATATTGCAAAATCAATTCGTTTTCAAAACAAAACCAAGTTAGATCCATCATATCATAGATTAAATATTCTTAAACACCTTAAATGAACTCCTAATACTCAAGTTTTGAAGTTTGGAAACAAACCATAGGTTTTGGGTTGACTTAGAAATAGTTATGCTGAATTTTCATAAAATTTTACCGAAACCTACTTGGAGTATTTTCATCATAACGCAAGATCTAAAAATCATTTTAAAGTCAAACCAAATCCATTGGTAAGCTAACACAATTATCTAAAACTTTCATGTTTACACCAAAGGTCAATTCAAAACAGAAATGTGTGAAAAAGACACAAGAATGTGAAACAAGGAATGCTGTCACTGTGCAACTTGCCGCCAAATCGCCACGGGCTCGCCTCGCGAGTTGCACTAGACATCAACTCAAAATTCTAGTTTTCCTCTCGGGAAAACCATCATTTTTCACACCAAAACCCTATTTTTGATCCTCAAATACCCAAATACCGTTTTTGATCTTCAAGTGGGAGCCATTATTTTGGCTCATTCGTTTTTAAAAGTGGATGTGTTAGAATTCTATTTGTTGACAGTGTAATCAATACAAATGAAACTTTAATGACGTTAAAAATGTATTTAGTTTGACTTATTCTTAAATTGGTTTTAATTTGCATATGAGAATTTAAATGAATTAAAATTAGATCAATTCACATCAATTTAAATGACCTATAAGCCTATATATATTTTTAAGTCAAAGTAAGTTTTAAATTTATTAACGCTTTTGTACAAATGCTTTTTAAATGACTTAAAGGTATAAGTGATTATAAATTTGAGATTAATTAGGATACTCTGACAGTGTAAAATCATTTTACACTGTAAAATTATTTTACACTGTCAACCAATAGAATTCTAACACATCCACTTTTAAATTAGATTGTAATTGAAGAACAAGTAATTGAAGAACAGAGATCCAAAATATGGATTAATCGGAAAATAAGCGGGTGATTGATTGACCTAATTGGAACATAGAAAGGACAAGATCTGCCGTCGTCGTTCCCACGGATAAAAAACAATAAAATTCTGAAATTTCTTGGTGGGTGAAATTAAATCCCCCAATTTCTAATTCAAGCATGTCAATGCTCATGATGTAACAATTGCCTGATTACATTGTTAGTTACCGTGAAGAACCAAAAACTGAGTTTTCACAACCTGTGCACTTAAGAGTTAATTTTAGGTTTATTTTTTATTCAATAAACATTTCAAAAGATTATATGATGTGGCAGATTTTTATATGATTATATGTTATTATGTCGTAATGGTCTTGAAACTTCAGTCGCAGTTCAGATCAAGGTACAAACAAATGACAAAAATTTATCACAGTCCACCAACGGCGCAAGAATCAACCACCACAGATAAAATCCTTTAGGTACGATGAACGACTACTACGTACCGTCAACACGGAGCATCTATGCACCTAACCCTTTTGAGCAGCATCAGGATAAAACCAGTCATGTTGAATCGAGATATACATCTAACAGAATAACGTCAAAACTAAAGAACCCATATCTTCAATCCATAAAACCAGATTCAAGATTTTCATACCAAATCACAAAGGCAGAACAAAGTCACTACCCATCTTCATCTCCACGAAATAAAACGAAAAAAAACGCCAATAAACATAAATGAAAAAACATAGCAAAACCAGATCAAGAAACTCACGACCTGACATAATTCACCACAAAAAACTAACTCATAACTGCGTTAGTGCTAGAGCAGTACTAGATAACGACGACGTTGAACGAGACCAGTGACCACAACAGAATCAACTCACACCAAGACTGTGAGAGGACAACCGCATTAACGCTTCACCGACAACGATTTGAAACCCATAAATATATCTTTCATCTATGCATAAAAACACGGGACATATATTTATCATTAATAAGCATAGAAAGATATGGGACACATATTTATCATCATTGCGGGAAAAAAAAAACATACATATTTAAAAATTCACGGGATAAATAATTTTCATTAATAAATAAAAAAAATGAAACAATTTAAGATTGAAAACATATTAGTCTATCACCCGTGCAATGCACGGGTTAACACGCCATTTATTGTCAAAATAATATACCCATTAACGTTAATCATAAAAAGCATAGAGGTTTGTCCTACATGCCCGAGCATAGTTTGATTTTTTTTAAACACTTGTACAGATATATTTATATAATCATTTAATGTAATTTTTAATACTTGATTATTTGAAAATATATTGAGTAATCAGATTTCCCAAACAACGGTTCATAAAGACTTTTCAGAATAATGCTCATCATGTGATCCCTTCTTCAAACATCAACAACCAACCCTTTCATCTTTCTCCTCTATCTCCGTAATTTCCAGGCCCAACCACAAACTCAGGAAATAATGGCTCACAAACACACGACACACCAAGTAATAGTAACATAATAACATTCACCATCAAATGAGGCGCTAGGTGCCTAGAAGGAGCATAAAAGCGCCCAGACGCATGCTTTGGGGCACCTGGAGCTGTAAGGCACATGCGCCTAGCGCATGCCCTAGGCGCCTGACGCTTGGTGACTTGTGAAAAAAATCATTTTTTGTGACTTTTTTGCCCTTGAAAGCCCATATTTTTAGCCCAAGTCAGGTGGAAATTTTCTTTATAAATACTGCATTCCTCATTCACAATTTCTCGTTCCGAACTGGAGCAGTTCAAGAGGAAGGTGATTTTAGAAGCCAAAGGAGTTCTATCTTCTCCTATCTTTTCTAGGGTATGTTTTTATCTTTTTGTATTTTGCTTTAGTTATTATTGAACATCTATTTGCTTTGTTGGATAATTATTTAATTTAATGTAGTTTTATTTTAGTATATTTTATGTTCGATATTAAGTTTTATTAGGATTAATTTATTGCGGCGAAGTGCAATCCTAGATTAGCTACATAGGTTGTGATAGGGCCTAATATTGATAATACTATAGGAAGCTTATATTTTGATATTTATATCTTGTATACTAATTTCTGCCTATCTAGGATGTAAGTAGTTAATAACTAAACGAAAGATACCAAGAGCGAGTTGACCATAGTAGTAAGTACTTAGGAGGTGACGTTACTAATATTGAGTAAAATCTGCTAAACCTAGGATGTAACTAGTTATTAATTAGGGAAACAAGTACCAATGGGAGTGAACTTAGTAATACCATTGTCCTCGACCTCTAGGTAAGGTAGACGTTGATAGGGCTGCCCGTTTGTAGAACTACCAAGGGGAGAAGAAGAGTGTGTTGTGAGTGCCTTAAGATTCATATATGGGAAGACCTTCGGGAATATTTGCCTTCATTGCCTTTTGAAACCTAGGAATGCCAATTTAAGTTTATGTTTCAATTACCTTTGAATTAGCAAGACCCCGCACGTAAGGATCACCATGTTATCAGCAGGTGCAGTTAGCCATCAGAGGAATAGACCTAAATCAATCGAGATAGTATAGACCCCGCACGTAAGGATCATCGTGCGGTCAACATGTGCATCTTGACAACGGATTAGGTTAGAAAGTTCCAACAACCTCATCACTTGTATAGTCTACTTAAGGTAACTAAACATGACATGAATGTTATTTAATATCCAACGAAATAAATATGGGGGATTCAAAGAGTCATAACCGCTGCTTACTTTTCTACAACCAAAACATGTAACTTCCTCTGTTGCAAAGAGATAAAAATTTCAATCTCTAACCCTTATCTCTTTTATTTTATATCTTCAACTTAAAATAAGTAACGTGAGTTGTTTGGACGAAACGACAATATGTAACAGCCCGATTTTCGTTAGATTTATTTTAATTAATTTTTATATGTATTTATATGTGCTTGTATGTGATTAATTGCCTATGTGTGTATTTTGGTTGGGATTATTAGAATTCGGTGTTAGAAGGGTATTTTAGTCATTTTGAGCTTAGGGGTATTTTGGTCATTGTGTGAGCAAGGGTAAATTAGTAATTTAACTCTGAGGATTATTTTTAGTGTTTCAAGTGGGAGCCATTATTTTTACTAAGTTACTAGTGGGTTGTGGTAATTAATGAGTGTTTGAGGATCAAAAATGGGGTTTTGGTGTGAAAAATGATGGTTAGAATTCGTTTGAAACTAATTTAAAAGTGGATGTGTTAGAATTCTATTGGTTGACAGTGTAAAATGATTTTACACCGTCAGAGTATTCTAATTAATCTCAAATTTATAATCACTTATACCTTTAAGTCATTTAAAAAGCATTTGTAAAAAAGCGTTAATAAATTTAAAACTTACTTTGACTTAAAAATATATATAGGCTTATAGGGCATTTAAATTGATGTGAATTGATCTAATTTTAATTCATTTAAATTCTCATATGAAAATTAAAACCAATTTAAGAATAAGTCAAACTAAATACATTTTTAACGTCATTAAAGTTTCATTTGTATTGATAATAAAAAAAAATCATTTGTATGGTTTGTACAACATAATGACATGTGCCATTGTTTTAGATAGAAGAAAGGAGAATGACATGTGATTGTTTACTTGAACTATACTCAAATGTATGTACAAGAGATAGGAGATAATGGTATGCAAAATTGGTTCAGCAGCCTCCATGTGCTACCATTTCTCTCAACATGGTTGCGGAATTCTCTCCACAGGCACCCATTGATTCATTATATATAGACACACATTACATATAGCTTCTATAACCACCACTGCATGTAGCTTAAATGGAGTTTAAACAATTATCTTGTTTAGTTCTTCTAATATGTGTAAGCTATTTTCTGTAGTTTATTTGATTTGAGATATTTCATTTTTCATCACGAATTACCTACTGCCTTACTCTTTTCAGGAAGGAATCCATGTCTGTTTTCAATAGAATTTTTATTTTTTGAACAATTTTCTAATAGAAATTAATAGTTTCTAATTTGATTCGAGGTATCGAGCCGAACCGAGTTGTTCGTGAGCTTAAATCGAGTCGAGTTCGAGCAGAAAAAAATCATGACAAAGTTGAGTCAAGTTTCGACTTGTTTAATTTTTATCGAGTCGATCCGAACTGAATCTGATTTGACTCGGCTCGATTCTTTCTAACCTTGGAAATTATATACATCATGAAATACTTCATAAATAAATGTAACGGAGATCAAACACAACTAAATTCAACTAACCAATGATTCAGACCTCGTAGTTAGAGACACTTTTATCCAACTACTGCCATCACTAGCTATCAGTTTAATTTGAATTTGGTACAATTTGAATTTGGTATTTTATTGATAGACTATACATACTTATTTTGTAAGCTTTCGTTGGGGTTGATGTATTTTATTAAGAGACTATACATTAATAATGCCTTTTCACCCTACGTGCGAAGGGGACCAAGATTCTGAATTACTTTTTCTTTTAATTTGAAATTTTGGTGTAGTTAACTCTTGTGGAAATTGATGCTTCACAATCTGAAGAAGAATATTGGAAATCCGTTTGGCCAAACACTTCTATGCCGAAGACTCTCCTCGACCTGTTTATTTCGGGTTAGACCCCCTTTGTTCTTTTTGATTGTCTATATTTTAGAAATATTGTTACTAGTAATTATGCCATGATTTCAATGTTCAAGGTTGACACCCTAGGACCGATCCAGACATAATTTTTTTTTAACAAACAAAAATTAATTATATTAACACCAACATCGTAATTGCTGCAGCACAAGGTGTGCCATAACAATCACGGAAAGAATACAGTCTAGTCAAATTACAAAACAATCGGGCGATACCCAAACATAAGAGCGGGTTCGACCACCAATTATGAGAACCGAAACTAAATACAACATTACTAGTTTTCAACCACCGTAAGGAATAAGATTTTACTTTATCTAACATTTGCGGTAGAGAGCTTTGTTTATTCCTGAATAACCTGTCATTCCGATCATTACACAAAACCCAAACAGACAGGAGCCATATAAGGTGAAAAAACGATCGTCGCGATTTCAAACCACCTGTGTAATGAATAAATTGCAAGAAATAGTCTGAAATAATCTGAGATTCAACCCCTTCAACACCAAGCCAAGCCTGCACCAACGGCCACAACACACCAGAAGATGGACAAGACAAAAACAAATGATTCAAGTCCTCAACATGCCCACACCCAGCGATACACAACCGCACCTCCATAGAAATAATACCACGGTTTGCCAAATTTTCTTTAGTAGGTAACCGATCCCTCAGCAGTCGCCAAGCAAAGATATAGACTTTCTGAGGTACCTTTTTATGCCAGATTAACTCCAAATTTTGATGTAAAAGGGGTTGTTCCTGCGATGTCAACAAGTCATACACACCACAGACTGTGTACCCACTACCCACCAGTCTGATCCGGTAACCAAAGCCACCTATCAGAAGAAGAAACTTGCAATGTAACTGTGAGTAATAGTTCCCTACACTCCTCTACCAACTCTTCCTCCCAAGCCCACAAACGGCGACGTCACTGCCACACCCCCCTCCGACCTTCAAAACCAGCAAGAACATGTTTCTTACCGTGACTACTTTGTTGACAGCCACAAATCATATACCGTGACTACTTTGTTTGACCATTTATATTAATACTTTAGAAAATTACGGAATAAAAGACAAAATCCGAGAGTTGAACTGCTCAACTACAACAAAACACGTACTTTAGAAACTTAACAAATTGAAGTAATTGCTGTCTTAAAAATCGAGCACTAAATGTTTCAAAAGTAAAAAAATATATTCATATCATTGCAAAATTGTTTTTTAAAATTCTTTAACATGTGTTCTCAGGGTACGACTTAGCGAGATCTTTATCATATATGTCTTAATATCTTATTCAGAAAATAATACTTTTTATTTTTAATGGTGCAGACATCGAAACTAATGTACCCATTAGTGATCAATTTGACAAGCAAGATTGGACAGCCTTTTTCCAACATGACCTCTACCCTGGAAAGAAAATGAGCTTAGGCTTCCACAAGCATTCTGATAGGCAACCGTTACGACCAAATGCATGGATACCTGTTGGAAGAATAAGACAACCTTTGGGAACATGGATATGGAGTGAAACACATAGTCTTAATAGCTATTGTGTGAACCCAGCTGCTATAGGGGAACACAAGTATTGCGCATCATCCCTAGAATCAATGATAGATTTCGCCATTTCAAAGCTTGGAACAAATATTAAGGTGATTTCAAGTTCCTTTGCCCAAAACCAAGACCAATATATAGTAGAGGAAGTGAAGAAAATTGGAGACAAAGCCGTGATGTGTCATAAACTAAATTTCGAAGAAGTTGTATTTTATTGCCACCAAGTCAATGCAACATCAACATACATAGTTCCTTTAGTAGCCTCTGATGGAACTAAAGCGAAGGCACTAACAATATGCCACCATGACACGAGAGGTATGGATCCTGAAGTGCTTTATGAAGTTCTCAAAGTCAAACCTGGAACAATTCCAATATGTCATTTTGTTAGCAACAAGGCCATTGCATGGGTACCCAATCATGTTGTAAGAGAGTCTGATGAGAATCCTTGTGTCATATAATCTGTGTCTAGTATACTAGATACTAGTATCTATCTGATGTTTTTCGCACCAAACCAAGCACACCAATTCAGGATTTGCACCTTTATGGGGCCCTCGTGTTCAAATAAGGTTCGGTTTAAGAAATGAATTGGGAATAATATATGTTATCAAAATAACATATCTTATCTTATGTATAGTACCATATGTGTTATCAAAATTAAGCTTCTCCTAATTAAAGCAGTTAAAACTTGTGATTATTATTAATTTTTTTTTTTAAGGAAGGCCTTTGTGATAAGTTAAGATCCTCTCCATTTATGTCTTTCTTCATTTCTTTCATTTAGAGAGATAAAGACACGTAAAATCTTGGAAAAAGTAAAATATAATTGGCTTAAATAGGTCTTTCGTCCCTGCAAATATAAGCCATTTGAATTTTCGTCCATAAAGTTACTAATTCTTCCAATCTGCCATTGCAAAATTTAATCATTTGACTTTTGGTCCTAATTAGGTTTTTTTGCTGAGGTGGGCTGTCATTAGCGACGTGGTGCCCATGTGGCAAGTGATGATTGGGCGAGGTGGTTGGCTTAAATAGATCCTTCGTCCCTGCAAATATAGGCCATTTGAATTTTTGTCCATTAAGTTACTAATCAGATGTAATTAGGACCATTTTTCAAATGATTAATTTTTACAATGGCAAAATGGAAGGATTAGTAACTTCAGGGACGAAAATTCAAATGACCTATATTTGCAGGGACGAAAGACCTATTATTGCCAATATAATTAATGATGGTGTGACCCACTTAGTGGTAGGACCCACCATCTATTTTTTGTGTCTATCTCTCTCCAAATTGCAAACTCCATTTATTTTGCCAAATGGAGAGGATCTTAACCCCTTTGTGGTTGTTGAAATCCGATCATATGGCAATATATAATGTAACTTTGAATTTTGGGTGATGAATTGCGTATCTGCATGCAACTAAAGATTAATCCTTTGAATCAAGTAAGGTTGTAATAAGTGGCAAAAACTCTCTCTCAAAAGATTTAATATTGATGCATGTTCAAAAATGAATTTGAAGTCTTGTAAGATTGCAATGAGCAGCAAAACTTTGTGCTTAACAACTTAAACATCTTCCTAATGTGCATTCTCTTTTTCAAGAAACCACCACCTCCATTTTGCCAAAATGCTCAGATTAACGACCCAAATAAAATTGAAGCGTTGATTGATGAAACAGGAACCAGGATGGAAAAAGTTTTTGGCATATGTAGGTCCCAGTTTTCTAGTCCCCTTAGCCTACCTTGATCCTGGAAACAGTAATATTCTCATCTTCAAGTGAAGGATTATATGGATAATAAATGCATGTCGTCAATAGTGTTGAAGCCATACTAATGAAGTTTGACTTTAATTGATTTTTTCTAGATTACCTGTAATATCCCGCTTATTACTTCACGGTATTTTATCTGTTAATTCGCCTTGTGCGCGTATTAGACTGAGGGGCAATGTAGTAATTGTGTTAAGAGGCTTTATAAGTGGGTTAGACCCCAAAATCAAC
>Ga0228710_1005534_pt1 | contig 19586 bp, 8 predicted proteins | sample MedpolnodulmetaG_FD_177995 | JGI IMG/M metagenome (GOLD analysis project Ga0228710, IMG submission 177995) | Root nodule microbial communities from Medicago polymorpha collected in Santa Monica, California, United States - pink nodules | ecosystem: Host-associated > Plants > Roots > Nodule... | reverse complement strand
ACTTTTATTTCAAATTAGGAATACTTCATGAATTTTGAGTAATGTTTAAGGAATTTTAGTATTTTTTTTAACAGTATAGTATTTTAATATTAAATATATTAGTGTCCGCGTCACCGAAATAGCGCCCGCTATGCGCCCGCACCCCGCGCCGCGCCGCATTTCCGTTTTGACAACAGAGGTTTAAGTTATGTAAGCTTTTTTCAAAAATCCTTTTGTTAAATGATTTTAATGCTGAAAATGAAAACCACTTTGATTAGGGTTTGAAGAAAATCATTTTTAATGGAGAGAAGAGGTTAAAGGATGGATTGGTGGCTAGGGTGTTGGAGTTAAGGAGTGGAGTGATAAAGAAATGGAGGGTTTGATCCCCACTTCCAGCATAATACTAATCATTACTAATGATATTAATATTAAAGGGATGAAATAGAAATACAAAATCTATTTCTGTGATTTTAAACAAACGCAAAGTAGATTGGCAAAAATAAAAAATGCAAAATAGTTGATGCTTTTCTTGGGGGGACGGGTAGTTCATTTGGTTGAGCTATGGGATTAAAGGTGTTAACTAGTTAAAGGTCCAAGTTTTGAATCCTGGCAAGGGAGAAAATACTAACATCTGCCATTAAAAAATTTGTTTATGCTTTTCTTAAAAATAATCTCTAAATTACTTTACCAAAATCAATTCTATTTTAATTTTAATCTATAACAAACAGACTCTTGGTCTTTTAAACTTATATTGTCATTTTTTAAACATTTTAGGAAGAGAATTAACTTTGCAAATAACATGGTTGATATTGTTGTCGTATCTAATGGTCTTGTTTTTACTTGTCTTACAGGTACCCTTGGGCTGTGTGACACCATTTGCAGTAGTGAATGAATCAGCACGGTATGCTTCTTTTCTTATTCTGTCTAATTGATTGCAATATCATTCTTTGCTATTTACTCAACACACGCCCCCTCTTTCAGTAACAAGATGTTTCACTTTGAAATCCATTTTTATTGTCTTTTGTTTTGTAGTTTTCTCTTTTTAGTCTTAAACTTAACTTTTATATCCACCATTATTGTTGTTATAAATAAATGGTCCTCTTTATATAAGAAAATTCTACTAGTTCTGAATAGCTATTGCTGCTTTTCAACCTTCATATCTCTTGAATGATGAACTGGATGTGCTGATTGATTAGAAATGTCATGATCTATGCGAAATTATTTGATTGTGCACTAGCTTGGTGAAGGATTATACTTAGAGGTGTTTATGTGTTTGCTTATTAGACTGTTCACAAACACTGTTCTCACCCACTTAGCTAATTTATTTATAAGGAACTAATGCACTTTCTTCTTCTTTTGAAAACTTTACATCTTTCCTTCTATGAAGAGATGTTTCACTGCTATTAGATCAAGGATTCAAGACCCAGGAGCATTGTTTCTTCCATCCATTGTCAAATGACATGTCCATATGTAAGCGAGTTGTCTTTCTTATTAATAATAAAAAAAAATAAACTAGTTGCAAAACTAACTGTTACGGTTCACGAAACCACGAGTCTACCAGTTGAAACCCAAAGACCAAACAGGAATTCCTTTCACGTCTATTTACTATTTTTCGTTTTTGAAAATTGAACACGTATAGTGTTTTTTGGATCTGTGTAAGATCTCTTATCTTTTGATGCCCTGCAAGTTCAATAACTAAAACAAGATGTTACTTTACAATTGCAGCTCTAAATGTACGTGGTCTTGACAAATTTCTTAAATCAATCGGAAGAGATCCCTCATATGTTGATTTGGAGGTGAGCTAATTTAAGGCGATACCTATTGTAGATTTTGTTTTTTACTAATAAATAATTCTATTGTTTGCTGATAACCATCATTTGTCTTCCCTTCATCTCGGTACAGGCCAATCCTGCAGTGGGAAAAGATCAGCCTCCTGATCTAGCCGCTCTAGTTCCTTCCAGTTCAATAATTTTGCCAGATCAACCAGGAAAGCAATCATCTACAGAAGTTCCTAAGAACGAAAACCTTGTTTCTGTGGCTGTTTCTGTGGATACCAAGACCAAGACAGTTCCAGGTATAAATTCCACTATAGTCGTTCTTTACAGCATGTTCTTTACTTGGAAACTAATTTTTGTTTCAGTTGTCGTCATTTCTACAATATGTTCAGTATATTATTCAGAGAGGATTGTATTTCTGCATTATTACTGAATATATTTTTTCTTTGCATAATAGTCTTTGTTATTTTGTATGGATCTAAAACGTATGCAATCTTGGGTGGAATAAGTTATTATCTAAGTTTGACCTGAGAAAGCTAGTGGAGATAAGGAGAGAAAAAGGGAGTTGTCACAAATAGTTGTTCAAATATCACTACGCTAATTTTGTGAGGGTTATAAAAACTCCGAAATAAAAAAATCCCTGTGACTGTATTAATGAAATAAAATTATTTCTGGTGCAGCCAAAGTTGTCAAGCCATCCGTTGCTGGGAATAATTTAAAAGGAACACCGGAAAACACTGTTCAGCCATCAGGATCCTTTGCAGACGCTGGGAAACTAGTTGAAGAGATATTGCATAAAACATCAAAATTTTTGCTTTCAGAGGTAAAAAAAAAAAAGAACGTGTACTTTCGTTTGATTTCAAAGTTATGTTATGCATCTTGCACCCGGCTAAAGAATGTTGGCGATACAGATCAATGAAGAAACTATAAAGATGCATGGAGAGCAGCTTGGTACTGCAGTGTCTGACAAATTACAGAAAAACCTAACCTCTGATTTGAAAAATCTTGCTGTAAGTATATGGAGGTGCCATCAGATTTTTCCCTTTTGGAAACTCAAAGTCTTCTCCCATGTATATTATATTGTGGCTTCAAATTCTTATCAGTATCACTAGGTTTTTTTATTGCACATTAGGTTTAAGATCACCAAAGTCTTATTACTATATTATTTTTATTGCAGATGACATTTAAGAACACTGCATATACAGAAGGGTTTCAAGACGGTCTTCAATCAGTCAAGATCAAACTGAAGGATTTGTTCGAATAATACACCGTGTTTGGCTTATGCATTATTTATCAAAACTGGGCAAGATTAAGTTGTCTTTTTTTTTTCTTTTCCTTTTTTTTCTTTTCAACTAGACAGATTTGATAGAAATGTGAAGTCTATATATATGAAGGATATGATTTTTTTTTCATTCTTGCATATCTTTGGTAATGTGTCCTACGCCGGAAAAGACGTGCAAAGAAAGTCACAATTCTAAAAAAAATACTTGCAGCAGACACATTGATATAACATGGTAACCTATATCTTATTTGGGCAACATTTACACTCACCATTTCTTGTTTGTTTGTATTTAACTATCTACATTTTTAGATTTTAAATAAAGAATAAATGTAACCTCTATGAAATTAAAATGACAACAAATAATTGCTTTACACGAATGTCCAACTTCATAGGAAGCTTTTGAGATTGAAGCTGATTCTTAGCTTGATGGAACTTTATTTTTTGAGAGGAGCTTGATGGAACATAAAAGAACAATTTAGTTTGTTTTGAATACCATTCCTACCAAACAAGCTTTATTTAGAAGGAAGCCTTTAATTGGGCATTTTTAATTGATGAAAAAACTTAAGAGTTTGACAAGAGTAAAACTGCATTATATTCAAGTTGAATCTGTAACTTACTCGTGCCTGTAACTTGTCTGCTGCAAATCATAATCAGCATTAAGCCTCAAGTTGCAGTAAATCTTTGGACAGATTACAGAATGCAGCAAGATTGCCGCCTTGGATTATAGTCTGAAAATGAGCACAAATATGAATTTGAGATTCAACCCACAATAATAAACATGCATTTCCAATTCAATTTTGCATCCTTTTCAATTTCTTCTGAAGTTTCAAAAATTATCTGGAGAATTTTAAAACAGAGGCCAAGCACGTGAATGATTTATTTAGAAAATTTCCTAAATTCACTTATTTTATCCTTGTGCATCGCTTCGATTTAGCTTATATAATGAATCCAGCTAAAAATATTGCAATCAATTAATTTGGCTACGGAAATATATAATGAACTTTATCATATGCACATTGAAAGTAAACCATGAACATGACAAAGACCACACCATAATGAAGAAACGTATGTAATATCAACATTGAAAATGTGTCTAGCGTCTATCAGTATCCATTACTGATACAACAATACACTGACAGTTACATTCAATCACATTTGTTTTCTTAAATTATTACTAATGCATTTGTGGGATCAAGATCCCCTGCGGCTAATACTTTGCTGCATTTCGCATATCGGCGTTTGTTGAATCAAGATTGAAAGGTCCAAATTTCAATCTTAGTATTTTTTATATTTTAAAAGAAATTAACTGTTATATTAAAATTTAGATCGTTCGCGGAAAAATGTTGAATGCAGAGAATATAACTTATAGTATATCTTAATCGAATTTAGATCTCTCGTGTTTGAATGTAAAATGAGAGTTATGTTGATGATCTCACCATAAAATTTATTGAACTCTAATTATTCATATTTGAAGTAGTAGAAACCAATAAATTGAATGGTTAGATAATCAATAAAAGCCCTCATGTTGGATTCAAATCCGATGAACACCAATTATGAAGCATGCAGTTAATTTAATTTAAGTATCAATCACCCCTTATTCTTGAAGCAGAACCAGAACCAGAACCATTATCTCTTTGGGGATGAACTCTCCGATACCTGCCATGGAATGGCCAAAGAGACGAAATTCTTGTCCACCTCAAACACCTTTGTAACCTACCTCCACCACCACCTTCATCACCACACTCATCTTCATCATCAGAAGAAGAAAAGGGAATCTCTTGACGACAAATTGGACAAGAGTTGTGAAGTCTAAGCCAAGGAACAATGCAATCAGAGTGATATATATGTTTACATGGAAGCTCCCTCGCTTCACCACCAATTTCAAACTCTTCTTGACAAACAGGACAATGAGAATTCTCTATCAGATTTTTGCTTTCGATTTTCACAGTTGGAATTGCGTTTATACCTCTTTCCGGCACCGGTGGTGGACCTTGCCGGTCATTTTCCGTTATTTGGTCTATTAGTTCGTTAAAACCCGGTCCGAAAAAATATTCTCTTGAATCAACGCCACGTGGAATTGGTCCTTGTCTTCCCCGTGGATAAATCACAGGTTGAAACGTGTTTGAATCGGAATTTGAAGAAGGATCCACAGGTTGTAGAATGACCCATGTACGTGGCCGGTGTTGGATCCCGGGTTCAGGTTCGGGTTGTGTTTGGGTTGGGTGATGATCTCCTGTGTGGCGGTGCACAGGAACTTGTGTGGCACGACGTGGGCGTCGTGTTTGGGTTTCAGGGTTAAAACGACGGATGGGTGGGTCGAGCATGATGGAAAGTGCTTCTAGTAAACGCGCTTCTGGGGAAGGATCATGTGCGGTGAAGTCTACGACGAGTCTTGGTCTTGGAATGTTTATTTCACATATGAATTGGCCGAAGCAGCGGGGGCATATCAAGTCAGAGGAGTTATATGGTGCAACGCGGACAGTGCGGTTGCATTGGAAGCAATAGTAGAGTTGAAAGTTTCTACGTTGGTTGGTTATTCTCTCTCTTGGAGGACTCAAGGACATGATTATTGATGATGATGTTTTTGGAGTTTGTTAATTCAATTTTTGACTTTTGAGTGTGTTTAAGATTTGGGTTGGAAGTTAATGAATGTGGAAGGTTATATATGTGAAAGATGGAGGGAAAGGAATACTTGTGGGGTTTGCATAAAGTGATTCTTTTTAGAGGTTGTTTGGGTTTTATGTCCTAATAACAAAGCAAGAGGCTAACTTGCTATGTTATGGCCTTTGAGGTTTCAATTCAACTACTGTTCCTTCAATGGGTAGGAAAAGGATGAGTGTTTGGGGTAAACAGCTTATCAAAGTTGCTTCTACATTCCCGCGGTTTGTTTTGTGATTTTGGATTGTGACTTGCAAGGGAAGAGTGGCAATAGCTTACTTCTCTATCAAGAAAGAGAAGTAAGCTTCAAAATGGAGAATTCTTCTACTTGCTATACCACTATTGGCCTAATAGGTATTGTATAATAAGTGCAGTAATCTTAGGACTATACTTGGTCAAGTTAAATTGGGCATAAACCGACCCTAAAAATGTAAAGGGGCTAGTTTTCTCACCTCAACATCGATTTGAATATATGCATTCAGAAAAATCATTAAATTTTTAAAGTTTAGAGTACTTTCAAATAATTTGTACAGTTTGAATGTATACTTTCAAAAATATGAGATTTTTCAACATGTGAAGGTAGAATAGACAACAATGCCCATATGAAAGAATCTTTGATTCAAGGCCTTTTTTGTATCATTGTAGTGCAAGCAAGAAACATGTAACCGAGAAGAGAAGGGAAATGGATATTTCATTTTCCCCCTCAATTTTTCATTACCATTATTAAAGTTTTGGGAGTAAATTGTGATTACTCCTATAGAGTATACAAGGACTATCTATTTTTGAATGGACATGGAAAAATGAAAAATAAAGATACTTCGAGCATCTCCAATATAAAAAAATAAGAATATGTACCTTGACACATTAATGGAGATGTTTGAAGTACCTTTAAGTACCTTTATTTTTCTATCGAATGAATTGTGATTACTCTAATAACGGAATAAAGTTAAAAACGACTTTTGTAACATAAAAATAATCGCATAAAAGACTAAACCACGATAACATTAATAATATATGTTATACTGATGTTGTTCTTAAGCGGTAGCACACACTTTAACATAAAAACCTATTATAACATTTAAGATCCACACATTTTGACGGACATGGAGATGCTCTTATGGTCATGTTTAGAATTTTGTGTCTTCTACAAATATTTTTTTATTAAGGAGACTTAATAACATCATAATAAATAATAATTCTCAAAATAACGCATTAGCTTTTTGAATTGCAAAATTGTTTATTAAATTTTATCATATGAGCAATTTTAATATTTCATTCTCAAAATAAATAATATTTTGATGTCTCTTAGCATAGGTTTAGAAAAGTGTCTTCAAAAGAATATGAAAATAGAACATGTAGCAACTTGCAACAGAAGTTACAGTAATGCAGTCATCCTTGCATCTTGACAGTGGATTTTATTACATTGCTATAAAATTAGCATGTGTAATAAATGATTTAACCAGACCAGTCTAAGAAGCACAGAATCATCACAACAAAGAATCAATCACCTACCTCGTCACATGCATTATTATGATCATTTTCATATAAGTAAAATGGGCAAGTTTTATTGTCATTTATTTCTGCAAACAGAAATTTACACTCAGAAGCAAAGTAACTTGTTGCTTGCTCATACATGCAAATGGGACAGATAGATTTGTCTTTCTCACATGACTGTAACATTTTTTTACATGTGCAAGTTTTAGATATGGGAGGGCCACCACCACATTCATGCTATCATTGGTAATATATCAATCATGATACAAATGGACGACTTGGTGCTGTTAAAGGTTTTTCCGAGTACTACTGAGAGTAGTGGTGGTGTTAAATCCCCTCAAAAAAAGTAGTGGTGGTGTTAATGCCAAGATTCCTAGAAATGAGTACAATGAGTTACCCTTATTGATTATTCTTCCTACTCAAAATAACACTATAATTACCAGTTAAGGAAGTTACATCACACCATATACAAAGAGTTTGTCATCACACAACTAATATTACTCCAACTAATTGAAATTTATTTAAATTAGTTATTAGTAACTAATTGAGGTGTCAGTGTCATCGGGACACAGACACCGGACACGACACAGACACAGACACGTCGACACAGATAAATTTTTGAGAAAATGATATATATAATTCAATGTTATCACAAGTGTCGGTGTCATTGGGACATACTTTCAATCAAAAGTGTCGGTGCAACAGAGGTTACTAGTAACTAATTGAGATGTAACACACGGATAACACTATCAACATGTGGTTATTCTAAGTGGTGAGGGACTCGAGCAGCTTAACCAAACGGTCAAAAGTTTGATCTCTAGCTCTTATTATACCAGAGGCGGAAAAAACCCGATTGGAATGTGAGAACCCACTTATTATGTGTCTTATATATTATCCGACAATTTTAATCATTCCTAAACAATGATAAATACTTTGTACAATACAATTATAAAAAATGGGAAATGCTAACGGGTGTCACCGGTGCATTGGTTAAGCATACTAAAAAGGAAATTAATTAGTATTTAAGACATTGAAATTGTGTAATTAGTTTATAAAATGTCAAAAACAGTTTCCCCTTTTTTGGTATGTTTAATCAGTGTCCTTGGAGCACATGTTATCATCACCCTAAAAAAAATTGGTAAAAACTAATTAACAAACATAATTTGTTGCAATGTATCAAGCACGTAGAAAAGGGAACGACTACAACTGAAACAACACCTTTAGGAAAGATTAAACAACAGTTGGAGCAATTGATTATATCTCGTGAAGAAAAAAAAAAGTGGAAAACTAGACTATTGATTATACTACTTTGTTATGGATCTTACTTCATTAATCTTCCTTCTTAATTAAGCAAAGAAAACTTTATTAAGATTCAAGGGAACATATTCTCTTATATAACTAGCCAAGTACGTAGATCCATACTCCACAGAACGCTAGGACAAAAAATAACATCCACTTGAAGATACTTGTATGAACCAACTAGGAAGGAAGGGACTTTTATGTACTCAATTGTTAGAAAATAAAGGCACTTTCGTTCCATGTCGACACTAGCCCTAGCCCATTGCTCTTGTTACGTCCATAGAATTATTCAACCAAAAAATTTGGAACATAATCATGACTGATCCAAAACAATAGTAATAGATGTGTCTTTTTCTCACACATCATGCAAGTTAAAAAGGTTAGTGCGGGTATTTTAAGGTGGAACATCTGATATATCAAATTGCTACATACATATGAAGCCAAACCATTTCATCTTATACAAGTTTTTTACTTAAATTCTGCCCACCTTTTTATATTCGAAGGCGCAAATGTTACATTGGTGCAAGTGAAACTAAACTCGTATATTTTAAATAAAATCTTGTGTTTGAATCTTATGAGTAGAATAAATGTGGTTGGGAGAAGAGACCTCACTAAATGTAACTTCAACGAAAAATAAATTAATCATCAACAACGTTAGTCTCTAACATAATTTTAAGGGTACTATTTAGCGAATAGACTTTTTTTTTTCTAGTTGGCAAATCATCCAAATTGTAATTCACTGCCTTAATAATAACTCTTCTGTCAACGTTATTCATACAATAATTTTTATGCTACTCCTTACATTCAAGGAATGATAGGGGGAAATACAATAATCAACTGAAAGAAGACAAGAAACTATGTGTGGTAGTGAATTCACTATAATTTTGGGAGGAAACTCTTTCAAACTTGTTTTGTTTGACAACTTTTTATTAAGGTTTAACTTTATTAATTTAACTAATCGTTAATTTTTAAAACTAGTAAGTAAATTAAAGTTAAAATATTTTATACAATGTAAATATTACTTCATAAATTATCAATTAATTATATTTGAACATGAAATATACTTTTTGAAAATATAAATCAATAATGATTATAAAAATAATACACATGAATTTGTGAAATAACTGAATTTTAGAGTACATTATTATATTGTTAAAATATCATATTATTCAAGAGTTAAATTCTACTTGTCAAAAAAAGAGTTAAGTTCTTGAAATTTAAGTTGAGTAAATTTTACAAGAACTAGTTTTTTTTCTTTTTTTGACAAATTAGAAAGTAATGCGAGTTCCATTTTTTTTTCGTTGACAAATGTTAGTTCCATTTAAATTAAAATATATCTCACACAAAAAAAAAATGCATCTTACAGAAAGTAAGGTAGGCCAATGATTTTTGGTGATGAAGAAAGAACAAAGATGCGGGGATTGGAGAAAGAGGAAATAGTGTTAATAATTAGTATGTGTTTGTTTGTTTGTGAAAGATAAAGGAAATATTATGTGTTGGTGATTCCTTGGGAAATATATTTATTGAATATTTACAAATATCTTCCCTCTAAATCAAAAGAAATATTTTCATCTATTGAATTATCTTCCCTCCAAAAAAGGAAATATCAAAGTATCATTTCGAACTTATATGATCATGTCTTTCTTTTTTTACCATAAATGAACATATATATGAATTACATAAGCCATGAATGTTGATGGTTGACATTCTTTTCAATATAAGCCACAAGGTTTGATAAAGTCTAAATTGTCATTATTTATCTCTAGAATGGACATAATTCAACAAAATTTATTTAACCAGTTATTATCACATATACGTAGTTATTAGCTATTCATAAGTGAAATTGCGAAAGGTTTTGATTTTTAATTGAGGACAGGTAAAAATTGCTAATAATGTAATTTCATGATGAATTATGAGCTAGTTTTGAATTGTGACCACAATGAATAAATATATTCTGCTTATTTTCGTAATGCTATATACCTGTTGGGCATAGGACATACAGTTTTAAACAAGGGGTTTTAATTATATACAATCTTGATTTTACGTCTTTGAGGAAGAACATAACGTGTTGAATAAAGTGCACTCACGTTTTAAGGGGAGATTGTTTGATTAGAAAAGGTAACGTCAAACAACATATAAGTCAGATAATTCATAAATCTAAACTTAAAGTTTTATGATGGTCAACTCATTTATCTGTCGTTCTCAATTTAATGTGGATAATCACCCGAACTTCCTTAACAACCAATAAATCTAAATAATCATTCTTTATCTTAGAATGTTCATAATTTAACAAAATTTACCAATGTGGTTTGAGGATTCATTAGCTAATTTTGAATTGTGACCATAATGTATAAATATATTCTGTTTACTTTCTTTATGTCCAACATTTGCACTAATTTTGAATATGTGTGCTTGTCGTATGACCAATATTTATAAACAAGGAATCTTAATTATACGATCTTGACTTCCGGACATTGTTTTATAATCAAAAGTATTGAAAAATATTAGACTTTAGCACAAATTATGCACTTGTACTAAAGAATAGCCAAAAGAATAGTCTATTATCATTTTTTTAACAAATAGCTAATAATAATAATTTCACTGGCTGTTGACTATTTCACTAATATTAATTAAATATAGTTTTTATTAGCAAAATATCTAAAATAACGTACATTATTATGTGGACACAGCTATGAATTTCTTTTTATTTAGGTCATTAGGTGTACCTGAATTTTTTTTGTTTAATTTCATGGCTGAAAATCAAGAAAGTTGATATGGATTAGGTGAATTGACCTAAGCTAGCACTCAAATCTCACAACAAGTGTAATTCATACTCTTGAGACATATTGATGAATGTGACTAATCACTATAACTAAGAAAGTGACCCAAAATTTGTATAAGGTTTTGATATCGCATCCTATTTTTGTCATCCCGCCCATCTACTTTAAACTAAGGACAATTCTTTGTTTCTTTTTGTGATTCAAACGTCATTGCATTATACTTTTGTAGTTGTCTATTTTTAAATATCTATCACCACTAGCAAGTCAATGTAGACATCTTCCTTGTTTCAAGTGAACACAACATATGCAATGGTTGAATTGTATATATCGATTTACCCATTTACACCACACATTTTTTTCCTCAAAACGTCCAATAGCAAAGTTTATACAGACACATCAAGTGCATAGAAGTGGAGATTGTCACATGCAAGCATCTTTCTGATTTGTCAAGATATTAAATATCATTGTAGTCTTTAACCATCTAACTTATGCTTACATAACACACCTATTTATTATTTTAGTGGGTGTATGATTGCAAGCTACACCTTAAAATGTATTTTACGACATTTTAGTTACAACTCACTAATTTAAACAACTAAAAAAATGAGTGTGTGTAAATTAACAAGTCTCTTTGAATTTGTTAATTTGACCTTACTAATTTTCTAGTTGGTCTAAATAAAGGTGTATTTAACAAATTTGTTTGGTAAAAAAAAAATTGTTATAATTTGTTAAATTACATTCACTAAGAAATGAATGGGTATACCAACGAGGGTTTCACCTGACGAAAGAGGTTAGTCTTCTATAATATGATTGAATTCATATTTAAATTATGATTGAATAGTTTTTTTTAAGCGAAATAGAAATAAAATAAAATAAAGAGGAAGTACAAGACTGGGAGACATGAACCTGACCTAGTAAATCACACAGAAACAACCCAATAGGGTAAAAAGCAAAACTCAAAACATCGACTACCATGGACAATCCAGCGCACCCACGTGTGGACGCGAAACCGAATTGATTAAAACACAGTGCTAATGTTTAGAGCATCTAAATAGGCGTTTGAATCGTTTGTCAACACAAAAACGATTCAAGTTCCAACAACTCCTTAAACAGCAAGTCATAAACACCCTTTTAAGACAAACAAATTCAATCGTTATCCAAATCGAAGGATGAACAAACGACGGAACTCCAACACAGTCCAGCAACGAGGCATGAAGCTACCACGACATATTTCATATTTAACATTGTTTCAAATAGTATTATATATAGTAGATAAAATATATGAGAAAAACAAATACAGTGGTGCAAACTAGCTAAGCCTTTATATAATTTATAATATATTGTTTTGTCATTTATGCTAAGCTATTAATTAATGGCTATATTTAGGATAACTAGGACAAAGTTATATATGCTATTTCATTAACATTTGAAAGCTAAGCTTAACCTACGTGAGCCTATATGGAATTTGAGTAGATTGAATATGTTGTGCCTTAATTTGCCAATTTTTTCTGTTTTGGAAGGATGATAAAAAAGAAATGTCCTTTCCGTTTGGAGTATTGCAATTCAATAATGCGAGCTAAAAACATAGGGCCATGCGAGCTGTTTTATTTTATTTCTTTTGGTTTTTTGATTGAGTCCATCTAAACGACTACTTGTGCACATGGTTTGAAATTGACAACTAAATGGTGTTGTACGGTTGGAAATAATTCAATGTTATAAAATTTGAGTGAACCGGTTTGTTCAACTAGATTGTTGATTTAGATTGGTTTGGATTATCATGTATTCTTGTTGAACCGAGTTAAACGAGAGTTAGATTGAATCAAATTATGATTGAATCATGAATGATTCACGATTTTATTTTTTGCATTTTTAATTCATAATTTTTTAATACTTTTTAAAAAAAATTAGTTGTTGAACCTATTTATAGATTAAACCGTGAACCAAAGGTCTCATCGATTCTACCTTTGGTCTAATCTTTAAAAAAAATTGAGAAACCTGTACATTTTAAACATACATATAATTCAAATGTTCAATCTCTAATTGGTATGTATAGAAAAATATCTATTGAGATATACAACTTTTTTTTATATAAAAAAGAAAGAAAAAAAAAAAGATGTTTGCATAACTAGGGTGGTAAACAAGGTCATTAGACCGGTGCACAAACACACCAGTTGTGTAATGGGTCAATTTGGTTCAATTTTTATGAGAGAAAAAATAAACCAATTAAAAATAGCATGTTTGGTTTTTATGATGTTTTTTTCATGAAGTTTTAACCAAATTGGATCGATGAAGAACGAGTTATTTTGATTCAGTTCAATCAAATTGACATTTTTAAAAATACTACATAACTTATTTTTTTGAAAATCTAAAAACATCAACTTTGTTTCAAACTGTTGGAACTAAATTGTACATTTGTACTAGACACAATAAGTTGTTCACAATAATTCGTAGTTGTAGTATTAAGGGCCCGTTTGTTACGGATTAAAATAAAAGTGATTTTGACATAAAATAATTTAGAGATTATATTTAGAGCTTTTATAAAAAATCTGAATCTATTTTGCGTTTGTTTACCAAAATAAAAATCACTTTTTTTAAACAAATAATCTGGTTTGTTTTGATACGAACTATATAAAAGAAATTTTTTGTTACAAAGTTAGTTCAATCTTTTAAAAAATATTTTCTCTCTCCTCTAAAAAAATCTATTTTTTGAGAAGTTGTTCTTAACAACTCCTTATTTGAAACTGTTTTTAGATTTTTTTTTAAATTCTGATTTTTTTTAAAAAGCTGTAACAAACGAATGCAAAACTCTTAAAAGTGATTATTTGTTTAAAATAAGCGATTTTTTCTTAAAAAAAGCTATAACAAACGGGCTCTAAAAAATGTTGAATAATTCATAAGTTATTTAGTGGCCCATCCGAAAAATTTAAATAATTCAATTATAGGTCTATTTTGCGAGACTTTAAACAATTTTTCAATGGTTATAGTTTTCTGCGCTTTCAAAAGTGGCATACGTGATTTTTGTGATGCTTATACTTGACATATTAGCGAAGGCTTATAGACCTTCGAATTTGCATGGGTTTCAAATCTCTCGTATATTGTCTTGTCAACTGAAAATTCTTTCAGTTAATTAACAGTTGTAATGTACAAAAAAAGTTTCATAATTTATAATAGTCGTTAAATATGTAATTATTTAAGTATCCACCCTAATTTTTTAGTTAAACTCCGTCATTTCAACTTCGTATTTAATACTTATTACAACTTTAATTTATGTTTATATATTTTCTAACTCCGTCAATGCTCTGTCCATTGAAAAGGTTGAATATGCTATTAAAATTTTGTTTTTAAGTTCCTGAAAAACTTGGTCGATGTTTCATTTAAGCTGTGGTCACAAATTCAATCATACAAAGAAATAATGTTGGTGTTACTTTTCTCTTCCAATTTGTCAAGAGTTTTGCAAATTATAATAGCGTCATGTTAACCGGTGTTTTTGAGATACTTGTTAAGGAAAAAAAAAGAAAGAATAATACCAAGTATTGCGAATTGGTTGATCACGGCAACATCAGGAGCGAGCAACTCAAGTTGCACAGTTGTAGGCTTAAAAAATTTCACGATAGACATGTTGTGATTTTCGAAAACTGTGAGATTTGATTAGCTAATTAGATGTTCATGAGTCCTTCGTGAATAATTCTCTCGTTGTAAATAGCAGTGCACAACAAAAATAAATTGTTAGGTCGGCTATATTTAAATTCTTAACAAATGCATGAGATTGTAAGTATTTTTCATTATAATATTACACATTGGTCTCATCACTAATCAACAATTAGTGTAGTATATTATGATATTAGAAAATAACTGCTTTGCATATTTATTTATTTTTAAAATAAAAGATGGTAATACTGAAAATTGGTCAAACTAATTCATTGACCCACATAGCCCATAATAACTTAGCTTGACTCAAAATAGGAGCTAATATTGTAAAAAGAGTTACTTTTAAAGCTTCCAAAAAATTTCTTATCCTTCATCGAGCCGCACTTAAGTGTTGTTGGCTCTTCATCGGTAGTTAAGTGGCGTTCAACACATTTTGGATCGATAGTTAAGTGTCGTTCGACACTTTTTAGATTAGTTCAGTCACTATTTAAATTAGGTCGATTTAAAAAGTCTCTCAAACAACAATTAACTATCTTGAAGGTACTATGGTCTCTTTAGGATGGCTGGAAGAAAACAATGATAGCATAAAGAGCAATTTTTATTGTAAATGAGCTGAATCGATCTAACCTATTTACACATATTTGTCCATCAATATGAAATGGGTCGAATGAGTTCATTTGATAGATCTATTATTAGTTTGATTTTACCCTCGTATACACTAAAGTATTTTCTTGAAAAAAGGTGTCAAAAGAATCATGTCATGTGCCCACAAAATAGCATTTCTCGAACTACATCATCGACGGAGAATTTTATTTAAAAATTATTGGTACTAACGGTGCAATACGCTGCTAATGCTAAAGAAAGACATATGTTGTGTAGTTTCATAATGGATCTGTACCTTGATGCGTGAACAGAATATATATTTGATTTTTAAATACCACTTTCTCAAACCTACCTTTCACTAGTGACTTGCAAAGCAACCTTTTTTATCTACTACTTTTCTTTTAGTATTCACTTTTACCATCCTTTAATACATTGTTTTTTTATATCATTAAGGAATTCATCTATAATAATCTGTTGTATAATTTGACTGAAAGTTTAAATCTACCAATGTGATGTGTTGGTATAATCGAGTCTTAGGAGAGATTTTTTTTTACAGATAAATGGGGACAAAATAAAGAGTACGAGAAATTTACTATGCAAAGCCAGGACAAGAAAATATTTTTCATACACTTCGAAGTACTCTTTGACCTAGAAGACTAAGAAGTCAACAAATCTGGACAAAACAAACGGTGTACAAGTAAGTACAAACGGTTGTACTGATTCATCAATTAATGTCTTCTGAATGTTTGGTCTTATAACTAAAATGAATAACTAGAATGAATATCTGAGTGTATTACGTAGGCGCCATCACATTAGGGTTGACAAGAACTAGATAAGAAATTGTTACAAAATTATGTTTAAAGTAGCAATTTGGCTTAAAAAAATAAAATAAAGTATCAATTTGAATTCCTTATGATGTGGAAACACTCATGTGGAGGAAAAAGAATAATTAAAAGATAATACTTCCTACGTCTCACAATAAAATATGTTATTGAAAAAAATATGTTACATCAGTTTATATGTTTTACTATATCAATCAAATATTAATATTGATTTTTAACTCTTACTATTTACTCTATTTTTCAGTTTTTTTAATTTCTCCTTATACTATTTATAAATGTTATTTTTGGTGAACAAACATTAATAAATGTTATTAACAAAAATCATAATCAATAAAAGGTATTAATGAATAAAAGATAATTTTCTATAGTAAGCAATAATTTTTCTTGTTAAAAATAATAATATTTTAATTATGTGTCACTTGTTAAAATGACTATATTTTAAGACGGAAGAGTTGCATGTTACTATAATAGGATTCAAATGTAAAATAATGAGATGAGATGAGATGACTAACTTATCCATTCAAAATTTGGTGGGATTGCTAATATCCAAGCCTAGTTTGCATGATTATTTAGCATTATTTAACGAATCACTAGTATATAATTGCAATACTCCAAAAATAAAAAACATTATAAAAACAAGTGGAGACATTAATGAGGGGACAATGACACCGGGAAATGTTTGAGCAATCTACATAATGAATGCAAACCAGACATGCTTCCCGCTCAGAACTTCACTTCTAATCCAAAAATTGATTTTAAATTAGGGAGTAGGTAGTTTACAAAATTGCAACAAAAGCCATTGAAAATCTTAATTTCAATAAAATTCCAAAGCTCATTTCGAAATATTTCACTTGGAATAGTCGATTTTTGAGTTGGGTTGGTTCAAATTGAAAGAATATTTGGATTTGAGACTATAAACTTTGGACCAGTTTGATTAGAGATAAATGACTTAACCAAATCGAACCATTGTGATCATGGTGGTTGCTTTGAATAATTTGGTCATGGAACTTACCAAAACCAAACTTTTAGCTCATTGTATTAAATATTATTACATGATCAAATCATGAAAAATTGAATAAAAATACAAAACTACAAAAATGAAACAACTGTAAAAACAAAAGATAGCATGGGACACATTCAAGGATTTAGGTCCCAAAATAAACCCCAAGCTCTATTCCACTCCACCCCTTCCTTGTTGGATTTTTGTGAGTTGCATGTGGAGTCATTGAACAAAAGATAGCTTACACAAGGAAAGATTTGAATCCAGTGCTAAGATACAAACTGAAAACTACGGACATGGAAATTGAAAAAAATAATCTGGCACCTCCTTAATGAAAGAAAATTAACCAAAAGAAATAAAATAAGTAAATTATTGCCTTTTTAGAATGGGTGAAGTTCAGATTGTAGATCTAGCATGCTAGAAAAGTCATGCTCTTTTTCCTTTTATATTTTGTGAAAAAGGATAAAGATCTTACCCACCCTACATCATGTGCCTTCTGTTTAAACAAATTAATAATGATAATAATAACAATGGAAAGAGAAATCCTGTCATTGTCCTACTCCTACATGAGTAGAGCATCACATGGATTCTTATTAAACATAATGATATAATATTATAGTTTATAACATCATACTTTTGTTTCCTTCTCTTTCAATTTTATTCGATCCAATTAATGGAGGTTTGTCTCATGATCATGTCTTGAACAAAATGTCTATTCTTAATCAGAGTATGGGGCACAATACAGTCATTATTCCCATTGCATTTAAGGGTCAATCTTACAAGCATATATGCTTTTTCACATACTGCAAAATCTTTTCCTGTTTTATTAGCATTGATAACATTATACACGAATCTTCAATGTATCTTTACTTTCAGAGTTGTTGCTTGTGAGAGAATGTTTTTTTTTTTTTATCATACAAACACATGATATCATTAAAGATCACTCCCATCTTTGACACATGACAAGTTTGAAGTTCCTGGCAAAATCCACGTTTGTTTTACAGAGAAGATATTTTGACATCAGAAAGGAAATTAAATGATGAAGAATGAAATGCAGAAAATTGAACTTTCATTGATATACATGGTTTATATACAAGTTACAGTGTGGTAAAAAAAAAAAAACATCAAAGCATACTCTTTTTTTCAACCTCCAATCAGCTTTAGCTCATCAGGGTGACATCTTCCAAGTAACTCAAAATTAGTAGTAAAAAATTTACAATTGCAAACAACAGCTAACATTGATTTCTGTCAGACAAAAGTTTCACAAAATTTTCCATCCATTCTGTTCTGAACAGCCTTCACAGCAGCAACTCTAGCAGCAGTGGCAGCCTTGTTTGCAGCGATCACTGCATTGTTAACCTGGTCTTCGACCCGCTTAAGGTTTATCGCATTCTCAGCTGTTTTCCTAGCAGCCTGCAGATTAAAATACACACACATAAGTAATAGAAAATCACCAACATTTGTAATTGGCCAAAATCAACAAGCTAAACAAACAATCGCTAATAACAAGCACCTGAATAGCTCGAAGGACAACATCAGTTAGTGGTGGCATAGGATGCTTGAGGTTGCCAGCATCCCATTCACCACATCTTCGATCACCATTTCGAAAGGTATACGAGCCAATACCTTGTCTACGACCCTCATGCCATGCTCCTTCATAACAATGTCCATTAGCAAAATGGTACACTCCAAATCCATGAATTTTGTCTCCAAAATACTCTCCTGCATATCTATCTCCATTTCTACAACCAAAAACACACCATAACTTAGAAAAACATGTTTCACAACTACATCCAAGACCATCTATTAGGCTATGTTAATATTCGGTATCACGCTAGGTTTGTCAGAATCAGAATCACCCTAATTCTGATTCAGACAAACTTCACTATGATACCGAAAATGCATTATATATCCTCGCATAAAACAAAACATCTCAATTAAAACTAGTAGCCTATAAAACAGTAGCATCAATTGAATAAGACTAAATCACACACATAACATAAATCTAAGAATGAAACAATTCAAATGAAATATAGATTATAGAATAGTTACCTAAAATGGTAACAACCAAGACCATGTTTAACACCATGTTTAAACATTCCAACATAAGTACTAGCATCAGAACAAGTTTGAAGACCCATACCATGACTTTGACCATTACACCATTCACCAGAAAAAGAATCACCAGTATAGAATCTATAAACACCATAACCATGTCTCATTCCT
>Ga0228710_1005532_pt1 | contig 19591 bp, 6 predicted proteins | sample MedpolnodulmetaG_FD_177995 | JGI IMG/M metagenome (GOLD analysis project Ga0228710, IMG submission 177995) | Root nodule microbial communities from Medicago polymorpha collected in Santa Monica, California, United States - pink nodules | ecosystem: Host-associated > Plants > Roots > Nodule... | reverse complement strand
CCTAAATCAATTTGAAAAAAAAAAAAAATTTGAATTCAAATTCTATATGTCAAATATGTAATGCTAATGTGGTTTAATCATTTTGGTGCATGTAGTATCAATTTTATATTGCAATGGTCAAACCGGAAAGATATAAAAAAAATTGACAAAAATAAACAATATTCATTCATTCAAATTGATAGATTACATCGATATAATACAAATTCAAATTCGCTAAAAACAAAAAGGATGAATCTGTGAACAAACTCACATCATCAATGTTAATTTATGCCTACAAATATGACTAATATGACTATATTAAAATCTCCAGAATATATGACTATATTAAAGTCTCGGGAATATATGACTATATTAAAGTCTCCAGAATATTCATGTCTCCGAATCTGCAACGTTGACAACGCCAAAGTCATTGTCATTGATCGGATCTGCACTTGCTCAAAGCTAATCTTTCAACCTGAATCAAATAAACATTGCGCTAAGACGAGAAATCAAAAACACGTCGCACAAAGACAGGAAATCAAAACAAACAAAGTCTTTCAGAGACGAAATCACAAAAGCAAACGAAAGAAAACAGAAAATATGTGAAATCACTTATTTCATTAGGATATAAGGAAAAACAACTCGGAGGGGTGATTTTTGGGTCAAAGTTGACTCTAAATCACCCCTCTGGCAAGAAGAAGAAGAAGAAGAAAGGGGTGACGGCTCGTGTTTGAGAATGAGATTATCACAAAATTATTAGGATTTGATTTCCATTGAATAAAAGCAATGATGATTTGATTTTTTTTTAATGTCATTCAAACAATTTCAAAATTGTTTTGTGCAAAAAAATTTTTTTATTGATTTATTTGGTTTTGTCTAAATTAATGTCTTTTATGATTTTTTCCTTTTATACTTTTTTTTTGTCAAAATTAGAATGAGGCAATGGTCCTTTAAGGTCTAATGAAAATGTTGGATGTAAGTTAAATTGAAATAAGCTTTGATTAAGTGCCACGTGGCAAAATGCATAGTTGGATGGCCAAGAGAAAAGTAGCATTTAAATTTAGTCATGGTAATTCATTCTCAATTGTATATAATATATTATAAATTGTTAGGATATATATTATTCTGATTTTGTGATTTAAATCTACGATATGCATTCCATGTATATAACACCAACCTTTTTTCTTTTAAAAAAAAGAAAAAAAACCAACACTGCTACATGTAGAACCCAAAAATTACATATATTGATTTAGTGCTTTTATTTTGTGATAATTTTCACGATCATGAGCTTCTATGAGCTTGCTGCGAATTTTTTCCAATTTTATCAACAATGCCAAAAATACCCTTTTCAAAATGAATATAGATGTTTAAATAATACAATCCTAGTGGGTCATTTAACATGTGAATCACAGTCACTCGAAAGTTTTCAACTACATCCAATGGTTGTTATCTATTTTGCAAACAAAACAAAAAAAAAGTTCAAGTCTCCTACGGTAGGAGACCTATATAGGTCTCCCACCGTAGCCTTTGCCTTAGTTACACATGGTGACTAAAGACAAATTACTAAAACATAAAAACATACCCTAGAAAAACAAGAAGATAGAAAAACTCCTCCTGAAGCTCCTATAATCGCCTTCCTCTTGAACTACTCCCGTTATGAACGAGAAACTATGAATGCGGAAGGCAATATTTATTGGGAGAGTTTCCACATGGGTTTGGGCTAAAATGCAAGCTTTACCCATAAACAACAGGAAAAGACGTTTTCGCCCCGCACTTTTTCAATTATATTTTATTCTTTGCATTTTTTTTCCAGGAAAAACATACCTTTCCAGAATTGTGCTCAGATCATCATTCATCCCATTTACAGCATTGACTTACTTACCTCGTTACATTCAAGCGGGACATACTTGGAGAAGATATCTCATATCATCAACCACACTCTTTTCCAGGATACACGTATGTATCTCTTAAAGTCAGTAGGGATGGTCACAGCCTTTGCCCACTTCAGTCATCGCATGAATGTACTAGCTATAAATTTGAGACAGTTCTAAACAAACAGTCAAAATCAGATTATTTACACACTTTGAGGACTTTAAGGGTTATAACTTGACTTAGGTTAATGGTGGATAAAAGCAAGCAAAATAAAGCAAGCAAAAAGAAAGATAAAAGTAAGCAAAAAGAAAGATAAAAGTAAGTTTACGCACATAAACTCAAAGAAAAGGTAAAATGCATTGCATTAAAATAAAAGGGGTGGTCTACAAATCAGTTTACATACATTCTGTATAACTCGTTTCCCTAGACACCCGTAGTTTGAGTGTTGTAGAATTCTGTATATGATTTGCGACCCACTTTCCAGCTTGGAAACTCTTATTTATACTAAAACCTAGATGGTGAACCACTAACTCCATGTCAACACTTCCTCCATCTTGGACAACTGCCTGTCCCACATCTCCACTACATGGAAACTGTTTCAATGCTTGAAATCGTGCTTTCCCGCCTTTTGCTTGACTTCAACGCGAGATTGCTCTTTCAGCCTTGCTTTGTCGAAACTCTGACTATGCGCTCTAGGAATAATGTCTCATCAAGATTCTCCAATTGAAATGTGAAAGCTCTTCGATTCCTGCAAAGTTAAAGGTCAAACAAATGTTGACCATATTAAATGAGCCTGTCAAATTTACAGGCTAACAAAATGCCCCCCAAAAATTCCATTTTTGACGACACGACTCAAAAGAGGAGAACATTGGCATTTTTTACTACTGTTCTTGGGTCATCTTGAAACATGATGTCACACCCCATTCATTACCTTCCACACATGATCTTTTCGGTTTCTTTTGTTTTGGCATATTATCAAAGAAATCAATTCCTTTGACAATTTGTAAAATGGTAAAGATTTTCAATCTTTAAAGATAATAACTATTTGCAACCGAAGTAGGTATTTGCAAATAAACCAAAGTTTGTAAGTAAAAATCTCAATAAACATAATTATTTGCCCCCAAGTTTTGCTATTGACAAACTATCAACATGGTTGGTTCTAAACAAGAATTATGTCCATTTTGGTTTTCACCCACTGCTTATGGTTTTCTTACTTAAAACTTTGAACCTTTAAGGCAACTAATGCCAAATTTCACCATTTTAATTCTCAACTAAGGAACCACATGAAACCATGAGTTGGATGGAGTTTCACAGAATTTGCATCTGCTTGATTAGCATTGTTAGGTATTGCAGATGAACATGGAGCAATATTTGCTAGGTCCTTGTCAAAAGTTTTTATTAAAACCAAAACCTACAATTGATTGCAACTCACAAAATATTAGAAGAAATTCTAACACCATCAACCCCCCTTCTATATAAATGGCTAATCCCACACATACGAGAAAATGACCGACTAGTCTTCAAAGAGTCACTAAACCGCATTGCTTCGACATCCGCTGAAGGGAAAGATGGATATAAATAACTTCATCACTCGAATTAAGATATATATCAATGCATTATGAGGAATGATATGTGAACATCCCATTTGTAGAACCAACAACTTATTTGCTATTTTTTAATTTTTTTTTATTGATTTTGATTTGTGTGGTCCTGACAATGTTATATGGTGTTGTATTAGTTGTTCAATTCTGTTTGAAAAAAAAAAAAATTGATAATATTTTTTGGTTGTACAAATAACACAACTCTTGATTATTCAAAAACCAGGCTCGAAGGAAACAAAAAAAAAAGATCATTTGACTGTTAGACAACCGCTCTTGGCTCACAAGAGGGAACAAACAAGGATCACGAGGAGAAAAAATATGTAATGTCGTTTTTCTTTTACTTCTTACATTACAGTATGAAATATGGAATCTTGTACTGTTATGCTTTTATCGTGTTACAATTGCGAACCACATTATGATGACATTGACATGAACTCAATGGTTGGGCCAGTTGATTTAATGTTTTTTTTCTGTGATAAAATACTCTCTCCGTTCTTTTTTAAGTGTCGTTTTAGAATTTTAACACAAAAATAATGAAGTGTATTTTAGCACGCTTTTTTCCCCTATTATACCCTCATTTTAATCCACTAATGACTTCATATTTTCTTGCACACACTTTATATTTCCAATAAGTTTAGTATGTAACAAACAATTGTTAGTTACTACTTTTTTCTCCAATAAACTCCTTTTTTTTTTTACGCGCTTTATCTTTATCTCGTAACAAACAATTTTCAATTTTCTAAACCTTGTGCATATTTCTTGAAATTTTTAACAAGTACTACTCATGTTATTTATAGAATTTTAACTCTTCATAAAACTATTATCATAGGTAACAAAATTTTGTTTCAATTTGAAGATAACGAGAAACAAATTTTGTTTTAAAACAAAACAAACTAACTTTGTTTTAAAAAATAAACTGAAGTTTTTCAAATATATAGTATTAATTAGTTTTATTGAAAAATATAAGAATAATTGACAAAGGGTATAATTGACAAATCATACCGCTAAAATACCAAAACGACAATTAAATAGGAACGAAAAAATTCACCCTAAAAAGACACTTAAAAAGGAACAGAGGGAGTATTTGATTCTAGGTACTGCGTCGTTGTTGGTACTTGGTACTGGGTACTATACAATAAGTGATGAGACAATTAAAACTAGGGTACAATGTACATCGTGTTTGTTTCTCTTTGGCGCAACTGGTAAAGTTGTTGTCATGTGACTGGAAGGTCGCGAGTTCAAGTCCTGGAAACAGTCTCTTGTTTAAAAAACAGGGTAAGGCTGCGAACAATACACCAAATGATGCCCTTCCTAGACTCTGCGTATGCAGGAGCTTTAGTGAACCGGGTTGCCCTTTTTATTAATTATGGATTCACATAATCAATTATTTATAAATTATTCCATTCAATATTTTATTTATTTATGAATCATCTATTTCTAAAATAATAAAATTGAAACTCAGTACTGTTAGTAACGGTTCAGTTTTTTTTTGTTCAATTCAACAGTTCAGTTTGGGTTTTTGATTTTTTCGCCCACCCCTAATTGTAACTTCATCAATATGAGATAACAATAGTGAATTTAAAATTAAAACATAATAAACTTGGTCTAAAATAGAATGAAAATAAAACACACACATAGATAGTAGAGACACAAGATGTCTTACATTGGTTCATCATCAACTTGATCGGTTAGCCTAGTCCACCCTATCTAAAATGAATTTTCCCTCTAACCCTAGAAGGAAATCATCCGGTATAATCCCTAATTAGAATACTTCAGGCATCCACCTCGAGGTTCCACGAAAAATCAATCTTTTCTAAGTCCATTACTCCTAATGAGAAATTCTAATATGGTCACATGACCAAATAAAAAGTGTTTGGTCACACACACATAAAGAATTTTTTTTTAATAGTAAAGAGGAAATTGATAAAAAAAAAATGATTGAATATTTTAAGGACCATCTTTTTATGTGTGTGTGTCCAAACACTATTGATTTGGTCTTATGACCATTGAAGAATACCTCCAACCTAATTGCTCAACCATGAAGAGTTACCCCACACTAATATTGACTTAGACCAGCCTACGCCTTCATCTCCCACACGTAAGGAACAAGTGTCTAGAATCTCTGCTGACTATCTCTAGTGTTCGAGTCTCTCCAAATCATTACAAGGTTTGATAATACCAGATAGGGTATATACAAATGTTTGATTTTGTATCTAACCGATACAAAGTCATGGCTAGGATGATAACTCTCTAACAAAGGATAATACAATAGAATCCTAATTGATTGAATTACATCATGATCTAGATTAGCCTCGTATGAGAGTCTATTGCTATCTATTCTTAAATAACATTCTTGTTTTTTTTTTTTTAATATTCAAACGTATAAGAACATAGCCTTTTTTATTTTGAAGTGTGGTGTTTTGAGCACTTACACCGATCTATCTTTCTTCAGACATGTCTTCAATCAAAACAGACAAATGGATGGATCATTTGATCAATTGTTCAAGTGATTTATCGATATTGAACGATTGATCGATCTTCATCGATGATATTCAATGTTGGAATAGTTTTTTTTTTATTCTAGAGAGAAACTAGGGTAAAGATCCGTTGGAATATAGTATAGGATTGAAAAGGGTTAAAACAGATAGTGTTTTAAAATCCATCAACCAAAATCTCCTACTAAGCTACATATTACATAAAGTAGAACACTTAGCTATGAATAACTTGTCATTGAGAAATAAATCATAAAAAAATTAAAATAGGAAAAAATTACACACAAAGAAGGTCAATGAAGTTTGGGACAGAAACTTCTACCTTTTCATTTTTGAAAATAAGTTGAAATACTTTCTCATGATTACCATGATCAATATTTCAACCTTTCTGATTGTATGTTAAAACTAGATTTCATCCTGAGTTGAACATTTAATATGTTCTTAACACCTCTCCTCTTTTGAGTAATAAATTACTTAACATTTTTCATTGGAAGATGTTGGAATCAAAAATAGAAGTTATCAACTAAAAAACAAATTAAAAGGACACGACTTCAACATATATAGATCATTGAAATTGATAAGAGTTTATAGCTATATAGAGAATCATATGTTATGACACTTTCTTATTATCCATAAGATAGTATTCTAACATCCAAAACTAAATTTGAATATTTCATTGAGTTCCAAAAACAGCACTTTAATTATATTCTCTTTCATTTTCGCTCTTCTCCTAAACAATTTCACATGACCTAACTACAAAGGTTCTAAATAGTACATAAGATAATGATGAAAATTTTGGCAAGTGCACCAAACAATTCCAAGTAATAACAAAGTAGCAAGTTATCGTCTCCACAATGATTGTTGTTTTCAACTAAGCAATTGACTAATAATATAATTAAAAATAGTAAAATTTATACTTACAAGGTCTAACAAAGTAATACCTACTCTGACTTCGGTTATATGACCCTTCGTGAAATATTACTCCACTAGTGTTAGTAGGGACTTATATTCTCGCAAGACTTTGAGAATGTTAAACCTAATCATACAATAGGAATTTCCAATCTCTCGTTGAAGGACTCAAGTAAATGATGAGTAAAATCGCAAGTGCACGGTTCTACCGAAGTAGTAAAAAGAGAGTATCGTTCCAACAAGGAGTTGATTAATTTGATTAGTTTTAATTGATGATTAGAAAGAGATTTCAATTGAAAAGGTTTGATTTTTAATGAAAGAAAATAATAATAAAAAACGCCTTGGGATTATTGGGTTGTCTTGATGACAAACCCATCACAAACAAACCCTAAACCTAAACTTTATATTGGACCTACTTTCTAAAGATAAGTTTCTCTTAAGCGTATCAAAGCTTCTCTCGAAGTCATTAAATGTGTTCCTCTAGCAATCACGCCTATTCTCATGGTTGATTGCTATTAGAATCCTTGAAGAACGAAACTTTATGTGTCTCAAGGTTTTGCTAGACTATTCTCATGTTTTGCAATCCTTGTCTAATTTCACTTGTTCCAATATCAAAACTCCATTGTCGCTTTATGAATTGATATTTGTGATGATGAATTAACAAATACTAACTCTCCGTTGTCGCTTTATGAGTTTGGTATTTGTTAATTCATTATAAAAACGGAGAAATTAGATTAGAAAGTAGATTTATATAAAATTAGGGTTCGAGGCTTGGTTTGATTAGGATTACGTCATTAAACTTATCCAACAATCCCAAGACAAGAAGAGTCTACTCACTCATGTTCATCGTAGTCATAGAAGAGAAGAAGAAGAAGAACATAAATAAAATAACAAGAAAATAAAAGAAAGAACTTTTATTAAGAAAGACAATTGTCACTATTGAATTCCAAGAACAAAAGATGGTTTTACAAACTAGATGGCTGCTCTATTTATAGTCTAACATTGACTTGAACCCCAAGAATTAAATCATTAAAGTGTTGCACAAGAAACCATGGGCTCTAGGTCAGCAATACTAAAATAGGCAGCTTGTCGAAGAAGCAAAAGCAGCAAAAGGGCAATATGGGGCGCGCCACTTGTTATATTTTTGTACCAAATCTTCAATTTTTTGCACAAGATATTTTTGTATGAGATCTTCATATTTTTGGCATGAATCAGCTCCAATTCCCCTTACTTTTGCTCTAAGACTAAATCTTTTGAATATTTGTTCCTGAAATATAATAACTTGCAATTGAAGTAAAATAGTTCTAAAAGGGAAATAATATTAAATAAAACAAACTCAAATATAAATAAAACGGACTCAAATATTATATTAAAAACACTAATTATTGGCTCATCAGTACATTATATATAAATAATCCAATTAGAAAGAAGAAATGAACAAGAAGTTCTAACCTAGGATCAATTCAAGAACAAAGGAAGTCAAAGGAATTAGGAACGATCTTTATAAAATAAACATAATTTAAATAGTATAGAAAAAGGAAATTGTCATGCACTTGTAAAAAAATCCAACAAATTAAATATTTGAGGTTCATCTTTGAACTTTAATCTTTTGTTTTTAGTTACTCATGGTAATTAAATACACAATCAAAGAAAAATGAAAATTAAACATTCACAAGAACAAGTGGAAGGGGTTGATAAACATTTGTTTTTGATGTTATGGTCGCATTCCTGTGCATTTGAACTATTAAGTTTCTGAATGAATATTTATGAGTCAAAGGATGCTTTAAATCTACAAAAATCCTCACATAGCATGCGCGGGACGTGTGGCACCATGCGCAGGGGTGCATGGCTTTAAAACCATGCGCGGGGCACATAGATCAAATGCATATTTTTCCTTGTTTTGTTCCATGAACAAAAATTAATGCATTTAGTCTAAATTTTGATTTAGATACATTAACTCTTGTTGATCAAACTTTTTTTTATATATATAGGATCAGAGGTAGTATATTTTTAAGATTTGAGTCTTACATGATCTTTCTAAAATTTTATATCTCTTATAATAGGAACACTAATTGTTTTATTTAAGTGTTATAGTTGTGAAATATTTTTATACTCGATTTTATTGATTGTAACACCCTAGCTTATACACTACTAAAAAACCAAAAATTAGTGAGGGAAATTTAGTGAGGGAAAACATGAAATCCCTCTTAAATTTCGTCACTAAATTTTGCGACCAAGGAATTTATGAGGGATCTTATTTTTTCCGTCACTAATTTCCCTCTCTAATTTTGCTTTTTCTAGTAGTGTATAGTTGATTATAGAGTTATGTTATTTGAACATCTATTTATATGAAAACTTTTGTGACAACCAAAATTTTACAAAGAAAATAAGGTATTGATGCAAAAACCAAAACAATAGAGAGAGAAAGTAAAAAGATAATGTTAGTATGAGATAGACAGTTATGATAAAAGTTGTTAAAAAATGGTTGTTTAAATATCATTTCAATTGAGTATATGGGAGAAACAATGGGGTCTCTTGACTCTAGCTGCTTTGGGGTAGACTTATAGTGTCTGTTAGCTATGTAGGAGATTCTGGTAGTGTTGTATCTTCAATGAGTTATCCGGTGAGTGTGGTGGTGACCCGTGTTATTTATTGTTCGAGTTTCCCTTGGTTATTAGACATGGGACTTATTGCTTAGTACACCTAGGTTTAGCATATTCCTTTTGGAGCCTTGTATTTTGGGCTATTTTGGGCTATCTATATAATTGATGACTTGGTGGGTAATAGACTTCCTTTTTGTCTTGCCTGTTGAGGGAAGGTTTTTTACTTTTGAAGGGTTGGGCAGATATTTCAATTTTCTTTAAAAAAAATTTTGAAAGAAAGTCTCTTTAATTTTATTAAGTGCTTTATTCGAATAGTTTGTACTCTTCCGGTCCTATTTATAAGAAACATTTGACTTTTATGATTCATTACATAAATGATGTATTTGGTCTATATTATAGATAAGATACATCAATTACTCAATGAATCTAAAAAGTCAAAGTTTTCTTACAAATAGGACCGAAGAGAGTATTATATTTGAGCCTTCATATTATATCTTCTGTCGAGGGAACGCATATGTATGATATTTATTTATATTTAAGTTACATTGCGTGAACATTTGTTTCAAACTCATTTCAAGGTTTTATTTTGAAAATTGTTTAAATTACATCAGTGGTCCTTTAAGTTTGATGTTTGTAACAGATTGGTCATTTAAGTTATTTTGATCACACATAAGTCATTTAAGTTTGTAAACATTTTCAATTTAATCCTTCTGCCACATCATCGTTTTGGTTAACATAACGACTAAATTGAAAACGTTTACAAACTTAAGGACTTATGTGTGACCAAAATAACTTAAATGACCAATCTGTTACAAACATCAAACTTAAAGGACTTATATGTGACCAAAATAACTTAAAGGACCAATATATTACAAACCTCAAACTTAAAGGACCCCTAGTGTAATTTAGCCTTGAAAATATTTATATATGTTTTCATTTGACAAAGGACGAGATGGAATATTTCCACTTCCAGTGTAATGTTAAAAAAATAAACTGCTTGCACTTTGAAAAGTTGGGGTGTTATTGGCTAGTTTCCATCTTATTGTTTTTAAATGTGTATTTAGCTACATTGGAGATCGATGCTTCTTTGTTTGATGAGAGAATGCACTTCTCTAGCCTTAATTGACAATGCATAGTCCAAAATTCATGGAGAATTATATAATCAAAAAGAGAAGGTTGAAAAGTTGTGTGCATATTAGTCGTTAGAATGATATTTTATTCTTTCAAATTGATGTTGATGATAAGAATTGAAGTTGATGATAAGGGAAGTAATGTGAGACTTTGGATCAAAGGAGAATATGTTATTCATCCAAAGTACCATATTGAAGAGTTATTATAAGGGAAATGCTTGTTTTAGCGAAAACAAGCTTCCCGAATGTTTCACGAACACTTGAAGGCAATTCCTTAAATTATGGTAACCACCAACATTTATGATAAGTGCTAGCCTTTTTTTTGTTACAACAGAAGTTTGCCATCGTGATGCATTCACGAGAAAATTTCTCGCTAGATATAGCACCTGGCTTATTATAAAGATGAGTGTTATTTCTAGCGAATTATTTGTCGTGGAATTTCCAGAAGCATACGTGTTGAATTTACATTGCATCACAAAGTGGTTTCTACTTCATGGTTTGGTGTTGAGAACGTGGGCCAGGGGTAGCATAAAGCCTATCAGCACTATTCGTGATCCAATCGGGACGAATTATCTCGCGATACACAACATTTCTCTATTATAAATATGAAGAGTTAATTTGAATTTTCTTCGCAACTACTTTAGTCTATTGGGAGGGCTTGGTTAGTTGTTTGTCATGAGTGAATTTACAATTTTTCCCCGCAAAATTTGTAGCTGAGAGAGTTTGCAAGTCTGTAAAAATTACATTAGTAATTGATGGGGTTTCCAATTTTGTTTGTGCAAGAATGGGATGATAGGATTTGTAATTTTATCCTTGTAAGAATTGCAAGTTGAGTATTAAAAATTGTGTTCGAATATTGTGGATGTATTTACGAAGTGTCAAACCACAATTATTTTATGAGTTGTATTTTTTTCGCTTCTATTGTGGATATGCTTCCGCTTGTGTATAGATTTTCTCTTGTTGATTTCCCAAGTGTTGTGAATTTATTCGCAGATTCATTCTTAGTTTTAACGACTTGTGTTGTTATCAATGTACTTTACAAATTAAATTACCATCTTTTTTTTACTCTAACCGTTTCCCATAAGCTGATTAAAAATTCATGGTCCACTCCAAGCATTTAAATAGATGCCACTTCTACTACAGCTTTGGACATAAAAATCTGCAGCCATGAAAGCTATAGGTCCTTCCCTCCTCTGTCTTTTTTCTTGTGCCCTTTTGGCTGTTGTCACTGGAACTGCAACACAAAACGTGCATCCAAGTCACTATGCTGCTTCATTCAACAGGACCCTTTTTCCTTCTGATTTTCTCTTTGGAATTGGTTCTTCTGCTTACCAGGTTCATACCACCACACTGTTAGCAACAATGCATTCCATTATTTACTTAGTTTTCAACTTATTTTGCCTGTTTATAGATAGCTCAACCCTATATTTCCCGTGATTTCGATGTTTGTTTTAAATAACTAGAATGCAAATCATATATTTTCGTCACCATTTCTTTGAAAAAGTATTAAAACAGGTCTAACATTTTCAGAAATTTTGAAAGTGGCAAAACATTGTTTCTGAAAAGAAGTTTCTTAAACAACAAATGCTATTTTTGTAAGTATTGTTAGAATAATCCATATAATGGGGATTCGATTCTTTACCTTCCTATCACTCCACTCTTTAACTTCTCACCCTAACCACAATCACGATTATATCACATACAATAACCATGAAATGTGACTAATACAAACTCAATTGTGGCCATGTTGATACCGTTTAGACATCAGAACCATAATATTTTGAAGTTGTGGTCAGGACCGTCCCTGAGATTTTAAGTGTCCCATGCGAAGTATGAATTTTACATAAATGCACGGCCGCACGTGCATTTACATATGAGGCCAACGACTTGATCCCTCAAAAAATATGAGGCCACGTGCGATCAAACACCGTAAACATGCTCAAGACTGTCATTGGTTGCTGCCTATATTGCAATCTATCTTTTAGATTGTTATTTGTCACTATGTGTATCTTGGATTACGATTTTCTTCAGAAGAAAAAAAAAAGAGAGGAAATAACGTGTTAATCTAAACCCTAAAACATGGAATTTGAAAGAAAAAAAAATGGAGGAAAGTTGGTTAAGGGTTGAGATTAAAAGAGACTTCAGAAAAAATGATAAAAAAATTTGAGAGGACCAAGAATCATTTACTATTTCCTTTTGCTATGCAATTTTTTCAGGTAGAAGGAGCTTCAAATATAGATGGGAGAGGACCAAGTGTATGGGACACCTTCACTAAACAACATCCAGGTTACTCTATTTATTAATGTCTTTATTTTAGTTCTTTTTTAATTTTAGATAGATGAAATGATATATTTATTTGTTTATCGAATATTTGAGCTCATGGACCACATTACCGAAAAATAATTTTTCCCTCTTGATTGAGCAGAAAAGATTGGGGACCATAGTCGTGGTAATGTAGGAGCTGATTTTTATCATCGATACAAGGTACGCTTGCTGAAAATTTTCAACCGTTTTTGTCTTAGTCTTTTGAGGAAAATAACTATAATTCATAAATTTTTTACTTTCCCATTAAAAAAAAAATAAACATGCTTCAATTATTTTGTAGAGTGACATAAAGATTATGAAAGAAATTGGGTTGGACTCATACAGATTCTCCATCTCATGGTCAAGAATATTCCCAAGTAAGATAAAAATATTCCCAAGTAACATTTAACTTGATTAATAAAGCCAAATTCTCCTAGGAATCCGATGTTAACACAAAAAGAAATTCTTCAAAAAAAACACAAAAAAGAAATTTTACATGATTTTTTTATGGAAAAATAGAAATTCCTCAAAAAAAAAAAACACATAAAAGAATTATTACATGATTTTTTTATGGAAAAATATTACACGATTTTTACGGAAATAGATGAAAACGTCTTTAATTCTTTTACCACTATAAGATTGATTAGGAGACAGATTTCATTTATTTTATTTTTTATATAAAAAAATTCTTGACAATTTTTTTTTCTTTAGTTTGATTTCATTCTAATATGTTTTAAGTGATACTGAGTTTCCAATGGTATCATATCATATACAGAGGGCAAGGGGGAAGTCAATCCTATGGGAGTTAAATTCTACAATAATGTCATTAATGAGGTCCTAGCAAATGGTAAACACCTCATATAATCACTATTTCAATGATCAATTTTTTATTTAGTTTATTTATAAATATTAAAAGAAAAAAAATCGACAACTATATGTGAACTAAATTTTTTAAATATACGGTGGCAGGCTTGATACCCTTTGTAACATTGTTTCATTGGGATCTTCCACAAGCTCTTGAAGATGAATATAAGGGATTTCTAAGTCCTAAAGTAGTGTAAGTAACACCCTATTATTACAAAAATAAAATAATTGTATCCTATTAAATTTAATATTCTCTAAAGATAACAACAAAAAAGTTAGTATATTAACCTATTCTAAATTTAATGATTAAAATAGGAAGGATTTTGAAGCCTATGCTGACTTTTGCTTCAAGACATTTGGAGATAGGGTTAAGCACTGGGTGACACTTAATGAACCTGTTTCCTACACCATTAATGGATACCATGGAGGCACTTCTCCACCTGCAAGATGCTCTAAATATGTTGGAAATTGCTCTACTGGTGACTCAACTACAGAACCCTACATTGTTGCTCATCACTTTATACTTTCTCATGCTGCTGCAGCCAAATTGTACAAGGCCAAATATCAGGTACTTTGACCAAAATCATTATTAGTCAAAATGCATATAGTCAATCAAATGCGTGATATGCTCTTAAAAATGTATTTATAGGTAACTCTTGTGTTTATTATATAATTGATTGATGAAATTTATGTTTGATTCCATAGGCTCATCAAAATGGAAAAATTGGAATTACCTTAATTACTCACTACTATGAACCGTATTCCAATAGTGTTGCCGATCACAAAGCTGCAAGTCGAGCACTTGACTTTTTATTTGGATGGTATGTATAATCTATGGAACCTAATTTTCTTTTCGTTTATTTAAAAAATAAGGCATAGAAGATTATTATTAATTTAAATGATACTAATGAGGAGGGGTGGAAATGGGATAGGCCGGACAGGGATTTGTAAGGCCTAATTTTTGCCTACTTCAAAAATTATAGGCCTGACATTTATACCTATCATAGACTCATTTTTAAGGTCTACTCTCCCTTTTTAAAGGTCCGAAGAAGCTTGAAATTCTATTTAAAAATATATTTTACGCTAAAGCACTGCCACACCTATAAGCATATTACCAAATAGGTCAAATCTTATAAAAACCTAAAACACACGGATAAGTCTGCTACTAAGTAACGAAATCTTACAAAGGTCTAATCACACCAATATATCTGCTGCTAAATAACCAAATCATTCGAAGACTTGAGTTTGTAAAAAAAAAAAATCAACAATATTAATAATGAAAGAGAAACTATATATAAAAAGTTTAATAGGTCGGCTTGATAGGCATAATAGATTTGCAAGTTTTAGCTTAGCCTATTTAATTAAATAGGCTTTATAAAAAGTTTGAGTTTAACCTTTCTATCAAACAAACTAAACCGGACTAAACTTTAAATATGTAAGTTCGTCCTTAAAAAAAATAGGTTAGTTGACTTGTTCCCACCCCTACTATAATGAACAATGACCATTTTATGAAATTAACATTGATCGCTTGATTTGTATGATGATTTTTTATTTTTTTGCCACAAAATATGATTGAACTTAATATTTATTTTTCAGGTTTGCTCATCCAATTACATATGGTCACTATCCCCAATCAATGATATCATCCCTAGGTAACAGACTCCCAAAATTCACAAAAGAAGAATATAAAATTATCAAAGGTTCCTATGATTTTCTCGGTGTGAATTATTACACCACATATTATGCACAAAGCATTCCACCAACCCATATCAACATGACCTACTTCACTGATATGCAAGCAAACCTCATTCGTAAGTATTTATGGAAAAATGTCCACTAAAATAAGCCATTATATAAAAAAAATCTGTTGTATTTTAATTTTTAACATTGAACTAATTAAAAACACAAGCATTAACTTTTTTTCTTGATCACAGCAATGAAGAATGGTGTAGCTATTGGCTCCTCGGTATGATCTTTTATTTTTGTGGCAATTTCTTTATGTGTTGTTTTTCTTGGCTTCTTTGTTTTTGTTTGGTTTACATATGTACACCAATTTTTTCATGTCATATAGCAATGTTTTTCTTCCATTTGTTTCTAACAAAATCACAAACAAATGCAACCTATGAAGCTACAGTAGCTATATTGTGATGCGGTTGTGGACATGGTTGAAGATGTCTTTTAAACCATTATTGGTGTGTTAGCTTGCTAAAAAAGACACACATGACAACACTACTTCAATTATACCATATTTGATTTTGATTGTAAAACTGCCCTGAGGACAAGATAAACTAGGGCAACAGACAAGACAAAAACTGAGATTTTTGTCTTTCATTAAACCACAACACAACTTTTTGTTGCAAGTATAAATTGTTTAAAATACCAAAATAAATTTTTTATTTACCAAACATCGTATAAAACAAAAAAATAGTTTATCATATGTTGTGTTGTTCGGTCAAATACTTACCTTTTATCATATCAACGCACCCTATATCATGGAATCAACTTTAGTCGTAAACAGTACTTTAAAACCAACCCATGTAGATAGTATTTTTTTTATAGATATATATGAATAAAATTGTAAAAAAAAAAAATAATACCATATATTGTTTTGGGCCTTTGCTATTTAGTGAAACAAAACTTTATGGTTTATGCAGACGGATTTGAACTGGTTATACGTCTATCCGAAGGGAATTCATCATCTTGTAACACACATTAAAGATACATACAAGAATCCACCAGTGTACATTACTGAAAATGGTAAATATATGTTTATATTTTTTTTTCCATGATAGATTGATGCAATAACTAGTTTTTCCATAATTAATTAATTAACACTAGCTAGCTAAATGTTCGGACCATAAAAAAAACATCTAGCTAACTAAATATTCAATTGAATGAGTGTTTTAATTAGATTATTTGTTTTGTGAATATGTTTCAGGCATTGGTCAATCAAGGAATGACTCAATACCAGTCAACTTAGCCCGTAAAGATGGTATTAGGATTAGATTCCATGATAGCCATCTCAAATTCCTCCTTCAAGCAATAAAGTATGAACAAATCAATTTCATTTTTCTTGCAAAGAGTAATAGATTTAAGAGTATGCCCTAGATTTACAAGTTTATCTAATTCTATTTCACTATATTATATTACTTTATAATATTATCTAAGAATTTCTCAATAAATTCCTCAAAAAAAATAAAAATCTCAATAAACACCTATTTGGCGAAATATCCTTTAAACTCAATTTTTTTGTTAAATTACTGTAATTAGGATGTTTGACTGAAAGATATCCTTGTAATTTAGACTCTTTGGACCGGTTAATTATGAGATTAATTCTCGAGTAGGCAGCAAAATATTAGGGTTTTTTTTAATGATTGTTGGACTACCTTTGAAAGGAACGACTCTAAAAATCGAACTCGCATATTTTCGTAGGGAAGAGTCATGCTACCCCTTTTCTTAGAAAGAATTGATTGATTATGGTAAACTTTTGTCCCTTTTGTTGTAGAGAGGGTGCAAATGTGAAAGGCTACTATGCATGGTCATTTTCCGACAGCTATGAATGGGATGCAGGGTACACAGTACGATTTGGAATCATTTATGTGGATTTTGTTAACAATTTGAAAAGATATCCCAAGTACTCTGCTTTTTGGCTGCAAAAGTTCCTTCTCAAGGGATAACTCAAATTTGATGTTCATTTGGCATGTCTAAGATTTTCCCCTCTTGTTTTTCGAATTTCCAATGTCACCTTACTATATTACTTGCATTCATATGTATTGAGATAATTGGTAATACCAATTAAGTAATGCTTAATGGCATGCTGAAATGAGTAAGTCAATATAAATAAAAAAATTTGTTAGAACAACTCTCTTTTTTGGGAAGGATTGTTTTTAGTTTCACATTTTTTGTGTCAAGTGCTTCATTTTTTTTTTGTTACATGAGTTTCCGTTGTTTATGAACTTATTATTTTAATTGCTATTCATTGAATTTTAGATCTTTCCTACTTTTATTGGGTAAATGGTCATTTTGGTTCCCGACTTTGCATCTTGTTGTCATAAAGATAGATATTTGACTCATGATTAAATACAAAATAGTCTCTGGATATGTACTTCTGTCATCAGTTTATTCTATGACGTTTACAACTTCTGTTAACTGATGAGGTGACAAATGTTTTGGGCTGACAAGGTAAATGACGTGACACAATGACTAAAGTGAAAGTAGAGTAGAGAACCGAATTGGAGAACAAAAACAGTTTTGTATCTCAAATCTCAAATCCCTAAACCCCTTCTAATTCTCTGTTATGTTAAGTGCTTACTTCAAGAGGCCAGTTTTCTGCTTCTTCTTAAAGTTACAGTTGCAGATTTGGTATCTGATCTAAACAATAACTTGTAGTTTATTAGGCAACAACCCTGCCACTTGACACATGGATATGAAAAACAGTCAAGAAGTAAACAAATTTTTGAAACATAGATGTATTCAAAATAGATAGCATAAAATAGCCAATTAACCTGTTCATATAACAATTCGTTTGAATACAAATTTTATATGCATTCATGTTTTCTGTTCATAGTCAAAATTTAAGCACATAATTCTCTGCTATTTGCATTGAAATTTCCTCCAAGAGTATTTATTATTTAAGGAATCAAGCTTGATTATGTTTTCTTTCTCAAGGAAGCTAAAACTATTTAATAGTAATTTTGAGGAATTGGTTTATATGTGGCCTTGCATGTTTACTTGGTTCTTGTTTAATTGGTTTATATGTCTCATATGATCTTTTTTTTTTTTTATCATCACTATTCTAATTATGTATGTGTGGTATATAGTGGAGTTCCTTTGAAGTATATACCTCCTCTTTGAAGTCAGAAAACCGCAAAGAAGTTGTTTTTATGTATACGCAAGTTAAAGAAACATTGCTAATGCACCTTTAATAATAAGCAGAAAATTGGCCTCTTGAAGCACTTGACATTATTAGCGCAGCTATATTTGTTTCTTGCAATTCAAGCAATCATAACAATGGTTAAAATTTGACGGAAGGGACCATCTTGACAAATAGAGTAAGAGTTAAGGTACCAAAATGAAATTTTTATTAATTAGGGAACCAAGATGAAACTTAGAAATTATTTAGGGGACCTAATATGCAAAGCCAAAAAAATAATATCTACTAAAATTCTTGTGCATTGAAATTAGAAGATTAAATGAATTGAATGTTAAATTGATTAGAAGTGGAATACAAGGATGATTACGGCGGAGGAGATTCAACGTTTGCAGAAGAGAAGAACTAGAGGTTCAGAAAGCAAATTGTAAGACGTGATTCCAAGAAGCGATTTGAAGAAAAAGAGAAATGGAGATTTAGCAAATAAAGGATTCAGAAAATTAAGAAAATAAGTGATTTGTGAAACGCGTTTTTGATTTTGGAATCTGGTTTCATTGTGATTTGGAATATTGGCTTTTCAGAGTTTAATACTTGGCCTTGAATAAACCGGTTCTGAACCAATTCAAAAATAATGGTAAACCGGTTTATGTTAAATGGACTGGTTTGGTTTTTTATTAAATGGGTTGGACTTTTAAATATGGTTGAAGATTTGGTTAAGGTTAACCATATTTTTTGAACACCCCTAAATATCATAAAAAGCCTCTTCCGATTTGGCCAAATATATTTTGTAGCCTTTCGAATATCTTCTTACTTTCCTTGTAACCTTAATGTTACTAAATAGAAATTATATCAATTTTATCATATGCTAAAAATAACATTATAAAAAATTAAATGCTTGAATGATAAAAGGAGAGCTGTGGTAGAAAACAGTATTACATATCATTAACAATATATTTCATTTCCTAAG
>Ga0228710_1005530_pt1 | contig 19591 bp, 26 predicted proteins | sample MedpolnodulmetaG_FD_177995 | JGI IMG/M metagenome (GOLD analysis project Ga0228710, IMG submission 177995) | Root nodule microbial communities from Medicago polymorpha collected in Santa Monica, California, United States - pink nodules | ecosystem: Host-associated > Plants > Roots > Nodule... | reverse complement strand
ATTTCGTCGTATTTAGCTGGTGAAATGCACATGTATACTCAACTGCACTTATATATGATCTAAGAGTATACATAGTTGAGACATTAGAGTTGTTTTCTTAGTTTTTGATTCAATTGCCACAATTATGTTGAAGTTGTGAAACGGTAGACGATCTTTGTCGAAAATGGTCTTTAATACCGAATACCTTGCAAATCTTTTGAGAATAGTTTGATATGATTATATGAAGATGTGAGAATGATTAATAGGCGTTGAACATGATGTTTATCATAGGGTGATATACTTTCTCCTTTACTTGAATTATGAGAAATTGTATGAAGTTGTTGATTTGTGGTGATGTTGTTGGTATTGATGTGAATATGCTAAATGCCGATTGTTGATGGTGAATTTATACATGCTCAATGTTAATATTGGATATGGTGAATGCATGTATTGAATTATGTTGTTGATTTCTTATATGAAAATTTGATGATGATAGTTGTGGTACTTGCATGTATGAAAGGTGTTTGTTTTGGTGATGAATTATGTTGTTGAATTATTACATGCAAACGATGGTGTGATTAATGGTGAATGCATATTTGCAAAACTAAAGGTGGTTTAGGATATTTATATCCAGTGGTGTGATTTGAATACTTTGTATTCAATGGTTTAGGATATTTATATATAGCCAATGGTGATGATGTTGGTGAGTTGTTGTTGAACATGTGCATAATGTGTCATATGTTCATGCATCATGAGTCTTAGGATGTTTACATCTAGTCGAGGGATTTGAATACTTTGTATTCAATGGTTTTAGGATATTTATATCCAGTGGAGTGATTTGAATACTTTGTATTCAATGGTTATATGTTTTTGTTGCATCATGAGGTGACGACCTGTTGTTGGTGATGGTACCGTGTCCATGTAGGAGTCGTGTCTAGGCGCATTACATACATTTGATGAATTTGTTAAATGCGTCATATTTGATTATGTGTTTGGTGAATTTGGGTGATTTATGTGCATTGCTGAGTTTGGTGAATTGTACACTTGGTGATATTTCGTGAATACGTGTACTTGTTGATGTTTGTTGTTGATGGTGATACTTGTACATTTGATGATTTTAATTGATGATGTTTATTTCTGTGGAAATAATGGAGTGTAATTTATATGAATGTGATTTTATGATCTTTTGGTGATGATGACTTTCTTGCTTATGCTCTGAAATGATGAATTGTATTTGTTGAGTTGATTAGGCTAAATGAAACTAAGGTGAGTAATCTGTTTATTGATTGATGTTGATAAATGATGAGCTTATGTCAATGATTTGATTAGAGATTGAATATGCTTGTTATGCTATGTTAGAATTGTGATAGCATGATGTGTATGGAATGGGGGACAATATTCATGTGATGTTAATATTCTAAGTGAGATGGTTATGTATATGTGTCATACATGAAATCCTTGAATGTTTATGTTTGATTATGATTGATGTGAAGCAAACCCTCAGTGGTCTGTGGTGGACCGCCTACCTATTTGTATGAATGGGTAGACGACGTGCAGGATTGATCTTTTAGCTTGCTTGGTGAGTTGCTTGAGGATAGTGGGAGCTTCATCCGTTTATTTGTTTTAGAGTCTTAGTATAGGCTCTGATGTAGGTTGTCGGTCTGTATTTATTTTAGATTGATTATGTCGTTGAGACTTTATCCATATGTGGATTATTTGGAGCTTACATGATGTTGTATTTGATATTTATACTATGGCTACTTGGTGATGTATGCTATTTATCCACTGTGAAGTTTTTGAGAAATTTTAATATGCATGTTTGGAGAACGTAATGTCTATTTCTTAAATAATTTATTATTCGTGTGTTTTATCGCTTTAATAAAAATAGGGCGTTACAGTTGGCGTATGCTTTCACTAGGTCGGGGGTTTTATGAATTTTCATTTGCTTTTCATGATGATTTGCACACAGTCTGGTCAGCAGGTACAATCAACTTGAAGCCGAGACTACTTCAATTATTTGAATGGATGAAGGACTTTAACATTCACACACAATGATAGACACATACATAGGATTGCATTTGATTATGGGAATTAACACATGAATATTGGATGGAGAGAACTCTGTATGAGATTACAGGGGCTGTTGGGACTCTGTTGCTCATTGATAACGTTACTAAGAATAGTTTTGACATTATGCCAGGGTATTAGTGGATTTGAATCTTTCCAAGGACGTTTACTATTAAGTTATGGTTGAACGGGAGGGTTTCACATTCCAAGTAGCAACTAAATATGAGGGGCTGCCAAAGTTTTCCATTTGTTGATGGTTACATCTGAGCAAAGCGGACAAAGGTGAGCATCCAATTTACAAGGATAAAAAACCAGTTACTCGTAGAGAAAGAAGCAATGGTGTAAACCACGGGATAATCCAAAAGGTATTGGTTCCTCTAAGGCTTTTAAAGTTGTAGCATCCAACCAGCAAAAAGATGCACACGCAGAGACCCCTCATGCTGCACGCACCTCCACATATTCAGCCTCAAACTCCTTTAGCTTTGATGTGCAACATGTGATCGAGGACATTCCTCATGATGCTCTCTCGACTAGTCTGGTGTTGGAATAGATTCCTCAAGTAGGGCACGTTGATGTGCATTTGGATGTAGTGGAACAGTCAAGTTCGGAATAACGGGAGGTGTTGGCGGTTCCCCGGGTTTTCGATGCGACTATTTCAATCTCATCCTCAGTTGTGCATGTAAATGTATATGATTTTTCTGTTGACTTGGTTTCCTCTGCTTCTGCTAGGGAGGAATGATGAGTCAATAATTAGTGTTTTTAATATATTATTTCAGTCTATTTTATTTAGATTTTATATGATTTAATTTCCTTTTTAGAACTATTTTACTTCAATTGCAAGTTATTTAATTTCAGGAACAAATATTCTAAAGATTGAGTCTTGGAGCAAAAGAAAGGATATTTGGAGTTGATTCGGACTAAAAATACGAAGATTTGGTGCAAAAATATGAATCCCACAAGTTAAAAGCTTGGCACGGCCCGTGCCACCAGCTACACGGCCTTGCCACCAGCCTAGAGCCCCTTTTGCTGCTTTTTCCTTCCTGGACAAACTACGTATTAGTTTATTTTTGACCTAAAGCCTGTGGTTTCTTGTGGAACACCTTAGTGATTTATTTCTTAGGACTTAAGTCAATGTTAGACTATAAATAGAGCAGCCATCAAGCTTTTATTGTTCTCTGAAATTAATAGTGACAATTGTTTCTTTGAATAAAAGTTCTTCTTTTTATTATTTTATTTTATGTTCTTCTCCTTCTTCTCTTCTATGTCTACAATGAACATGAAAGAGTAGACTCTTCTTGTCTTGGGATTGTTGGATGAGTCTAATGACATAATCCTTAATTTTATGTAAATCTATTTTCTAATCTAAATTCGCCGTTTTTATAATGAATTAACAAGTACCAAATTCATAAAGCGACAACAGAGGGTTAGTACTTGTTAATTCATAATCACAAATATCAAAGTGAAGCATCGAAAGAAGAAGTTTTGATATTGGAACAACTGAATTAAGACAAGGATTGTGAAACATGAGAATAGTCTAGCAAACCTTAGAGACAATAAAGTTTCGTTCTTCAAGGATTCCAATAGCAATCAACCATGAGAATAGGCGTGGTTGCTAGAGGAACACACTCACTGAAACCGAAAAGAGATGTGATAGGCTAAAGAGAAACTTGTCTTTAGAAAATAGGTCCAACATAAAGTTCTAGGTTTAGGGTTTGGTTTGTGAAGGATTTGTCATCATGACGAACCAATAATCCCAAGACGCTTTTTATTATTATTTTCAAAACCGTTAAAAATCCCAACTTTACAATTTAACTCTCTCTAATCATTCATAAAGGTTAATCAAATTCAACAACTCCCTGTCGGAACAATACTATTTTATTACTACATCGGTAAACCGTGCACTTACGGATTTACTACATCAAGGAGTCAACTGTTCAATAATTTGTAGCGCACAATGACGTGTAATCTACCCTTCCAATCTCTCCACTCAGTCCACCTGTTGAGACGGATTTGTTAACTGATTGCGAGAGGCTAGAGTATAATGAATTCCCGGCTATTGTGACTCAGACAATGTGTCCAGATGATGATGGTAACATGGTGTTAGTTGTGAATGAGAACACAAACAGTAGTCTGAGAATTCAACACGACATGGAATTATTGAGTTGTATTCGTGAATATGATAAAAAGCAGCCACGATGCCATTCACCCCGGTTTTATCTAAGAAGCAGAAACAACGTATTAAGAAATAACTTCAGGTTGGGAAGCCGCCATACCGAAGTTGTTCTAGGGGGGTCCTTCTCCAACTGCTCAATGAATGTCTCCAATTGAAATGCTCGCGATTTTGGTAACTCGGACACGAAAATTTTACTAAAGTAGGTTGAGTTCTTTAAGGACCGTTGTGGTATGCCTAATTACAGGTTTCTTTAGGCGGTTGTTGACTATTTACGATTTTTTTGCTTTCTATTTTGAGAGTTTTGGCCTAGTCTTCCCTCTTGTATATATTTCCCCCTTTTTTTAATAAAATTTTCTTTGAGTTTGGCAGCAGAGGATAGGGGTTCTTCGAGGTGTCAACCTAGTTGGGATGTCGTTGCTTTCCCTTAGTCCTTACTCCTGGCTTAGAAAAAAAATTATATTTTTATTGGATTTTTTATTTGGATCCCAACTTAATTTGCACTCATTTTCTAAGTTGAAGGAAATATGCCAAGTATAAGATTATTGTTAAAGTATCGATACCTTGTTTTAATTATCAACTAATTCGTCAAATGGAAGATACAAAAATTTGCTTGCAACCACAATACCTAATTTCTGTTTTTCCTAACACAACCTTTAGTTTCGAGTTATTAAAGAATATTGTTAGAAAAGAAGTTATAGAAGCACTATAGTAACTTTAGTGGTTTTACTTTTTTTAATCTTTTATTTTACGTTTTTTTTTTACCATGCTAAAATGGAATTTATATACCACCAAAGGTGTTTCATCTCGCACAAGGCGTTTGATGAGTCAATAATTAGTGTTTTTAATATAATATTTGAGTCCGTTTTATTTATATTTGAGTTTATTTTATTAAGTTTATTTCCTTTTTAGAATTATTTTACTTCAATTTCAAGTTATTTAATTTCAGGAACAAATATTCTAAAGATTGAGTCTTGGAGCAAAAGAAAAGGATTTGGAGCTGATTCGGGTTGAAAATACGAAGATTCGAAGCAAAAATATAACATCCCTCAAGTCAGAGACTTGGCACGGCCCGTGCCACCAGCCACACGGCCGTGCCAGCCTTCAGGATCACATTTGCTGCTTTTTGCTTCCTGGACAAGCTACCTATTAGTTTACTTATGACCTAAAAGCCCGTGGTTTCTTGTGGAACATTTTAGTGTTATATTTCTTAGGGCTTAAGTCATTGTAGACTATAAATAGAGTAGCTAGCTATCACAACAATTCATCTTTTGTTCTTGGAATTCAATAGTGACAATTGTCTTTCTTAATAAAAGTTCTTTCTTTATTTTCTTGTTATTTACTTTATGTTCTTCTTCTTCTCTTCTATGTCTACGATGAATTTGAGTGAGTAGACTCTTCTTGTCTTGGGATTGTTGGATAAGACTAATGACATAATCCTAATCAAACCAAGCCATAAACCCTAATTTTATATAAATCTACTTTCTAATCTAATTCACCGTTTTTATAATGAATTAACAAATACCAAACTCATAATGCGACAGCGGAGGGTTAGTAATTGTTAATTCATCATCACAAATATCAATTCATAATGCGACAACAGAGCTTTGATATTGGAACAAGTGAAATTAGACAAGGGTTGCGAAACATGAGAATAGTCTAGCAAACCTTGACACATATAAAGTTTCGTTCTTCAAGGATTCTAATAGCAATCAACTATGAGAATAGGCGTGGTTGCTAGAGGAACACACTCACTGACTTCGAAAGAAGCTTTGATACGCTTAAGAGAAACTTGTCTTTAGAAAGTAGGTCGAATATAAAGTTTAGGCTTAGGGTTTGTTTGGGAAGGGTTTGTTATTATGATGAACCAATAATCCTAAGACGCTTTTTATTATTATTCTTTTAAACCGTTAAAAATCCAATCTTTACAACTGAACTTTCTTCTAATCATCTTCTAAAAGTTAATTAAGTTGAACAACTTCCTGTTGGAACGATACTCTCTTTTTACTACTTCGGTAGAACCGTGCACTTACAGTTTTACTCATCAAGTTTTTGGCGCCGATGCCGGGGTGTTAACTAATTTGACTAACTTTTTCTTAGTGATTAGAATTTTTATTTTTCTTTTTCTTCTCCTACTTCTTTCTTTCTTTTTACCGTTAACTTCTTGGGTTCTTGCTCTTTTATGCGAAGATCTAAAAGTCTTGGTGAATTTGTTCCCGAGATCGAAAGGTTCTTACATAAAAGAAAGAGAGAAGCACGAAATAATATCGTTATGGCTGAACGTACTCTTAAAGAGTATGCGACACCATCTACGGATGAGCCAAATGCTATTATTGTGTATCCAACGGTTGAGGGTAACAACTTTGAGATTAAGTTTGCACTACTTAACTTGGTGCAGTAAAACCAGTTTTCTGGATCACCCACTGAGGATCCGAATCTGCATATCTCAACTTTTTTAAGATTTAGTGGAACCTTGAAGGCGAACCAAGAGGCCGTAAGGATACATCTCTTTCCTTTTTCCTTAAGGGATAGAGCTAGTGCTTGGTTCCATTCATTGGAAGTTGGTTCCATCACTTCATGGAATCAAATGAGGCAAGCGTTCCTTGCCCGATTCTTTCCCCCCTCTAAAACTGTTAAACTAAGGGACCAAATCACACGGTTCAATCAAAAAGACGGGGAATCTCTTTATGATGCGTGGGAGCGTTTCAAAGAAATGCTTAGACTTCGTCCCCACCGTGGTTTAGAGAAGTGGCTTATAGTCCAGACTTTTTATAATGGCTTATCATATACCACAAAAATGATTGTCAATGCAGCTGCAGGTGGAGCTCTAATGAACAAGAACTATACAGAGGCATACGCTTTGATTGAAGACATGATCCAGAGTCACTACCAATGGACCAATGAAAGGGCCAACGCTGCAATTCTACACCCTCTAAAAGAGAGGCTGGTATGTGCGAAGTCTTTAACCTTGATCATCTTGCTGCTAAGGTTGACGCACTAACCCAAAAGATTGAAAAAATGAATGTTAGTGCTGTCACACCTGCTCCTGTATCTTCTCCTTGTGAAATTTGTGGTGTATTTGGTCATATTGGTGTTGATTGCCAGCTAGGTAGTGCTATTGACGGTGTTGAGCAATTGAACTATGTTCAATACACCCAAGGAATGAGGCAAAACCAAAACTTTTATAAAAATACTCAAAATTCCTATGGAAAAATGGCACCACCTGGCTATGAAACCAACCAGAAGATCCCTCAGAAATCAAGTTTGGAAATTTTAATGGAAAACTATGTCATGAACCAATCTAAATAGCTTCAAGAGCTAAAAAAGCAAACCGGATTTCTGAATGATTCTCTTTCCAAACTCAATACTAAGGTAGAGTCTATTGCTACACATACTAAAATGCTTGAAACCCAAATCTCCCAAGTGGCCCAACAGGTGGCTACTTCTTCTCAAACAGCGGGAATCTTTCCTGGTCAAACCGAAGCCAACCCCAAAGCTCATGTTAATGATATTTCTCTTAGGAATAGTAAGTTAAAAGATACCATTGCTAAGGCTAAAGACATTAAGGGAGAGAGTGTTAAGCTTCTAGATGAGAGAGCCATAATAGAGGGTGAGAAACCGCTTGATAAAACCAAAACCCCTTTCCCATTAAGGCTTGCTAAACCTAACTTGGAGGCACAATTTAATAAATTTGTTAACATGCTTAAGAAGATTTGCATTAATATTCCCTTTGCGGAAGCTTTGTCTCAAATACCTTTATATGTTAAGTTTTTAAAGGAAATTTTTTCAAAGAAAAAGACTATAGAGCATAATGAGACAATAGCTTTGACTAGGGAAAGTAGTGCAATAATTAAGAAGCCGCCTCCTAAGCTTAGAGACCCAGGTAGTTTTTCCATCCCTTGTGTGATTGGGAGTGATACCATTGATAAACCCTTGTGCGACCTAGGAGCTAGTGTTAGCTTGTTGCCTTTGTCCCTCTTTAAGAGGATTGGGATAGGAGAGTTGAAACTTACCGAGATGACCTTGAAGTTAGCTGATCGTTCTACAATCCAATTGGTTGGATTTGTTGAGGACATCCCCGTTAAGATAGAAGGAATATACATCCCAGCTGATTTTGTGGTAGTTGACATTCCGGAGGACCATGACGTCCCTATAATCTAGGAAGACCTTTCCTCGCTACTGCGAGAGCTATTGTTGATGTTAAGAATGGTAGGATTGTTTTTCAAGTGAGTGATGAAATGGTAGGATTTGAGTTGGAGAATGTTATGAAAGGTCCTGCTTTTTATTCTTGTTGCATGGTTAAAAATCATGATGTGAAAGAACGCTTCCTAGCGTCATCTACACAATATGATCTCTTTGATCCTTTCTAAGGACACTTTCTAATCGTCAAGCTAATGACTCTAAACGAGTGCTTCGTGGGAGGCAACCCACACATTTAATCGCTTTTATTTTGTTTGTTTTTCGTTGTTTTAAGTTTCTTTCTAGGTAATTGTCCGACCACGATTCAAGAAAACGACAAAAAATTGAGCATAAGAATGCCAGAACCTTGGCACGGTCCGTGCCTGTGCTGGCCTGACCTTGCCAAGCCAAAGCCAGCAAAACTCCAGAAAGTTGGCACAGCCGAGCTCGACTCCTAGGCCCCCATTTACAATTTTTTTTTTCTTCTTCTTCCTTCATTCTCCAACACAAACATCTCTCATCCCTCAAATTTCTCTCTAAAACCTCCATAACCAAAAACCTTCAAACCTTCATATCTCCCTCAAATATTCACCAAATCAGAAAATTTCTTCACCCAATCATCTCCAAACATCATTCCAAACATATCCCACAAATCAAAAACAACTTTCATCCACCCAAATCACAAATCAACCAAATTCGTATACCTTATAACCCTAACCCAAAAACCACAAATTCTTCACCAATTTCCACAATTAAACTCAAAAACCTTACTTAAACCTCAACCCCATAACCAAACCAACCATTTCCACCCAAAACCTTACCAAACCCAAACCTTCACCAAAACTCACACCAAGTCAAACTAGGTCAAGGCAACCATGGCTTCAAAGAGAACTGGAAAGGAGACAGGAAGTTGTTCCAGAGGACCTCCTTCAAAAAGGAAAGATGCCTGGAGGAGCCACGACATTGAATTTAACACTCCGGAACAACGGAGTAAGTATAAATCTCTTCTCTCTAAACCTTTGCATGCTTGTAGGTATCCAGATTCGCATTCTATGAACAAACTAGGGATTAGAGACAATGTATTTAGGTTGTTGAGTAACTTAGGATGGGTTGAGATGCTAAGACCTATGAAGGGGTTTGAAAACTTCACTTTTGAATTCATAAGCTCTATTGCTTTCAAGAAGGATAGGTTGAACTTTGATTACCCCGATCATAGAGTGTCCTTCCGTCTTTCGAATATTGATTACGAGATGTCTCTTGAAAACTTTTGCTTAGAGATGGGCTTCGTGAATGTGGGGTTCATCCATGACTCTTGGAATCATGATCTAAAGCCGGAAGGCTATAACCCTGCTACCTTTTGGAAAAGTATCACTGGTTTAGGACAATACAATTCACGTTCCAATAAGGCTAGTAACATTCACAACTCTGTGCTTAGGTACCTTCAAAGGGTTATGACTTGTACAATTTGGGGTAGTAAAGAGGTAGGAACAATTAGGATGGATGAACTCTTTATGCTTTGGGCAATGCTCAATAATAACCCTGTGAACACTTGCTATTACTTGCTTGATTATCTTGCCTCTGTAGGTGCAAAGTCTGACAGTAGAGCTGAGATAGTGGTAGGTTGTATCATTACTTTCATTGATAGGAAGTTCGGAGTGGGTGAGGACAAAGGGATAAATCCGATTGAGAGCAACAATAGGCTTAACATAGATACCCTCATTTCTATGAACTTTATTAAGCCTCACCCGCCTGCTAACATAACATATGAGCTTAAGCTCAATGTGCCTCTGTTATTTATCCTTCCTAACTCATCTCGGAATGACACCGGGGTGGAAGAAAATTTGTTGTATGTTCGTGTTGACCCACAGGTACAGGAGGAGCATAATCTTGATGAAGAGGAAGGTGCAAACTTGCACCATGATGAGGAACACCATGACCATGAAGCCAGTGGGCATTATGATGATGAAAGATGGGCATGGATGCAAATGGAGGTCCAGAGGATAAGCACCGAGCAACAAAGACAAGGTGTGGAAATAACCGGGCTAAGGAATGATGTCCTAAGGGGCAATCGCATAAACGAAGAAAACAACCAAATGCTCCGGAATATGATGCACCATCTTCACCTCCAAGGTCCTCCTTATGGACCTCAATGAAATTGTGAGCTTTCCTCTTCCTCTCTTCCCTTATCTCCTCCTCTCTTTCTCCTGCTACTTCTTCTTCTTCTTCTCTTTTCTTTTCTAATTTTGAATCATTGAGGACAATGCTTCTCCCAAGTGTATGAGTAGGTATTTTAAGGAGCACGTTCTAATTTTAGTGGTAAATTAACCCTTTAAAGTTTTCAGAGTAAAAGTAGTATAAGTTAGTATGGGAAATAATAATCAAATTTAAAGAGGGCGGAAGCAAATATATTAATAAAGGGGACATCACTAACTCTGGGGGGAAAGGATACTCCCTCACTCACTTCCCACGTGGAGGTGGTGTTTCCCTTGACAAACAAAAGTAGCTTCCGCAACCCTTCTAAAAATGGCATCTAAAAAATTTACCCAAAGCAAATAAAGCAAATAAACATAAATATGCCATAAAAATAAATATTCCCATCTCTCTTATATGAAATGAAGAAAGAACTTTTCTCGGTTAATTTAGTGCTAAGGATAGAACCTGTTTCCTCATAATATCTATCTTATACAGGAGCAAGAAAAGGGCTGGACTACACACACACACTCACCTAAGACTTGTTGTTGGGTTAAATAGGATCATAAGAAATGCTTGAAGTTGTGATTAGTGTACATTTGAAATAAAGCCTTAGAGGAGACAAAAGTTTTTAATTATTATTGTCATATAATTAATCTTGTTTATGCTGCTATGTTTATGCCTTTTGCTTGACAACAAGCAAAGATTCAAGTGTTGGGGAGTTTGATGAGTCAATAATTAGTGTTTTTAATATAATATTTAAGTCCGTTTTATTTATATTTGAGTTTATTTTATTAAAGTTTATTTCCTTTTTAGAATTACATTACTTCAATTGCAAGTTATTTAATTTCATGAACAGATATTCTAAAGATTGAGCCTTGGAGCAAAAGAAAAGGATTTGGAGCTGATTCGGGTTGAAAATACGAAGATTCAGTGCAAAAATATAACATCCCTCAAGTCAGAGACTTGGCACAGCCCGGGCCACCAGCCACACGGCCGTGCCAGCCTTCAAGATCACTTTTGCTGCTTTTTGCTTCTTGGACAAGCTACCTATTAGTTTACTTCTGACCTAAAAGCCCGTGGTTTCCTGTGGAACATTCTAGTGTTGTATTTCTTAGGGCTTAAGTCATTGTAGACTATAAATAGAGTAGCTATCTATCACAACAATTCATCTTTTGTTCTTGGAATTCAATAGTGACAATTGTCTTTCTTAATAAAAGTTCTTTCTTTATTTTCTTGTTATTTACTTTATGTTCTTTTTCTTCTCTTCTATGTCTACGATGAACTTGAGTGAGTAGACTCTTCTTGTCTTGGGATTGTTGGATAAGTCTCATGACATAATCCCAATCAAACCAAGCCATAAACCCTATTTTTATATAAATCTACTTTCTAATCTAATTTCACCGTTTTTATAATGAATTAACAAATACCAAACTCACAATGCGACAGTGGAGGGTTAGTATTTGTTAATTCATCACTACAAATATCAATTCATAATGCGACAACGGAGCTTTGATATTGGAACAAGTGAAATTATACAACGGTTGCGAAACATGAGAATAGTCTAGCAAACCTTGAGACATATAAAGTTTCGTTCTTCAGGGATTCTAATAGCAATCAACCATGAGAATAGGCGTGGTTGCTAGAGGAACACACTCACTGACTTCGAAAGAAGCTTTGATACACTTAAGAGAAACTTGTCTTTAGAAAGTAGGTCGAATATAAAGTTTAGGTTTAGGGTTTGTTTGTGAAGGGTTTTTTATTATGATGAACTAATAATCCTAAGGCGCTTTTTATTATTATTCTTGTAAAGGTTAAAAATCCAATCTTTACAACTGAACTTTCTTCTAATCATCTTCTAAAAGTTAATTAAGTTGAACAACTCCCTGTTGGAACGATACTCTCTTTTTACTACTTCGGTAGAACCGTGCACTTGCGGTTTTACTCATCAACGTGCAAAAGAGAAACAATAGAACAATTACAAAGTCAAGTCATTGGAAGTAAATAAACGATCACCGCGATGAAAGAAAAAAGGGAAATAATAACAAGAAGATTACATCTAAACACTCATATATGCAAAAGGGTGCCGCCACGAGTCATGATAACTGAAAGCGAAAGTGGGCATAAAAGATTTTAGCCACAGGAAAGAGTGATTTTTGACTTTGTTTGCTATGCTTTGCGAATGCATAACTCTCTGTTGAAAAACCCTGCTATTCCACTCTTTCCAAATGACACAGACACAAGCAAGCCAGATTATTAGGAAAAATGAATGTGAAGTTCGCGGTAACCCTGCAATGTACCCGAACTGGAAAAAATGGTCTCGAGAAGTGAGTAGAGCAACAAAAGAGATGCCTAGCCACTGAAAAACCAGCAACCATATGTTGCAAAAAGTGTCACAATCAATTGGCCAGAGAGAAGAGCCTAGGAAATCTAACCCGCAACGGCACGCCTCCCACACAATTGTCCATCCAAAAGAAAGTACTACTTCCTCCACCTACCACCCTACATACAATATCTTCAAACCAGCCCCCTACCCCTATCCTATCGCCTCTGCTAACCCTAGAAATCATCCGCTACTACAACGAACTATCCCTTCCTCCCTCCTTCAACCGACCACCCTCCTCTCCGTACCATAACGCCTCGTTATCTCCTAGCATCCTCCAACAACATTTCCCTACCAAAGATAAATTAAACTCACCTAACCTCCTTCCTCCTTAGGTACACAAACTGAATTCCAGTCAACCCAAGAAATTTTTCTAACATCCTCACAACCCCCCCCCCCAATTTTTTTTCTTAAATAAAGATTTGATAGAGAAAATTATACCTGCAAGGGCCTTGAAAAAGGAAAGAAAGTAAACCGGAAAAGAAGACATGCCATATTTAAGAAGTACCAGGCGACCACCCAATGAAAGAAACTTGCATTTCCACTTCGATAGTCTATTAATAATCTGATCCACCATGGGTTTTCAAAACTCTAGTCTCCTGGCATCACCCCCAATGGGCAGCCCCAAATAAACAAAGGGTAACTTTCCCACATGACAGTTCATCACCGTTGCGGCCTCAACCAACCATGAGTTTGAAACATTAACTCATGTTAACATGCTTTTATTAAAATTAACATTCAATCCAGAAATTGTTCAAATATAATCAACATCTCCCTCATGGACCACACATTAGGCCAGCTATTTTCACCAAGTAACAAAGTGTCGTCTGCAAATTGCAGATGAGAAATAGAGACCCCATTGTTGCGCCCCACTTGATAACCGCTGAACAGGCCGATCGTTTCTAAAGACCTCATCATGACATTGAGACCTTCTGCTACTAACAAAAATAGGAACGAGGAAAGAGGGTCCCCTTGCCAGAACCCCCTTTCCATAGGAAATTCCTCCGTAGGGCTCCCGTTCACCAGAACATATGTAGTGGCTGATCCGAGACATTCCAATATTCATTTTCTCCAAAGGGTAGGAAAATTCATCTAAGACATGGCGATATCCAAGTAGTTTAAGTCAACTGAGTCATAGGCTTTTTCAAAATCTATTTTGAACAAAATTAATTCCTTGTTAAACCGTCGCGTTTCGTCAACAACCTCATTAGCAATCAATATACCGTCCTAGATCTGCTTCCCTTTACCAAAAGCAGACTGCGAATCATAAATGACACTGCTGATGAGTGCACGCATCTATTTACAAGCACCTTGGCCAACACCTTATACATGCTTCCCACTAATGAGATAGAGCGAAAATCATTCAATCGTTGCGGACTCACAACCTTCGGAATAAGCGCAATAAAAGTATAATTTATTCCTTTTGTTAGCTTTCTAATGCGGTGAAATTCTGTTATAAATCTCATAAAATCATCTTTCAGATCACCCCAAAATTATTTGATGAAACCAAAGCTTATTCCATTCGGCCCCAGGATCTTAAAACTATCACAATCTCAAATTGCATTTTTCACATCATCAACATTAAAAGGTTGCGTGAGGGAAGTGGATTCCGCTACAGTGAGCTTACAAAAATCCATTCCATTCACACCCGAACTCACCACCGTGTCCACTTTGTAATGGGAAGAAAAGTGTTAAAAACAGCTTCTCTAATATTTGAAACCCCCTCGACATAACCTCCGACAACCTCAATCGGCTGAATAGCATTACACTGACGTCTCAATCGGATGAATAGCATTACCATGACGTCTCGAGGACGCACCACCGGAGGAAATGTCATCATCCATCCGAAGCACCACCGGCACGTGATCAGACAAACCGCGTTGATAAGCTATCTGAACACAGTTCGGCCACACTGAACACCAATTATGTGACAACAGAAACCTGTCTAGGCGACTCATCGAATACCCATCACTTCGATACCAATTGTATAATCTACCACAAATTGGTAAATCCACCAGAAAGTTATCCTCAATAAAATTGTTAATAATATTAGCATTATGTTGACGAAATTTTGAACCTCGACTCTTCCTTTCTTCCACTGATCTAACTGAATTAAAATCACTACAAACACATAAGTTAGAATCACCATTGTTAAGAACAAAAGATGTTAGTTGATTCTAAAGTTCATGTTTCACATTCGTGTCACAAGGGGCATAAACATTTGCTATGACGAATTCCTCACAAGAACCAATGACACTACCTCTTATAACCAACACATCAGCAAAGCTTGAAGTAGACCATACATCGATCAAATTTCGGTCCCACATTGTCAATTGGCCGCCTGAAGCACTAGCCGATGGTTGAAAAGAAAAGCCATAGGGTGAGGTACCCCATATGGCCGAAGCTACCCTGTCATCCACCACACCCAGCTTTGTTTCTTGTAAACAAATGACACTAGGTTTCTTCTCAAACACCAACCTCCAAACCTCGCACCTTTTTTCAAACCCCCTAACCCCCTCATGTTATAAGATATCATCTTCATTGATACAATCCTCCACCCCACACACCCTTCGGCCCGCACCCACTAACAACCATCTACACCAGCCCCGCTAACTTCTCCTCCATCTGCCTTGCTCCCCACCACTTCCTGTAACTGACACCTACCCTCTTTTGATAGTACATTAAAACGATTCATCACATCTCCCTGATATTTCACACCAATTGCCTTACCAATCCTCACAACATCTTCACCCACCGCTTCGAATTTACCGTGTAAAATCATACAATTTTCCCAATCATTATTAACTGAGGAATTAGTTGAATTAGAAGAAGTATTTGATGTAGTAGGCTAAGCATTACCTTCCGATTTTGATGATTGAGATGAAGTTCGGGCCTTCCTTTTCTTTGCTTGTTTTTTTAAAATTTGTAATATTTCTCTTCTATCATTCAAAGGTAGGCTAGCAATTCTCTTCAGATTCCTTACAGGCTGCTTAAAACAACCTGCAATCTTCTTTTTCTTACTAATGGATGGCTGATGATTAATTTGAGATTTGCTAATTGTTTGTGCTTTAAACTTAGGAATATTAGCAAGCCAATCAATACTCCAAGGACCTGAATTTTTTGGACGACTACACAAAGGAAATTCACCTTGTAACATCACCGAAGGTGAGGCAGGCCGTACTACATCAGCTGCAGCACCTATCGGTTCCTCAATCTGAACCTGTGTGTTTGTGGCATACGGAAACACACCATCACCATCAAGCTTGGTCACGGGTACATCAACAACATCCTTAGAATTATCAACTGGCGTACTTCACCCGTTCTGCATATCATTAATCAAGTCTTGTACATCCCTTTGATCATCTTCGAAACCAACATCATGTAAATGTTCTGACACGTCGTCATTATGTTGTGAATGAATAATTGACCCTTCCTCTATTAAAAATGCATCCTCGCCTAAATTACAACCCCATTCCTCCACCAACTTAATAGTGACCTTACAACCATCGACAAGTATCACAAATGAAGTATTCAAAATATCCAAAGAAGTAGTGGAAATTAATACTTGAGCAAAATCTAATCTACCTTTGTCCATAGTTCATTCATCTGCCTGAATGAATCTACCACGATCCATTACACATAACTTGAAAAAAATTAGTATTCCATGCATGAATCGGAATACCATAAACGCATAACCAAGCATCCCGTTCATAAACCGCATCCTTCGCCGTCCATTTGTGAATATTTTAAAAGAACATACCAAAAATATCAATTGCATCATTAAATACTTTCCAAATGTCTGCATGATTAAGGCAACTAAGAAAAACTCTGTCACCACCCAAAGATGTAACGACAACATTAACAAACCTCGCATCCTCAACACGGTGCTGAATAGACAAGATAGATTCACCTGTCACCAGCATTGCCACCATTCTGGAAGTCGCCCATGCCTTATCCTCCGAAACCGACCTATATATTGGCACATATCTCTGTTTCGACATGGTCAACGTCTTCATCACCACCGGTGGGTTCACCATGCCTCCCTCTTCGTAATTACGTGCATGTTTCTTCAAAATCACAACACCATCACCTACCTCCTCCTCCTCCTGCGCCATATCAATCTCCACCCCCACCTTCGACCTCACCTCCTTATCCCTTAGTTCCCCCTATTTTCTCTTCCCTCACCAGAAACCCTAACCTCAACCTGTCCCACATGTATCATTTTTTTCCCTCACCAACCTTACTAACCGTCGCTACTCCTCCCTTCCCCTTCCTTTTTTTATTTTCTCCCTCACCCCCTATGGTTAACCCATCCTTCTCCTTCTTCTCATCCTCCGGATACCTACCACTCTTATTATAAACCACCGGTTTGTTGTCATGTCAAGCAAAGCGATCAAAACGAGCCCCGCATACCCAAACCTTAAGATGTCTGAACCAAACATTGTTCAAAGCATGTGATAATTTCTCTCTATTCTTAACATTCGAAAATCTAACAAAACCATACACTTGTCCACATGAATTACGTTGACATGTAACATACACATCCGTCAACATGCCACAGACCTCAAATTGTTTCCTCAATCGAAATACAGCAAGAAATTTCGGAATATTTGTGAAATAGAAGGAAACCTTACTGTCGTTTCCTGCACCAGTGTGCTCCCCAGTACCGTTGTTGTTAGTTGCGAACTCTGAAGAAGTAACAGTCGCGCGCCTTGAAGCTGAAGAGGGCGGAGACTGGCTGTACTTTTTGCCAATCCTCGCCGGTGATCTAGAAACCCTAGACTGTCAAACTGTGTTATCCATTGCTGCCTCTCCTCGCTGCTTTGATACCCTTGACATGTCCCGTCTTCGATCCTCCGGTTGCGTCGCTTTCCTCTTGTGTGACCTCACCAATACCAATTTCCCCCATCCTCCCCAATTTCTGCCACCCTGGCTGGACCCTTTTCCCCCCGTTGTTCCTCTTAGCCGAAAAATCGTTCCAACGCGATTGCCCTAGATATGCCCTAGAGGGACCGCCGCTCTCAGACTCTCTGTGCTGTCTCAGCCTCGCGTTTTTTCTCTAAATTCTTTACGTTGTTAAAAATAATCCTTCTTGTTTTAAAAAACTTTTACATTGATATAATCTTTTCTATTTTATATGTAATCTTCACAGCTTCAATATTTTTTTAAGAAGCTAATAGCTCATTCAAAATTCCCGTGAACTTAGTTCAGTTGGTAGGAATATTGTATATTATATGTAAAGTACGGGATTTGAACCCCGGATACCCCACTTCTGCACATTTAAAATGTGTGAGCTCTAACCACTAAACTATTTGACACCATAAAAAAATAGCCTACTCAAACTAACATCGGAAGAGCATACTCTAAGGTCCTAAGTCAACACCAGCTGACCAACCCACTCGGTCATAGTTTCTGTGTGGAGCTTTCCTAAAGATGCCAAAGAGGAAGGATCATATAAAATTCTTCATTTTCATCTTCAGGTACTTGCTGAAATCATAAAGAATAAAACTGATATGGGCTGAGAAAGAGAAAACTTAAATTAAAAAAATCCCAAAATTACATAACTTCTTCTTCGAGTTCTAGCATGGATAAAGTAAACTAAACATAATACATTGTCGATTGCCAAATACCCCAGAAAGAGAATATTTATCTTCCTGGAGACACAATATATATATACATGAAGAACCTAGGTTAGTATTCTTTTTCAATTTGTTATCTTTGATTTCAGTTTTCTAAGTGGTTATCTTGTGTTCCCATTTTTTCATTCTATCTTGTCTGGCAATCCCAATTTCTACAGGAAGAAGAAGCTTGATACTACGGTACCTGTTCTCCTTCAATAAGATTTTTCATTAGGATCTATGGTGGTAACTAGGTGGATTTTAACTTTGAGAGGTTGTTGTTGGTGGTGGGTGAAGGACAATGAGGAGAGAGAGAATGATGGTGAAGGATAGTATAAAAACAATATAGTAGTGATATAGCATGATAATATCATGGTCTTCATTTGATCTAATGGTTAAAAACAAACTTTTTTATGGTGGGGAATTCTTTCCATCGCCCACCCTAAATGCCACTATACAGTAAAGTAAGAAATGTGAGAAGTTTTGTAATTTCCCCTTAAGTACATCATTATGTTTACTTTTTACCGTACATTTACATGATTATTAGACATTATTTTGAGATTTTTATTTATTAGTAGAGATGATAGAAAGGTTTAGATAGAGAATGAGAATTATATGAGTAATTTTTTAACTCAAGTTTAGATATAGTAGGTAGATAGATAGAATAAGAAGGATGTGGAGCTATCCTAGAGATGACACATTATCATAATATTTGCTCAAGAATGACTCAAGTTTAGTGATACATATTTTTGCTATAGATATTTACATACCTGATATAAATTCAGGAATCATCTGTCATAGGGCCGTCCCTATGTAACTGGAGGCTCAACTCTCCAGTAAAAATAGGCCCCTTAATAAAATAAAAACATAACTTTTTTTAAAAGAGCAATCATCTATTTAAATTGAAAATAAGATCCGTAAAAGGTTTATAATGTTTTATTTGAGAGAATAATTATAATATTTGTTCTTTTTAAAAAAATTATGTTTGTTGTTAAAGGCTTATAT